>SMUY01102174.1_pt1 | contig 15038 bp, 13 predicted proteins | sample 2456441 | NCBI WGS metagenome assembly SMUY01 (sample SAMN11095931, study PRJNA526329) | marine sediment metagenome | biome: Marine sediment; feature: Surficial sediment; material: Deep marine sediment; isolation source: Hadal surficial sediment | place: Pacific Ocean | collected 2014-11 | depth...
AGCCCGGGACCTGCCTGTTGTGCGGTTTGGGGACTCAGACAGTTTGCGGGTTGGCGAGTGGGTGTTGGCGATTGGCAACCCTCTGGACCTCCGGTCCACTGTAACTGCCGGGATCATCAGTGCCAAAGGGCGCCAAATCGATATCATGCAAGATCGCTATAGCATTGAGAGCTTCCTGCAGACAGACGCCGCCATCAACCCCGGAAACAGCGGCGGTGCGTTGGTCAATTTGCGCGGAGAGGTTATCGGGGTGAACACGGCCATTGCTACTGAGACGGGCTATAATGCCGGGTTCGGGTTTGCGATTCCTATCAACCTGGCACGAAAGATCATGTCTGATCTGATCGAAAAGGGCAAAGTTGAGCGTGGCTATCTGGGAATCTCAATGCAAAGCGTAGATGGGAAGAAGGCGAGAGCGCTGGGTTTGGACCGGCCGCAAGGCGTTTTTGTGGAGGAGGTTCTCCGCGATAGCCCGGCCGACAAATCTGGTTTGAAGACAAAAGACGTGATACTCACGGTCAATGGCCAGAGCGTGAATAAAAGTAATCAGCTACAGGCCATGATAGCAAGAAAAAGCCCCGGGCAAAATGTGCGGCTCGAAATCGTCAGGAAGCGCAAGCCCATGACGGTCGATGTCAGGCTTGGCGTGAGACAGGAGACTGATGTTCAGGTGGCAAAGAAAACCGCGCGCCACAGTTTTGAGAACCTGGGTATCGCGGTCGAGGATATTACGACGAGTTGGGCCAGTGACACGGGTTACATCGGACCGGCCGGCGCCCTGGTTGTCGGCGTGGAACGATATAGTCCGGTGGAAGAGTCCGGATTACGTGAAGGGGATGTCATCGTTGAAATTAACGACCGTATCATTGATGGCAAGGAATCGTTTCAGCAGGCATTAGATGAACAGGAGCCGGGATCAGTTGCCATCTTTACAGTCAGGAGGTTTAACCGCAAGTTTCATTTCTTTGTGGAGATAAGTGCCGATTAGGCGTTGAACATTGGCAATCGGATCTTATTTGACCCGATAGAGCAGAGGCTTACCTCTGCTTTTTTTATGTGTGACACTTTGACATCTCGGTCACACAGTTGACCTCAGAATATGTTAGTCGCTCTTGGATGTAACTCGTGTAGAAATATATTCTTGTGGTGGTCTTGTATCTGGCACATTAATTGCTTTATTATGCCGATAATATATCTGCCTGAATTTTCGGCAGAGATGCACGGGAATACAATGAAAGCAAAACATGCAAGGTAAAGATTTGTATAGAATTCTTGGCGTCGATCAGAGCGCGGGTGCAGACGCCATAAAGAAAGCCTATCGCAAGCTGGCAAAGGAGTACCATCCGGATAAACATCCGGGTGACAAAGGGGCTGAGCAGCGATTCAAGGAAATTTCTCAGGCTTACAGCGTACTTGGCGATCCCAAGAAGCGTCAGCAGTATGACCAGATCCGAAAATTCGGGTTTCCTCCGAGGCATGCAGGTGGTGGGTTTCAGGCGCCGGGCGCAGATTTTGACTTCAGCGAGATTTTTGGCAATGCGGCGCGTACCGGCGGGCGCAGGAGAGGTCGGATGGCCGGCGGAGATTTCAACCTTGACGATTTTTTCGGCTTTGACGGACTCGGTAACATGTTTAGTCAGATTTTTGAAACTCAGCAAGCAAGAAGCCGAGGGCACTCGTCAAATGGGGCGCGGACAAATCCGAATGACATACAGGCCACGTTGGAAGTGCCATTCAAAACGGCGGCGCTTGGCGGGAAAATGATGTTCAAGATACCGAATCAGAACGGGAAGCAAGTTTCCCTGAATATTCCTGCCGGTACACAAAGTGGAAAAAAGCTGCGGCTTTCCGGTCAGGGTAAAGTGGGCGCCAACGGTCACCGAGGCGATTTACTCGTGACGCTCAAAGTGCCCAAACACCGGTTTTTCGAAATGCGCGGCTTTGATGTGCATTGCGAAATTCCATTGGAAAAAAGCAAAGCCAAGAAAGGCACTAAGCTGCGCGTCAAGACAATCCACAGCAAGACGGTTGAGCTGAAGATTCCGATGGGCACAAAGGATGGACAACTGTTTCGTCTCGCCGGTATGGGCATCTTGCATGGCAAACAACAGGGTGATCAGTACGTGAAGATCAAGGTGAAATAATGCCGTGTCGTAGCCATTATACGAACTCGATCCGCTGGAACTTAGTTGCTTCAAAGACCGTTTGATTACATTACGTTAGCTGATTGGTGACTCAAATGAATTGTGGAGGGACAAAATGAATAAGGGTGCTAAGCGGACAACGCTTATCGTTTTTTCGGTGGTTGTCGGTATCATGGTTGGTCTGGTCGTCGCTTCCAATTTCGGTTTGACCAGAAACGGATTTGCAGACAGTGTGACCAGCGAGCAAGTTTCCAGTGTTGTTGAACCGTTGCCACAGGTAAACTCGGATCTGGAAGCGACCAGCCGGGCTTTTGTTGCGATTGCCAAACGGGTCATTCCGACAGTGGTCGCGATTACAAGCGAGAAAACGGTCAAAGTACGGGACCCCTTCTCTAATTTTTTTCACAACGATGACTTTTTCAGACGGTTTTTCCGTCAACCTCGAGGCGAGCAGGAGTATAAGCAGCGCGGCCTTGGTTCCGGCGTGATCGTCTCCCCGGATGGGTATATTATGACGAATTACCACGTGATCAAAGACGCGGATGAAATCAACGTCAGGATAGACCGAAAGGCCTTCAAAGCTGAAGTGGTAGGAACAGATCCCGCCACCGATCTCGCGATAGTCAAAATCGATGAAAAAAATCTGCCGGCTATTCTGTTCGGTGATTCAGATAAGCTTGAGGTTGGAGAGTTGGTCCTGGCTGTCGGCAGCCCGTTCGATTTGAGACTGCAACACACTGTCACATCGGGAATCATAAGCGCCAAGGGAAGAACGCTCAACCTCAGTGGCGAACTGACTTACCAGGATTTTATTCAGACGGACGCCGCCATCAATCCAGGAAATAGTGGTGGCGCGTTGGTCAATATTCATGGGGAACTCATCGGCATCAATACTGCTATCTATGCTGGAAACACCGGTGGCAATGTCGGCATCGGGTTTGCCGTGCCCATCAACCTGGCCAAACACGTGATGGATGATCTGATCGAACACGGCGAAGTGGTTCGCGGGTATCTTGGAGTTTTCATCAGCACGTTGGATGAGGAGTTAGGCGAAGCGCTGAAGATCGGCGACAATGAGGGTGCTGTGGTTACCCAGGTGGTTGAAGGGACTCCCGCCGATAAAGCCGGTTTGAAAAAGTATGACGTTATCAGAGAGGTGGACGGCCGTAAGATCACAGATTCTCAGGCGCTTACGAATCTCGTCGCTTCCTACCGACCCGGCGATAAGATTGACCTCAACGTTGTTCGGGATGGCAAGGAGAAAATGATCCGCGTTGAACTGCAGAAGCGACCCAACTCTGCAACTAACAGCCGCCCGGCCTTACCGCAGGATGACGATGTCTTAAGCAAGCTCGGCCTGCACGTGTCAAATCTCACCGACGAACTGGCCAGCAAATATGGTTATGAAGAAGAGCAGGGTATCATCGTCCACGATGTCGGGGAAAACAGCGTTGCTGCTGAAAAAGGCATGCGTGTCGGCGATCTCATCATTGAAATTGATAGGCAAAAAGTTAGGTCTGTAAGAGAGTTCGAGAAAATTGTTGACGATTTCGAGGCTGGACAGGTTGTCTTGTTCCAGGTCAAACGCGGACGAAGCAGTCACTTCATTGCCATGAAAGTTCCGAAGTAAACTTAATCGAAAGGACGAGAATCAATGCCGACATATGAGTATGTATGTGGGGAATGCGACCACCATTTTGAGGAGTTCCAGAGGATTACCGCTGAGCCGTTGGAGACCTGTCCTCAATGCAACGGTTCTGTTACCCGGCTGATCAGTGCCGGCAATGGGCTGATTTTTAAGGGTTCCGGTTTCTATATTACGGACTACAAGAACAACTCAGGGAACTCTGCAAAACCGAAGGACAAGTCCGAATCGAAGAGCAAGTCCGAATCGAAGAGCAAAACAGAAGGCCAATCGTCCGCATCGTCGAGTTCTTCCGATGACTAATCGGATGCGAAGATTCCTTCTTTTTGAATAGGGGAAAGGGCGTTTCACCTACGCCCTTTTTTGTGTTTGGGATAACCATGCCATAATGTCAGAATCGTCGGGCAAAATGTAACTGTCATTGAAAACAAGAAGATTGTTTTGTGGAATTGTAAGTCCATTCAAATTAATATTTTAAGTAAGATTAGGTATCTGGGGCGCCATTGGCATAGTCTTTGCTTAAACGGGCACAGTATTGGTTGTGACATGAAAATTTTTTAGGAGGCAATACAGTTATGAGCAAGATAATTGGAATCGATTTAGGAACCACAAACTCATGCGTTGCTGTCATGGAAGGCGGCGAAGCCGTCGTTATTCCAAATTCGGAAGGGGCGAGGACAACGCCGTCTATTGTCGCTTTTTCAAAAAACGGTGAGCGATTGGTTGGACAGGTGGCGAAAAGGCAGGCGATTACGAATCCGGAGCACACCCTCTTTTCCATCAAGCGCTTCATGGGACGGCGATTTGGTGAAGTAGACAATGAGATCGGGGAGGTACCTTATAAGGTCATAAAAGGCTCCAATGATGTGGCTAAGGTTCAGATCGAGGATAAGGAATATTCTCCTCAGGAAATCTCTGCCATGATTCTGCAGAAAATGAAGCAAACTGCAGAAGACTATCTGGGCCAAAAGGTGACTGCGGCTGTGATTACTGTGCCAGCCTACTTTAACGATAGCCAGCGGCAAGCAACAAAAGAAGCTGGTGAGATCGCTGGCCTGGAGGTTAAAAGAATCATCAACGAGCCGACCGCTGCCGCACTTGCGTATGGTATGGATAAAGGACATGACCATAAGATTGCCGTTTATGACCTTGGCGGGGGTACCTTTGACATTTCTATTCTCGAAATCGCAGACGGCGTATTTGAGGTAAAATCCACCAACGGCGACACACATCTCGGCGGCGACGACTTCGACCAGAGGGTCATCGATTGGATTGTGAGTGAGTTCAAGAAGCAAGAAGGTGTGGATCTGTCAAAAGACCCAATGGCGCTGCAGAGACTGAAAGAGGCTGCCGAGAAGACGAAATGTGAGCTTTCGACAGTCTCACAAACGGATATAAACTTGCCGTTCATCACAGCCACAGATTCCGGCCCCAAGCACCTAAATCTAACATTGACGCGGGCAAAATTCGAGCAACTATGCGACGATCTTTTTCAAAGAACACTCGGTCCTTGCAAGAAAGCGTTGAAGGATGCTGGGCTGACTGCAGCGGATATAGATGAGGTCGTGTTGGTGGGCGGCTCAACCAGAATGCCGAAAGTACAGGAAATGGTTAAGGAGTTGTTCGGGAAGGAACCGCACAAAGGCGTGAATCCGGATGAAGTTGTGGCTATCGGTGCTGCGATTCAGGGCGGCGTACTGGCCGGTGATGTAAAAGATATTTTGCTGTTGGACATTACGCCTCTGTCTTTGGGCATTGAGACACTCGGTGGCGTGACGACAAAGTTGATCGAGGCCAATACGACCATCCCGACGCAAAAGACGGAGACCTTTAGCACAGCAGCCGACAGTCAGCCAGCAGTCGAGATTAATGTCTTACAAGGGGAGCGAGAGATAGCGATAGACAACCGCAGCCTCGGCAAGTTTGTACTGGATGGCATCCCGCCGGCACCGCGTGGCATACCGCAAATCGAGGTTACGTTCGATATCGATGCCAACGGTATTTTGAACGTTTCAGCTAAGGACAAGGCTACGGGCAAAGAGCAAAAGATACGGATCGAGGCTTCTACCGGGCTATCGAAAGAGGAAGTCGAGAAGATGAAAAACGACGCCAAGTCGCATGCGGCAGAAGACAAGAAGAAGAGAGAGGCGGTGGATATCCGTAACCAGGCTGACCAGTTGGTCTATCAGACGGAGAAGAACATCTCCGAGATGGGAGATAAGCTCTCTGCGGACGATAAAGGGAAACTGGAGGCCGCGGTGGGCCGTGTGAAGGAAGCGATAAAGACGGACAATATCGATGAGATGAAATCGTCAACAGAAGCGCTCAGCACAGTCTGGAACGAAATGGCCAGCAAAATGTACCAGCAGACCAGTTCCGAGGAGAGCGCGCAGACGGGCGCCCAATCAGCTTCTGGCGACAAGGAGGAGAAAGTCGAAGAGGCTGACTTCGAGGTTGTGGATGACGAAAAAGCCAAGAATTAGATCGATTTGATTCGCGGTTCAATTTTACAACAGAAGCGGGATTTGATGAATCTCGCTTCTGTTATTTTAGGGTGGTTTCCATTTCAGAATTTGCTTGCTTTTAACAACTGAAATTGCAAAATTCGGCTTTCATGTTCAAAGCAATAGGAGGAGTGTATTAGCGATGAAAGTACATCAGATTGTCATTCTCATTATGGTCATCACAGCTTCTTTTTCGGCTTGCAGCAAACCGCAGAGCGAGGAAGATGTGTGGCAGCAAGCGAGCCAGTTCGAGAAAGAATCGAAGTTCGACGAGGCTATTCACGGATATGAAAAACTCGTGAAACAGTTTTCTGACGGCAAGTATGCTGAAGAGGCCTTGCAACGGGAGGCGTTCTTATACTATAATAATATCAAAGATTTTTACAAGACCATTGAGTGCCATGAGCGCTTGGTAGAACATTATCCCGAGAGCCAATTTGCCGCACAGGCCAGCTTCATGGTCGGGTATGTTTATGCAAATGATCTCAAAGAATATGAGAAAGCTGAGGCGGCATACAACCAGTTTCTTGAGTTGTACCCGGAAAGCGAACTGGGGGAAAGCGTGAAGTGGGAACTGGAGCATCTCGGACAAGACGTTAACGAGCAACTCATCAATTTGTTTGGTAAGGAAGAATCGAACGGATCCGTCAAGAGCAATTGATGTTGCGATATAGTCTGCTGTAAGAAAGCCGAATTCTCAATTCGAAAGCTCACATTTCGTTTTCAAAGTTCGGCTTTTTTATTGTTTTAAAGCCTCGCTTCTGCGGCGCTACCTCCCGGAACTTTTATACTCAAGTAAAGTATATTATTCGATTTTTGGGCGGAATATGGTGATCTCTTCGTTTCTGACAATCCCAATTTTGCTGGTTGCTTCTGGTGTGGCGCAGGTGACCGACAGCATGGATGTGACGTTGCCGGGCATACGCGGCCAGATCAAAGCGACGGTGCAGGTGGAGCGCAGCGAAGTGCCTCAGAACCGGACGCTAACCTACACGGTCCGCATTAGCTGGCACGGCGATCTTGAACGCTACGCGATCGGGAAGTTCGACATCCCGCCTCTCAGCAATCTCGAAATCGTCGGCAACTCGTCTTCTAATTGGGTGGGCGAAGTGAATGGGGTGAAGCAGGCTGTAAAGAACTATGAATTCACGCTGAGGCCGCAATCTCTTGGCATGGCCTACATAGACGGAGTCCTCATTGAGTACGAAGATGTGAGCGAAGGTGAGCGCCACACTTTGGTCACGAGCAGATTAGAGGTGAAAGTCGTTGCTCCCATTCGGGAGACGAATTTTGGCGGATGGGTTTTGATGGGTAGCACACTATTGCTGCTGGTCCTGCTTGCCGGTTCGGGCATGCTTTTTGTGAAACGCAAACGGGCGAAAGAAGCGAAATGCGAAGCGTTGGCAGCGCAGGCAGTGCCAATAGAGAGCACGTATCTATCGGAGCTGAAGGAAAAAGTAAAACTCACAAATCAAAATACCGACGCCTTTGCAACACTTTCCAGGATACTGCGACGATACCTGTCGGAAAAATATACCATTCCGGCGCTAGGCACAACGACAGCCGAAATTTGCCAGGAATTGCACAAGATGGCGGTTGATGAAAAAATAGTCAGTAGCACGGATGAGGTCCTCGACACTTGCGACGTGGCAAAGTTCTCTGGCGGGCAAACAGAGCGCGGCACTCTGGAGCGCATTTATACGTTGGTGGAAGAGATTCTGAATCAGAATAAGCGGGTGAAAATAGCAGATGCAGAAAAAAACGACAGATAGAAATATAACAGTGGAGGATAGATGGCAATCGACAAAGAGGCCATAAATGCGAAAATAGAAAAAGGCAGTGAATTCATAGACAAGATTACCAACGAAGTTGGTAAAGTCATTGTTGGGCAGAAGTACATGATTGAGCGGCTGCTCATCGGCCTTCTTTCCAACGGCCATGTGCTGCTGGAAGGCGTGCCGGGTCTGGCAAAAACTATGGCCGTCAAGACGCTTTCTTCGACAATCCACACAAAATTTCAACGAATTCAGTTCACGCCAGATTTGCTCCCCGCCGATCTAATTGGTACGCTCATCTATGATCAGAAGAAAGGAGAGTTTTCAACAAAAAAGGGACCTATTTTTTCAAATCTGGTGCTGGCGGATGAGATCAACCGGTCGCCGGCAAAAGTGCAGTCCGCCTTGCTGGAGGCGATGATGGAACGCCAGGTCACCATCGGCGAGAACACTTTCCCGCTCGACGACCCATTCCTGGTTCTGGCGACGCAGAATCCTATCGAGCAGGAGGGAACTTACCCACTGCCGGAGGCGCAGCTGGACCGGTTCATGCTGAAATTGTCTATAGGCTATCCCAACAAAGATGAAGAGTTGGAAATCATGCGCCGGATGGCTGGTAAGAATGTGCCGGAAGTTAGCGCGGTGGTGACGCCAAAAGAAATTATCTCAGCACGGTCTCTCGTCAGCGAAGTTTATATGGACGAAAAAGTCGAGCACTATATCATAGATATTGTCTTCGCAACGCGCAATCCAAGAGAGTATGGACTTGATGAGTTGCAGGAGTTGATTGCCTTTGGCGCTTCGCCGCGGGCATCCATTTACCTGCATCAGGCGGCCAAGGCACATGCGTTTCTGAGAAGGCGCGGCTATGTTACGCCGGAGGACGTGCGCGCCATCGGCATGGATGTGCTGCGCCACCGAATCATTGTGACCTACGAGGCTGAGGCGGAAGAACTCACATCGGAAGACATCGTGCGCAAAGTACTCAACAAGATCGAAGTACCATAAATGATTCCCAAGGATATTCTTAAAAAAGTCAAACGTATTGAAATCCAGACGCGCGGGCTGGTGAACGACGTCTTTTCCGGGGAGTATCATTCTGTCTTCCGGGGCCGCGGCATGGAGTTCTCCGAGGTGCGCGAGTATCAGGTCGGCGACGATATTCGCACCATCGACTGGAATGTTTCGGCACGCATGGGACATCCGTTTGTAAAGGTGTTCGAGGAGGAGCGCGAACTCACCGTGATGCTATTGGTGGACGTGAGCTCGTCAGGTGACTTCGGCACAGTGGAGCGGATGAAAGGAGAACTCGCCATTGAAATCTGCGCGCTGCTGGCGTTTTCAGCCATTAAGAACAACGACAAGGTCGGACTTGTCATTTTCACCGACCGCATCGAAAAATTTGTGCCGCCCAAGAAGGGCAAGAGCCACGTGCTGCGGGTGCTGCGCGAACTGCTCTACCATGAACCGAAAGGCCGCGGCACTGATATTGCGATGGCGCTGGAATACCTGAGTAGCGTGATCACGCGGCGCGCGGTCGTTTTTCTCGTATCAGATTTCATCTCGGAAGATTATTCGAAAGCGATGCAGATCGCGAACAAGCGACACGACCTTGTGGCGATCACCATCACAGATCCGCGAGAAATGGAGCTGCCCAACATTGGCCTGGTCGAGTTAGAGGACGCCGAAACAGAAGAGACAATTCTTCTCGATACTGCGGACGCCGCGACCCGCAGCATGTTCACCCGTGAGACCTCGGCCGCAAAAGAAAAGCGCGATAAAATGCTGCGTACCCTGAGCGTCGATACCATCGATATTCGAACCGACGTTTCCTACATCGAGCCGCTGATTCGTTTTTTCCGGATGCGCGCGAAGCGATTTCACTAATCCCATTAATGGGGAAGGAACGGAGAAATGGAACAGAGAAATTTCCACACCGCGACTGCGCTCCTCGGACTCGCTCTGCTTGTGAGTTGTCAGGCTGATTCGGAGCCAAAGTTTAGAGTTGAGCAGGTGCGTGAATATGCCAGCGCCCTTTACAACCGCGAGCTCTACCATCAGGCGATAGACCAATACAACTACTGTCTGGATAGTTACAATCTCGATGCGACAGAGGAGGCAAACATCAATTACACGATTGCCAAGATCTATTTTGAGCGTATGCGAGACTATGAAAATGCCCTGACTTATTATCTGAAGATCAAAGAATTTTACCCGGAGAGCGATTTACTCGACGAAGTGAACAAACGCATGGTGGAATGCCTGGAACGGCTGCAACGGTCTGCCGATGCTCAGCAGGTACTTGAGGAGACAGCGCTTCTGGATCCCTCACGGGCGCATACCAAAAGGCCGGGTGCGGTCGTCGCCAAAATTGGCAAGCGGCCAATCACCACCGGCGACCTTGAGTTCCAGATTTCACAACTGCCGCCCTTCATGAGACCGCAATTGAATGACAAGAGCAAGAAGGCCGCTTTTCTGAAGCAATATATTGCAACTGAATTGTTATACGACACAGCGCGGCGCAAAGGGCTTGACCATGATATGGAAGTTGTGGAGGCCATTTTTCAGGCCAAGAAAAAAATCATGGTTCAGAAGCTGCTTGAGGAAGAGATTTCCGAGGAAGTAAATGTCAGAGAATCCGATGTGGAGTTGTATTATAAAGCAAACCGGGACAAGTATGCTGAAAAAAATGCGGAAGGTAAAGTCACCCACGTCAAACCACTTGACGAGGTGCGCGCTCGGGTGATGCAGGATTTGATCAAAGAAAAGCAGCGGGAGGCTTACGACCGGTTGGTGCAGAGAATCATGCGCGCCGAAGCAGTGGAGATTTATGAGGATAAGCTGTAGCAAAATGAAGATGTCCGCAAGAATCTTGCCGTTTTTGGCCTCGTTCGCCGCGCTGGCGCTGGCGGATTTGCTGTCCGCCCAACCGAGCACGATTTCCATAGACTCGCGGGTGGACAAGAGCACCATTACCATCGGCGACCTAATCAAATACACGGTGGAAGTCGTTCACTCACCCGACATCGAGGTTGAGATGCCTGAGCTGGCCGAGAATCTTGGCGCCTTTGAGATTCGGGACTACACCGTGCATGATCCCTTGTCGCGGGACAACAGCATCGTAGACCGGGTAGACTACATCATCTCCACGTTTGAGGTTGGCGAATTCGAGATTCCGCCACTGGTTTTTCATTATGCTGCGCCGGGGGACTCGACCAAACACGAGCTTGCGACGCAGAAAATCGATATCGTGGTCAAAAGCATGCTGCCGAGTGAGGCGGAAGATATCCGTGACATAAAGGCGCCGCTGGAATTTCCGCGCGACTACCGCAAGATCATCATTTGGTCGAGCGTGGCGGTAGCCTTTCTGGTGCTGCTGCTGGTTTCGATCTATATCTGGCGCCGTCGCAAGGCTGGGAAAGGCATTCTGCCACAAAAAGTGGAACCGCCACGTCCCGCCCACGAGATTACCATCGAGGAGTTGGATGCCCTCAAGGCTTCATCTCTGCTGGCAGAAGGCAGGCTGAAAGCGTTTTACATTGAACTCTCTGAGATCATCCGCCGGTACATTGAAGGCCGCTATTTTATTGTGGCGTTGGAAATGACCACGTACGAATTGCTGCAGGAGTTGCGCGCCGCCGAGGTAGAGGCTGAGAACGTTGAGTTGATTCAGGATTTTCTGGAAGTCTGCGATCTGGTCAAATTTGCCAGGTACCGACCCACAGAGACGGAGACCGAGGTGACCATTCAGAAGGCGTTCGACCTGGTGGAACGTACGAAGCTGATTTACGAAGTTGCCGGCGTCGGCGAGAACAGAGAAGAGGACGGCCCGCCGGAGACGGTTGCTGAGTCGGCCGAACCTCGGGAGGAAACCGAAGAGGAGATTAAATCATGACGTTGGCCAATCCGGAATTCCTGATACTGCTGCTGCTGGCGCCAATTCTTGTGGTTTGGTACGTAAAGCGAAATCGGAAGCGGACGGCGACCATTCGCTACTCCAACGTATCTTTGGTGAAAGCGGTGGAGAGGATATCGAAGAAAAGAAAATTTCGACACATTAGTTTTGCTTTGCGGATGCTGGCGCTGACGCTGCTCATCGTCGCGTTTGCGCGGCCGCAATCTAGCCACACCGAGGAAGAAATCATCACCGAAGGTATCGACATCGTGCTGGCGTTGGATATTTCGAGCAGCATGCTGGCGGAAGATTTTAAGCCGAACAATCGTTTGGAAGCCGCGAAATTGGTTGCGGCCGATTTCATTCGCGGCCGGCAGCACGACCGCATTGGCATGGTTGTTTTCGCTGCCAAAAGTTTCACTCAGTGTCCGTTGACGCTAGACTACGGCATTCTTCTGAAATTTCTCGAAGAGATTGAAAGCGGCATGATAGAAGATGGCACCGCTATCGGGATGGCCATTGCAAATGCAGCCAATCGACTGCGCGATAGCAAAGCCAAAAGCAAGATCGTGATCCTGCTCACCGATGGCGAGAACAACCGCGGAGAGTTGGATCCGCTGACAGCGGCCAAAGTTTCCAACGCGTTTGGTATCCGGATTTACACCATTGGTGTTGGTAAGCGCGGGTCAGCACTTTACCCTGTGGACGATCCAATCTTTGGCAAGCGCTACGTCAAAATTCCGGTCAAGATAGACGAGGCGACTCTGAAGGAGATCGCAAAATTCACGGGCGGCAGCTACTACCGCGCCACGGACAAAGAAAGCCTTGGCCAGATTCTCAAAGAGATTGATCAGTTGGAAAAAACCAAGATCGAGGTTAAACAGTTCACACGATATAAGGAATTATTTGCCTCGTTTCTCTTTGTTGCGCTTGGCGCTATTGTGTTGGAAACAACCCTTGCGAATACAAAATTTCGGAAGATTCCCTGACTCATGCTACGATTTGCTCAATCAGAATATTTCTTCCTGCTTCTGTTGGTTCCGCTGGCCGTGATTTTCTACTTTTATGTCTTCAGATGGAGGACCCAGGCCTTGGCCAGGTTTGGGAACCTGGATTTGGTCAAGAAGTTGAGCGAGTCCGTCAGCCGCGGGCGTCAGGTGGCGAAGGCGGTTCTCGTTGTTCTTGCGGTTCTGTTCATGGCGCTGGCCTTGGCGCGGCCACAGATTGGAACGCGCCTTGAAGAGGTGAAGCGCGAAGGTGTGGACATTTTTGTCGCACTGGATGTTTCCAAATCCATGCTGGCGGAGGACATCAAGCCGAGCAGGCTTGCCAAAGCCAAACATGAAATTTCGAAGTTCATTGATATGCTGCGTGGTGACCGCATCGGCCTGATCGTGTTTGCGGGGGAGGCATTTGTGCAGTGTCCTCTGACTCTGGATTACGGCGCGGCCAAGACTTTCCTCAATATTATGGATCCCAGCCTGATTCCGGAGCCCGGCACCAATCTGAGCGCAGCTATCGGCACGGCGATGAAAAGCTTCGAATCACAGGAGCGCAAGTACAAGGTGCTCGTCTTGGTCACGGACGGCGAGGATCACGGGGACAACGTGATGCAGGCTGCCGAGGTCGCGGACCGCGAAGGGGTCGTAATTTACACGGTTGGCATCGGCTCACCCAAAGGCGTCCCGATTCCGATTTATGACAGACGAGGGAACAAGGAGTTCAAGAAGGACCGCAGGGGCGAGATCATTCTCACGAAACTGGATCAGTTTACATTGGAGAAGATTGCATTGACCACAAACGGCAAGTACTATCAATCCATTACGGGCGAGACCCGGCTCGAGAAAATCTACGAAGAGATCGCCAAAATGGAGAAAAAGGAGTTGGCTTCAATGAAGTTCACGCAGTATGAAGACCGTTTTCAGTACGTGCTAATCTTTGCGATAATTTTCCTGGTCTTAGAACTTCTGCTGTCAGAAAGAGTAAAAATCAAACATGAGTGGCGCGGCAGGTTTGAATAGTCGAAAATACGAACTGTGTAGCGCGGAGAAGATCTACACTGATGGGGAAAAGACGCTATCCGTGAAAAGGTACCGTTATTTTTGGTTGATGAAATGTAAAGCAACGAGTGTAGAGCGAAAAGGGAAAGTTTTAAGATGCCAGCGAAGATGAGGATATTCTTGTTTTTGATGATGAACCTGGTGTTTGCCTTCTCTGCGTTGGCACAGGACGCGCATAAACAGGTGGCAGAAGGCAATAAGCTGTATCAGGAGGAAAAATACGACGAGGCCAACAACAGATATCGCGACGCTTTGGTTGCGAGTCCTGAATCTCCAATTATCAATTTCAATATTGGGAATGTTCTGTATAAAAAGCGCAACTATAAGGAATCCGTGAACGCTTATGAGAAGGTGCTATCAGCGGAGGACGTGAAATTGCAGGCTCAAAGCTACTACAACCTGGGCAATACGCATTTCAGAATGGGAAAGCTGCCGGAGAGTATCCTGTATTACAAGAAGGCCATTAAGCTCAATCCCGAAGATGAGGACGCCAAATACAACCTGGAGTACGTTCGGGCAAAGTTGAAAGACGAGGCGAACAAGCAACAGCAAAACCAGAATCAAAATCTAAATCAGGATCAACAACAGAACCAGCAACACGAGCAGCAAAACCAACAAGACCAGGAGCAGAAACAGAATCAGGAAGGGCAAGACGAGCAGGACGAATCCGGGCAACAGCAGCAGAAGAAGCAAGATCAACGAGAACAGCGGCAGGAGGAGCAGAGCCAAGAACAGCAACAACAATCTCCGCAGCAACAGGAAATCTCGCGGGAGGACGCTGAAAGAATCTTGAATGCTGTGCAAAATGAAGAGCAGGATCTTCTTAAAGATAACCGGCGTAAAGTTCGGGCGCAAGGCGCTTTCCGGGGGAAAGACTGGTGATCGAATTTGCTTCAAAAATGAGCATGTTTCGTAAATTCGGACTTGGTATTTTGGCATTGTCTTGCCTCTTGTTTTTCGGGGGCGGCAAAGCCCTTGCTCAGAAACTTGAAGTTGGCGCTTATGTGAATTCCAC
>SMUY01134195.1_pt1 | contig 15032 bp, 11 predicted proteins | sample 2456441 | NCBI WGS metagenome assembly SMUY01 (sample SAMN11095931, study PRJNA526329) | marine sediment metagenome | biome: Marine sediment; feature: Surficial sediment; material: Deep marine sediment; isolation source: Hadal surficial sediment | place: Pacific Ocean | collected 2014-11 | depth...
AGCGGATGGTGACATGTTTGGCGGCGCGCTCGCGGCGCTTGATCTCGACGGCGTTGCCCTGGTGGTTAAACAGGGTGTACCTGCGGGATCTGAGGCGATACTCGTAGACGATTTGTTGACGACGGAACCGCGCTCCGCCATCGATGCCGCTTTTTCCCGCGTAGGCCCGGATACCGTCGCCAAGATCCTGTTCACCTCCGGTTCAACAGGACTGCCAAAGGGGGTCATCAACACACAACGAATGATGTGTTCCAACCAGCAGGCATTAGCCCAGATCTGGCCATTCATCACTCGTCGCCCGCCGGTGCTGGTCGACTGGCTGCCCTGGAATCACACCTTCGGCGGCAATCATAATTTTAATCTTATTTTGCGCCATGGCGGAACGCTTTATATCGATGCGGGCAAACCGGCACCGGCCATGTTCGAGACCACCATTGATAACCTGCGCGCGATCGCGCCGACGGCCTATTTCAACGTGCCCCGCGGCTTTCAAATGCTGGCGCCATACCTGGAGCAGGACGCTGCGTTTCGGGATCATTTCTTTTCCAACCTCGACACAATCTTTTATGCCGCCGCCGCACTTCCGCAGGATCTCTGGGAGCGATTCGAGAAACTGTCCCTGGCCGCGCTTGGTAAAAAGATCGCGATGACATCCGCCTGGGGGCTGACAGAGTCCGCTCCACTTGCCACCGGTGTTCACTTTCCCATCGCGCGTGCCGGCGTTATCGGCCTGCCGGTGCCGGGCACCGAACTCAAGCTATTGCCGAATGCAGGCAAACTGGAGATGCGCCTGCGAGGACCAAACATCACGCCAGGATATTTCAAGCGCGACGATCTGACTGAGGAAGCCTTTGACGAAGATGGCTTCTACATTACCGGCGACGCCGCAAAATTTGCTGACCCGAATGATGCGTCAAAAGGAATTTTATTTGACGGCCGTGTCGCGGAAGACTTCAAGCTATTGACCGGCTCCTGGGTAAACACCGGCATGGTGAGAGTCGGCGCGGTATCTGCGTGCACCGAATTAATTCAGGACGCCGTGGTAACAGGTCACGATCGTGACCATATTGGCTTGCTGATTATTCCGAATCTTGCGGGGGTTTCGGATATAACAGGAGAAAGTCCTGACACTTCTCTGTCAGAGTTATTGTGCCACGAGAAAGTCAGGCAAAAATTGTGTGCTGACCTGGCGTTGTACAATGCTGCAAACCCGGCTTCGAGCAGCCGCATTGCGCGTGTACTTTTCCTGCTCGAACCGCTGGACATCGACGCCGGCGAAATCACCGACAAGGGTTACGTTAATCAACGCGCTGTACTTGAACGGCGGCACGAGCTTGTACTCCAGCTCTATAGCGAAAACCATGACATCATCCTCATCGATGACTAAAAAAAACAAATCCCAGGCAGCTGTTACGGATCACGATCCGCTGGGCGTACTACAAGTCGCACTTGAGTGGTGCGACTCGGGAAAGGCGGTCGCGTTAGCGACGGTAATTCAAACCTGGGGTTCGTCTCCACGACCCGCCGGCAGCAATCTTGTGATCGCCGGTGATGGTTCATTCGCAGGATCGGTTTCGGGCGGTTGTGTCGAGGGAGAGGTTATACGTGCTGCAACCGAAGTAATCAGCAGCGGCAAGCAGCAGATACTGGAATTTGGTGTGACCGACGACGAAGCGTGGCAGGTTGGATTGGCCTGTGGCGGGCAGATCCGGATTCTGCTGGAGCCGGTTGCATGAATCGTGACTTGTTAAAGCGGCTGGTCGCGACAGGTCAGCGCCATGAACCTGCTGTTCTGCTACGCGGCCTTGGCAACGGTTACCAGGTGCTGATCGATGACACCGGCATTCACGGTGACGTCGCCGAAATACCCGCACAACTCATAGAGCGTGGCCGGGAAGCGTTGGCTCGTGATGGTGCCGTAACGGCGGAATATGCGAATGAGCACTACCTGCTGCAAACATTTTCATCGGCGCCACGGCTGATCATTGTCGGTGCGGTGCATATTGCACAAGCGCTGATTCCAATGGCACGAATCGCCGGTTATGAAGTGCAACTGATCGACCCGCGAACGGCGTTCGCTTCTCCTGCGCGTTTTCCGAATACACAAATCAGCCACGAATGGCCAACAGAAGCTTTGCAGAAGTTGTCACCCGATTCCCGAACCGCGGTGATCACGCTCAGTCATGATGCCAAAATTGATGACCCCGCATTGCAGGCAGCTCTGGAATCCGATGCGTTTTACATCGGTGCCCTGGGCAGCAAGAGAAATCACACCAGGAGACTGGAGCGCCTGGCCGAACTGGGATTCAGTGCGGAAACGCTGGCACGTATCGCCGGCCCGATCGGCTTGCCACTGGGGGGACGATCATCGGCGGAGATTGCTATCTCGATACTCGCGCAGATTACGCAGTCGCGTTATCTCCGGGACTATTAATACAAACGATGGAGGATCGCCCGCTGGGCGGGCTCTACCTTTCTTATTAGCACCTGTGGGAGCCCGCCCAGCGGGCTGATTGTCTCAATCTAACTACATGCATCCGATCAGCACACAAATACTTCCTGTACGCGCGATTATCCGAGACCCATTTTCGATATCCCGCCGTAAGTTATTGCACCACGCTCTGCCGGAATTGTCGCACCATTGATCCACTCGTAAGCAGGGTCCAGTAACAAAGCCGCTATCTTCGCGATATCCAAAGCGCTGGACGCGCCTATCGCCCGCATCCGATTGGCGGACTCCTCACCGAAAGCGGTGAGGAAATCATCCAGTATCGGCGTGGCGACGGCACCAGGGGCAACCGCGTTCATGCGCACACCGGTCTCCTTCCAGACCGGGAAAGCGCCGGCAGTCCACACGATCAGCAGTTGTTTACTAAGCGGGTAAGCTGCGAGGTTTTCGATGCCGCTGTTGTGAATTTTGTGGCGCGTAACGAAGTCGTCGACGTCAATTATCTCTTTTATCGCGAGCGCCTCCTGCAATAGAGGAATGTTCTGCGCCCAGCCCATGCCGGCACCTGATGTCAGGTTGACGATGGCACTGCCTTTCGACATTTTCGCCAGTAACTTCTGCGTGAACTCACGCAAACCATAGAAATTGGTCTTTAGCACCATGGCCGGCGAGTGTTTCGGGCCGGGCGGTACGCCGGCGCTGTTGATCAGGCCATCAATGTCATCCAGCATCTCAGAGATGGCCGCATCAATGGAAGCTGAATCACTCTGGTCCATAGCAACAAACTGATCAACATTACCGGCAGCAGGTTCCTTAATATCGACGCCTATGATTGTGTCGCCCGCCTCCTTTAGCAATTGGGCGGCTGCTGCTCCGATACCGGATGCTGCGCCGGTTACCACGATCACTCTTTGCTTGGCCATTGTATTTGCCTATTGCGTACCGAACGCGCGTCGATAATAGTCGAAGAAGTTACCGTCCCAGTTTTTCATCACTGTCTCGAGATCATGCGGACTATCCGGGACAACACCCCATTCATGTTCAACGCCATGCTCCTCAAGCGCAGCATGATAATTTCTGTTCCACGCTAGCAGACCGTCATCCGCACCTACGAAAATCCTGATGCTGAGGCCTTCCTCAAGACTGTCGGCTTCGTCTTGCAGAATTTGCCACGGCGAAGTTTCGCGAGCGTAATCAATATCACCGGAAAATACATTGTCGAATATTGCACGGCGACGTTCGCGAAACGTCTCAGGTGTGTGTAGTGCACCGGCAAGAATGGATACCGACGAGAACAGCTGGTTGTACTTTATCCCGAGGTAGGCCGCGCCATAACCACCCATGGAAAAGCCCTCGATTCCACGTCCTGCTCGATCAGCTATCGTTCGATAGTTCTTGTCAATGTGCGGTATCAGCTCCTCAACGAAAATGGTCTCCATCGGCAGTTGGCCGTCTTTTGAATTGGTCCACATGCTTAATCCGGTTGGGTCCATGCTGCTAACGACAATCATCTCCGGCGCATTACCTGTGCGAATTGCGTCATCAAGACGGCGCACGACCGGCGTGGCGCTGTAGGGTCGACCGTACGCACCATGGAACCAATAGAGGACCGGGTAGCGCTTTGAACTCGCTTCGTAGCCGGGCGGCAGGTAAATGTAGTAGCTGACATCCGTGTCAACGGCGGCACTCGAAAATTTCTCAATTCGCCAGATGTCCGTCCATGAACCGATTTCCCATGTGAGGTCCATGACTAGGTCGGGGTTATTGACTGTCTCTTGAGCATTCAAAGTCGGCGACAACAACGGCAGCGAAATCATGACCAAAACAGCAATCGTTTTGCTCACAGCAACCAGCCTTTCGGTGCCGAAATACTGTGATATTCCTGAAACTCCAGAACTCCTTCATAACCCAGGTTTCTGCCGATCCCACTCTCCTTGAACCCACCGAACGGACCCCGATTATCCTGCGCCAGCGGCCCGTGACCATTCAGGTAGGTATAACCAGCCTCGAGCTGTCGTGCGACCTGCATTGCTCTTTGTTTGTCTTCACTCCATACAGACGAACACAGGCCAAATTTCGACTCGTTCGCCAGTCGAATCGCCTCATCATCGGTATCAAACTGGATAATCGGTAACGCAGGTCCAAACTGCTCTTCCTTAACGATGTCGAGATCCGGGTCCGGATTGAAAACCAGTGTTGGTTTCTGGAAATATCCAGCGTCGTAAAGATCCTGGTCCGGTACATTGCCAAACTCCTGCACATCAGCCCCTTGTGCACGTGCCTGGTCGAGCATGCCAGTCACTACTTCATACTGACTCTTGTTGTTCAACGGTCCCATATTTGTATCCGGCAGCAACGGGTCACCGACTACCATGCGCGACGCCACTGCAGCGAGGCCCGAGCATAATTCCTCGTAACGAGACCGATGGACGTACAGCCGTTTCAGCGACATGCAAATCTGCCCTGACGTCATAAATACTGCCAGGTAGATGCGCATAAAAGCCCCCGCATCAAGTACTGCATCCTCAAGAAATAGTCCGGCGTCGTTACCACCGAGCTCCAGAGTCACCGGTGTAAGGTTGTCCGCCGCAACTCGCATGACATGTTTGCCAATCGGAATGCTGCCCGTGAAATTGATCTTTCTTACCAGTGGATGTGACAAGAGCGGATCACCAATTACCGATGCGGGTCCCGTTACAACATTCAGGACGCCTGCTGGCAGCATTTCGGCAATCTTTTTGATGGTCAGTGTTGGCGCCATCGCCGCGTTCTGTGATGGCTTAACAACGCAGGTGTTTCCCGCTATCAGGGCCTGGGGCAACTTCGCACCGAGGATAGAGAGCGGCCAGTTCCACGGCACGATTAGCGCAGCGACGCCGCGTGGTTGGCGCGTAATAATGGTATCGAATGGCGGACCTTGCAGTTTATCATCAGCAGCCAGCCGCTTCGCCAATGAAGCGCAATACGTAAAGCGATCGCCGAGGCGCGTCATCTCGATCGTAGATTCCCTTAGCACCTTACCGTGTTCACGCGTAAACAGATTGATGCGAAATTTCAGATCGGCTTCGTCTGCAGTAAGGTGCGCCGCAATTTTTGTCAGGTAGTCAGCGCGCTCTGCGTAAGTGAGTGCTGCCCATGCCGGGAAGGCAGCATGCGCCGCCTTGCAAGCCGCATCAACATCACCGACCGAGGCACTTGCAGCTTCTCCAACTAACTCCTCCGGGCGCGCAGGATTGTGTAGTTGATAGTATTTGTCACCAGCGGGTTCCCGATCCTCGCCATCAATATAGAGCTCAGTCCGCACCGCAGAGTCTTTACCCGCCATTTCGATACTCCAACCGTTGTTGTCTTGCTACGGTACAGCAAGAGATCAGGGTTTTCATGCGCGGCTTTTTGGTGTGCTGTAAAAACGAAATAACATGCATTTTAATTCCGCTTAAGCACGATCGAACTGACGCACTCGTGTGTTTCACACCCCGGGCAATCGTGTAGCACAGCGAGCAAAGTGATCTCCTAATTGACACGCGCGCTAATCTGTACGCATATAGCGTTTCCAGCATGTGGAGTAAATGTTATGTCTGATCTTGCGGCCCCGGCACCAAGTGGTGATGTCGTTGCCGAAGTTATTGATAACGGTCAGGTCAGTGGACAGCAATTACTCGTTGTTGGGCTCTGCATGTTCTTCAATATGCTCGATGGCTTCGATATTACGGCGATGGCAATTGTCGCCAGCAGTGTCTCTCAGGAGCTGCAGCTAACAGCGGACAGACTGGGCCTGATTTTTAGTTTTGCGCTGGCCGGCATGATGGTGGGCGCCATGGTCCTCGCGCCGATATCGGACATCATCGGGCGCCGCAAACTTATTATCCTGAGCGTGACCCTGGTTGGCGTATCGATACTGTTCACTGCAAACGCCAGTACCCTGACAGAGTTCATGATCCTGCGATTTATAAGTGGCCTGGGAGCGGGCGCAATGCTCGCGTGCCAGGCAGCGCTGGCGGCAGAATACAGCCCTGAAAAATATCGATCACTCTCCGTTGCATTGACAACTGCCGGTTATCCACTTGGCGCAACGCTGACCGCAGTCGTTGCGGGATTCATCATGCCGGAGTACGGCTGGCGTGGCATGTTCTGGCTCGGTGGCAGCGTCACGCTCGCCATGGGATTTATTGCATGGATCTATATTCCGGAATCGCTGAAATATTTATTTGAGCGGCGACCAGAGAACGCCCTTGAACGCGTTAACCATATTCTCAGCAAGCTGGGAAAGGATACGCTTGACGCATTGCCCGTTGTTGCGCAGCAATTAGCGCGGCAGTCAAAGAGTATTTTCGGAAATATGGCAGCGCTCCTGGCGAAAGAATACCGGACTACAACGTTGCTGCTGTGGACTACTTTTTTCATGTGTTTCGCCACCTTGTATTTCCTCATGAGCTGGATTCCCAAACTGATGGAACAAACAGGTTATTCAGCTGAGACCGGGCACCTGGCTTTCTTTTTGTTCAACCTGGGCGGGGTTACGGGAATCATTACGCTAGGTACGCTTTCCGTTCGCTGGAGACTGACCAATCTGGTTTTTGTTTTTCTGTCGCTGTCTGCCATTTGCATGGTGATTTTCGCTGCGGCACCAAACCGGCTTAATTTCCTGCTGATAATTATTTTCTTTACCGGCATTCTCCAGCAAGGAGGTTTCACCGGTCTGTACGCAATCGCGGCAAAGGTGTATCCCACAGAAATTCGCAGCACCGGCATTGGCTGGGCAATCGGCCTGGGCAGATCAGGTGCGGTAATTGGCCCGGCTGCTGCGGGATTTCTGATCGCCGCAGGTTTCAGTATGTCCGCCAACTTCTACGTCTTCGCTGTGCCGATGGCGCTTGGTGGACTGATTTCCTATTGGTTAAAAGTGAAATAGTCGAATGAGCGTAAAACTGAAGAGCTTTGTCGGCGGTAAATGGCAGGAAGGGAGCGGCAAGTCGGTTACCTTGTTAAACCCTGCAACGGAAGCACCGCTTGCCGAGACCTCAACCGGTGGTATCGATTTTTCTGCGGCGCTCAAGTTCGCCCGAACTGTTGGTGGGCCGGCATTACGATCGCTGACTTTTGCAGCGCGGGCAGAGAAACTACAGGCACTTTACGAGGCCCTTTTCGCTCATCGGGAAGAATTCATTGAGCTGTCGATCGCCAATGGTGGCAATACGCGAAACGATGCGAAGTTCGATATCGACGGTGCGACGGCGACATTGCTGGCCTATGTCGATGTCGGTAAAGAACTCGGCGACCGGCACATCATCAACGACGGCGAGTCAACACAGATTGGCCGGACACCGCGATACGCCGGACGGCATATTTATTCCACGATGCAGGGTGTTGCCGTACATGTAAATGCTTTCAATTTTCCTGCATGGGGAATGATCGAGAAAGCGGCAGTTGCATTGCTTGCGGGAATGCCGGTCGTCAGTAAACCGGCAACCAGCACAGCATTACTTGCCGGTCGCATGACCGAGATCATGATCGAGTCTGGCGCACTGCCGGAAGGTGCATTTTCTTTCATCGCGGGTTCTGTCGGCGACATGCTGGATCATCTGCAACCACAGGATGTGCTCGCTTTTACCGGGTCCGGGAATACCGCGGCGTTGCTGCGCAGCCTGGACGCGCATACGCAGCAATCCGTGCGTATCAATATCGAAGCCGACAGTCTGAATGCTGCAGTGATGGGACCCGACGTCGAATCAGGCAGCGAGACCTGGCAAATGATGCTGAATGAGGTGTCGACTGACGTGCGGCAGAAAGCCGGGCAGAAGTGCACGGCAATTCGCCGCGTATTTGTGCCACCGGCAAAACTGGAGTCTTTCTGCGACGCGCTGAAGGAGCGCCTGGAAGATGTCGTTGTTGGCAATCCGTCCGAATCCGCTGTTCGCATGGGACCACTTGTCAGCGCGAATCAGCTCACTGATGTCAGGGCAGGACTGGAAGCACTGCAAGCACAGGCAACCCGGGTAACGGGAAGCCTGGAAGTGGGGGAATTGGTCGGTGTTGAAAAGGGCAAGGGATACTTTCTGACGCCACACCTGTTTCGCGTGGATGATGTCGCAGCGGCTGCTATCGTGCATGATCGGGAAATCTTCGGCCCCGTCGTATCTGTTTTACCTTACGACGATGTCGCAACGCTTATCGACATGGTTGCCGCTGGCGGCGGCTCGCTCGTATCGTCGGTGTACTCCGATGACCGCAACTTCTCTCGCGAGATGCTGGTCGGACTTGCCCCATTCAACGGCAGGCTGACACACGGCAGCAGCAAAGTTGCAGCAATCTCACCGGGCCCCGGCACGGTGATGCCAATGCTGGTGCACGGCGGGCCCGGCCGCGCCGGCGGCGGTGAAGAGCTGGGCGGTGCCAGAGGCCTGGCGTTTTACATGCAGCGCACAGCGGTGCAAGGATATAGCCCGCTACTGGACAAGTTCTTTTCCTGAACTCCATAAACCGGGGTCGAACCGAGGTTTCTTGTCAAAAACCTCGGTTCGACCCCGGTTTATGGGCGATTGGTGGGCTGGTGTTCGCGCTATCCGCAACTCTGGCACTCTCTCATTGCGGAAGGTGTTAGAATAAAAGTGTACTGGCGATTACACATCTGGAATGATATTTTTCCCTAAAAAAACAAGACCTTACCACCTCGGTTCATACCCGATGGAGAGACTCGCGCGGGACCCGGGTATCCTCGAGCGGGAAATCGCGTTGCCCTTGAGTGCCCGACCGACTGTCGGGACGAAACGTGCGGAGGGCTTCGCTAAATCCATTGAAAATTATCACCAGATATTTCACAACCTGCGAGACGATGAGCGTGTTTCTGCAAAAGCGCCGGTTCCCGATGATCTTGAAAGACGCATGGTCGATATCAAGGGGTCAGCGTATTTTCTTAACGCCAGCCAGGTTGGAATTTGCGCACTGACGGAGTCATGCTGGCTGGACGGGGCGACGCCGCTCGAACACGGTCAGGCGATTGTCACACTGGTTAAATACCCGCGCGTACCCGAGAACGGGTCACTGGCATGTTCGTGGGTCGGAGACACAGTTTCTGAGGCTGCTGAATTTCGTGCTTATGAAATCGCGATAAGCGTCGCAAATCACATTCAGCTGATGGGTTACTCAGCGGTTGCCCACGACACATTACACGGCGATGTTGATCTGGAACGTCTCACGATCATGGCGGGCCTTGGAATTCGCGATGGTGAGAAAGTTTTGAATCCATATGTCGGTGACCAATTCGCGATCAGTGCGGTAACGACCGATTACGAATTGGCAATTGATCTGCCGCTTGCACCCCGTGCGGCTGCCAAAGCGAAAGGTGTTGCTTACTGGTTCGGCGTTGGTGGCGCAACCTCTGGCCTCGAACGCTGGCGCCGGAACAGCCGACCGACCCACATGAGCAAGTACGCGATGGAAACGGTAGACCGTGTCGACAGACCCACGACACTGATCCTCGACGATGAAGTCCCGCGTGTGCCGAAGCGCGCGTCTTTTTTCGACCGTGCCATTCATGGCGACCTCGGCAAAAAAACGCAACATGAACGCACTCGCTTCGCGTTCAAGCACCCGCTTGCGACGGCCATGCTGAAGCAGATCGGGGCCATGGTGCCACACCAGGACGGGCCGGTTGCACAAGACATTGCAGCATCCTGTAACGACGCAGCGGAAAACACCAGGGCATTGAAGTCATTATCCTACTTTATGGGTGCGGAACTTACCGGGGTTTGTGAAGTGCCACGCTATGCCTGGTATTCGCATGTCGATGGCGGCAAGGAAGTCGAGTGTCACCACAAGTACGCCGTTGTCATGTTGATCGACCAGGAATACGACACGATGGAGGGCGCATCCGGTGACGATTTTATCTCCGGTGCACAGTCCATGCGCGCTTATATGCGTGGCGCGGTCATCGCGGGGGTCATGTCCGAACATTTGCGCGCACTGGGATTTTCCTCGCGAGCGCAGACTAATGCTGATTCCGAAGTTTTACAAATACCTTTGATTCTGCTGGCCGGTCTCGGCGAGCTCAGTCGCATTGGCGAACTTGTGTTGAACCCATTCGTCGGTCCGCGCTTCAAATCCGTTGTTATGACAACCGATATGCCACTGGTCCCGGACAAGCCGATCGATTTCGGTTTGCAGCATTTTTGTACGAACTGTCGCAAGTGCGCGCGTGAATGCCCGTGTAATGCGATCTCGTGGGGCGACAAAGTCATGTTCAACGGCTACGAGATGTGGAAACTCGATGCCGAAAGGTGCGCGCGTTACAGGCTAACGAATCAACGCGGCCTCGCCTGTGGCCGTTGCATGAAAACCTGTCCATTGAATAAGGTGGTCGACTGGGATGGGCCGATCGCCACGCAGGTTGCGAGCTGGCTTGGCATTAACGCTCGTTGGCTGAAGCCTTTGCTGGTACCGATTGCCACTCGGCTCGACGACTGGCTGGGACATGGCGTTCGCAATCCTGCCAAGCGATGGTGGCTCGATCTCGAGATTGTGGACGGCATTTGTGTCTTGCCACGCAAGGGCGTGAATGAGCGGGATCTGGATCTGAAAAGACACATCGATGCAGACAAGCAAAAGATTGCCTATTACAACGCGAATGTCATGCCACCGCCGAATAGCGATGGCATAGCATACGTGCCAAATCGTAAAGCGGCGCTTGCGGCGGCGGCGCTACTGGAAACACCTGACGAAGCGCGCGCCAGGGTCAAGGCCGGGGGTGCGAAGCCATTGCATTACGTACCGACACCACCTATTCCGGAGAGTGAGTTGTCGGCGACTGATAATACGGCGTTTAATCCGTATAAGAAGTAAGTTGCCCAGCGGGCGAAGTTAGACCAAGCCGACAGATAAGCAATATCCCACCAAACTAACCCACGCCGATATTGTTTTCTCCCTCATTTCCGGTTCTCATAGGCGCATGACCCCACCCAACTCCGACTCCATACCGGCATTGCCCTCAGCGACCATCGTTCTCGTCCGCGAAGGGCAATCCGACCCCGAAATCCTGATGGTCCGACGCAGGGCCGGCGACGCTTTCGGCGACAGCTATACATTTCCAGGCGGCGTTGTCGATGCTGACGAGTCTGACGCCCATTCTTATTGTCAGGGGTTGACCGCAGAGCGAGCCGATCAAGAACTCAGCGTGCTGAGCGGCGGTTTGGATTACTACAGTGCAGCCGTCCGGGAATTGTTTGAAGAGACCGGTATTTTGCTGGCACGTGACCCACGCGGGAACTGGGCATTTGCGGATGAAACGGAGTCCGAATCATTATTGCGTGAGCTGCGTGCGCAGCTCGACAGTGGCGCCTTGGTGTGGGCGCAACTATTACGTACAAATGATCTTTGCATCGCCTGCGACGCCCTGCGTTACTTCAGTTTCTGGGAAACACCGCTGCGGCTTCCCAAGCGCTGGGCAGCACGTTTCTTCCTCGCCCAGGTACCCCCCGGTCAGGATGCTGAACACGATGGCAATGAATTGATAGACAGTTGCTGGATGACGGCTCTGGAAGTGTTGGCCAGCGGTGAAAAGGGTGGCATGAAACTACCTTTTCCAACGGTCGTTAATTTGCGCAACATTGCCGAACACGGAACAGTTGATGCATTGTTAGGGTGGGCGAGTGCACAAGCAATGGCGGGTGTGGCAAAAATTCGTCCGGTTATTCTTAATGACAAGAAGCAGGTCCGATTCGTCATTCCAGGCGACGATGATTACCCGGAAGGCGGAGACGAGTGATGTTCGCCTTCGCGAAATCAATTAAGCAGACAGAATTATAATGAAAAGCAAGCTTATCGTAAGTGTGGAGTTTGGTGAAACCGATCCCGCAGCTATTGTTTTCTACCCGAATTTTTTTCGCTGGTTTGATGCGAGTGCGTGGCGTCTGTTTGCAAAGGCTGGATTGACGTTCGACGTTTTTCGGGAAGAGTTCGGACTGATCGGCGCGCCGATCGTTGACGCGCAGGCGACGTTTATCAAACCTTTGCGCTTTGAAGATAAGATCGAAATTACCAGCTACGTCGGCTCCTGGAAACGAAAGACGTTTGATATGGTGCATGAGGTGCGAAGGGACGGTGAGTTGTGTGCAAAGGGCGTCGAAGTTCGGGTTTGTGCGCAGAGATTGGAAGATGGATCCGGGGGGATCCGGGCGATTCCTATCCCTGAAGAAATCCGGCGACAGTTGTCCGCGGCAGATTAGAAATTCGCGGCCCAGTTCGCCTGACCCATTTGAGAGCTACGAAGGGGCAGTCGCGAACTGACATTTATTGCACTGAAGATCAATTTGCACCGACCCAGCTCACTCGTTTCTCAAGTGCAGGCAAATTGGGCCGCGAATCTCAATCAAACTACTTTTAGTGTATGCCGCGGCCGCATCCGCAACCGCGGCAAACCAGCAACTTCCCGCAAAACCGCAGTCGCATATTGCTCCGTCATCTTCCCACGCCAGGAAGGCGCATAATCTGTGTTGTCCATCGGTCGCGCGATCTTGTGCGCAGCATGAGCAATTTCTGCAATTGCGTCTTCGCTGATCTTATTGCCGACGAGAACGCTCGATATTTCCTCAACCGGCATCGGCGCAGCACCTACCGCACCCAGATACATCGAAGCACGAGTCACAACATCGTTGTTGTCGGTCCATACCGCTGCCGCAACTGACAAGGTCGAGAAATCGATTGAACCACGCCTTCTCAATTTCCAGAATGCAGACTCGCAGTGTTCGTTGTCGCTGCTACCCGGAACAACGACTTCAGTGAGTATTTCGCCCGGCTGCTTGGCGAGATAGTCGATGCCATCATTGATATACATATCAGCAAGTGCCAGTTGCCGTTCCCCGGCCGCCGACACCAGTTTTACTTTAGCGTCCAGCGCACAAAGCATCGGTGCCGCATCACTGGCAGTATGCGCCCAGCAGCGTGGCGACTTGATCGCGACCCAGCAAATCGTGCCCTCTTCTTTCAGGCAGTAATCGATCGAGCGCCGCCATTCTTCCGTTTGGTTGTAATAAGTGCAGCGAGTGTCTATGCAAAGATTGCCGCCGATTGTGCCCATGTTGCGCAGTGGCGGTGAGGAAATTGATGCTACCGCAGTGGCGAATCCCGGGAAGCGCTGGCGGATTTTGTCGTCGCGGATAATGTTGGATAGTGTCGCAGTAGCGCCGAGTCGAATGTCCTTTCCGGCCGAATCAATTACATTAAGATTTTCGATCGACATCAGGCTCACGACGGTTTCGGCCTTTTGATGGCGACGTTTCATGTTCGGCCAGAGATCTGTCCCGCCAGCCACCAGTCGGGCACCGTTATCTTCGAGGGCCTTCGCCGCATCCTGTACGGTCTCGGGCGAGAGCAGATTAATCGGTGGTAAGCGTAGCACTGCTGTGCTCCTTCAGTGCGTCGCCACGATCTTTCATCGTTCCCGATGCGGAACGCACACCTTTCAATTTTGCCTTCGGATCATCCGCAGCGCGACCGTCGCCACCTTCTGCCGGCGTATGCACGATGAGCGGTTCGCCATAGTCGATATCCGGAAACTTCGTTGGTCCGACACGTGAATCGCGACCCTTCTTCTTCGCTTGCATCCCTTTCAGCACGTGATCAGGATGAATCGGCACCTGGTCCACACGCACACCGACGGCGTCGAAAATTGCATTCGCGAGCGCTGGCATGATCGGCAATAACGGGCCCTGGCCCGCCTCCTTGGCACCATAGGGTCCGCGCTCGTCATTCGTTTCGATCATGTAACAGGTCATTTCCGGCATGTCGTGAAAACCGGGATTTTTGTACTCAAGCATCGAGGGCATTTTGTGCACCAGCGCGGCAGAAAGTTTTTTCGGCAATCTACGAAATGCCTGTTCCTCCATGATGGCCTCACCAAGGCCCATATAGATGCTGCCTTCGATCTGTCCCAACGCGAGCACAGGATTTATTGCGCGACCTATATCGTGCGCCATCCAGACCTTGATGACCTCGTACAGGCCGGTCTCGGTATCAACTTCCACTTCCAGAACACTGGCAGAATAGGAGTAGGTTGGTGACGGTCCAACACCAGCACCGCGGAAGCGACCGGGTGCACGTGGCGGAATATAGGATCCGGTTGTGCCGAGCGTGCCGAACCGCGACTCCGCAATGACCACCGCTTCATTGAAACCGATAGCCCGGTCCGGATCGTCTGCCGGAAAAACCTGCCGGTCCGCAAAAACCAGTGAATCCTGTGCCACCTCCATATGCTCTGCGACGGCCTCGGCTATCTTGTCACGTGCTTTTTCTGCGGCTTCTTTCGCTGCATGCCCGACCATCAGTGTTACCCGCGAGGAGTAACTACCAAGGTCGACCGGTGTCAGGTCGGTGTCGCCGACACACAGGCGAATATCTTTGAGATCAATGCCCAGGACCTCGGCGACCACCGCTGCCAGTACACTGTCGGAACCCTGCCCGATTTCCGTCTCACCACAAAAAACGGCCACGTTGCCGCTGCGATCCAGTTTTAGTTGCACGCCGGATTGCGGCATGTGATTCCAGTAGATTGGCAACCCTGCACCTGTCATGTAAGCACTGCAGGCCAGTC
>SMUY01357549.1_pt1 | contig 15031 bp, 15 predicted proteins | sample 2456441 | NCBI WGS metagenome assembly SMUY01 (sample SAMN11095931, study PRJNA526329) | marine sediment metagenome | biome: Marine sediment; feature: Surficial sediment; material: Deep marine sediment; isolation source: Hadal surficial sediment | place: Pacific Ocean | collected 2014-11 | depth...
AATGCTGCAATTGCCCCATGCTGGGGCCCGCGAGTGCCGCCAGCCTTGGATCGATGTCCGGTTGCTGTAACGCCCGGACGTAGCGCATCCATCGGGCGAGCAGGCAATCGACATCGAGTCTGGACCACCGTCCGGCCAGGGTGAGAGCGTCGAGGCGACCGCGCCGCACCGCGGTCAGCTCTTCGAGCAGCGGCTGCTCCTCACGATCCAATGCCGCGAGTACTTCGATTGCGGCGAACCCGTACTCGAACGACAGCTGCTCGGTGTGTTGAGCGTCAACACCCCCTAACTGGTCGCTGAGCCACGCGCGGGCGACCTCTTCCACGGCCGGCTTGATGGGCAGCAATTGGCAACGACTGCGAATCGTCGGCAGCAATTCGGCGAGCGCGGTCGTGGTGAGCAACAGGTAGCAAGCCCCGCGCGGTTCTTCCAGGGTTTTCAGCAGGGCGTTTGCCGCATGGGCATTCATCCGGTCTGCCTGGGCAACGACCACCACCTTGCGCTGCCCGATCTGCGGCGTCTGGACGGCAAACTCATTGATGGCGCGAATCTCGTCTATTTTAATCTGGGCGCGCGCTGATTCCGGCGCCAGCCAGCGCAGGTCGGGATGGGCCAGGGTCGCGGCGTCACGCCCGGGCGGTAGCTCGAGCAACAGCAGAGCCAGGACGTTGACAAGCCATGTCTCGCCCCAACCAGGGGGGCCATATAGAAGCAGTCCATGGGCGAGACGACCCTGCTCGAGCGATTCGCGAGCGCGAGTAAGCGCATCCTGCAGCCAAGGAGGCATGGCATTCACGGATGTATTCACGGATGTGCCGCCACGAATCGTCTGATCGTTTGCTCCACGGCCGCAGCCACCGCTTCGAGGCTCGCGGATGCGTCGATGATTTCAATGCGCTCCTCGCGCCCTGCGCGCTCAAGGTAGTTCGCTCTGACCCGTTCGAAAAAGGCGCGTTCCTCGCGCTCGATCCGGTCGAGGTCACGGTCGCCGATGCGCTGGAAGGCGACCTCGACGGGTACGTCCAGATAAAGCGTGAGATCCGGTTGCAGATCGCCATGGACCAACTGCTCGAGCAACGCGATCGAGGCTGCGTCAATCCCGCGACCACCGCCCTGGTAGGCGTAGGTGGCGTCGGTAAACCGGTCACACACCACCCAGGTTCCGGCGCGGAGCATCGGTCGGATCTTGGTCGTCAGATGCTGCGCGCGAGCGGCAAACATCAGCAGAAGTTCCGCGAGGTCATCCAGGGGTTCATCGCGTACCGCCAGCAGCAGTTCGCGAATCGATTCGGCCGTCTCCGTGCCACCGGGCTCACGGGTCGTCGCAACGTCGACCCCGCAATCGCGCAGGGTCGTTACCACGATGTCGAGGTTACTGCTTTTGCCTGCGCCTTCAGAACCTTCGAGCGTCAGAAACTTGCCGGTCAATCGATCCACCATCAGCGGTTCATCTGGTAACGACGGACAGCCGTCAGATGCTCATCCAGCGTCGTGGAAAACTGGCTGCTCCCGTCGCCGCGGGCCACGAAATAGAGGTAAGGTCCCGGGTCGGGATGCACCGCAGCTTCCAGCGAACGCATTCCTGGCAGCGCGATCGGGGTGGGCGGCAGCCCCGCCCGCCGATAGGTGTTGTAAGGGCCATCCTGGTTCAAGTGAGCGCGCGTAAGATTCCCATCGAAGGCCGCGCCGAGCCCGTAGATTACGGTGGGATCCGTCTGCAGGCGCATGCCTTTCTCCAGACGTGAGGTAAACACCCGGGCGATCATTGCGCGCTCCGCTTCCAGACCGGTTTCCTTCTCGATCAGCGAGGCCATGATCAGTACCTGATAGGGGTGCGAGTATGGCAGTTCCGCGTCGCGCTCTTGCCAGACCCGGTCCAGTTCCTGCTGCATCTTCCGATGTGCCGTGCGCAGCACCGTGACGTCTTCCGTGCCTCGGGCAAACCGGTAGGTGTCCGGGAAGAACCAACCTTCGGCAGTCTGGGGTTCCAGGCCCAGCGCCGCCATCAATTGCGTTTGCGGGGTATCGGCGAGGGTATGGCGCAGTGTCTGAAGCTGCGCAAGGTACGCCAGCGTCTGGTGCAACGTCCACCCTTCCAGCAACCGGGCTTCGTGCTGCACCGGCGCACCGGACCGCAGGATCTCGAGCAGGTCCAGTGGAGTGGCCGCGGACCCCAACGAGAACTCGCCGCTACGCACCCGCCGGGCGGCACCCGTCGCACGCGCATACCAGGTGATCGGTCGGTGGTCCGACAGGATGCCTCGTTCTGCCAGGCGTCGCGCAATAGCGGTAAAGCTCTCGCCCTCGGCGACGATGACACGGGTGTCCGGCGTCACGGTGAGTGGCTGATGCAGCGTCCGGAAGGCCAGGCCTGCTCCGGCCGCGAGCAGCACTGCGGCGCCGCTGACGCCGATGATGCTAAGCCGAAGCCGGGTAGCCAAGCTTCAGACCTTGCGGAAGATCAGCGTTCCGTTGGTGCCGCCGAAGCCGAACGAGTTCGACAACCCGACATCGAGCGTCATCTGGCGCGCTTCGTTGGGGACATAGTCCAAGTCGCAATCGTCGCTGGGGTTGTCCAGGTTGATGGTCGGCGGCGACATGTTGTTTTTGATCGCAAGCACCGTGAACACCGCTTCCACGGCACCGGCTGCACCGAGCAGGTGCCCAACCATGGACTTGGTCGAGTTGACCACCACCCGGGTGTCCGCACCGAACACCTGTTTGATGGCGTTGGATTCGGCAACGTCACCCTGCGGCGTCGAGGTGCCGTGGGCGTTGATGTAGTCGACCGTGGCCGTATCAATTCCGGCGTCGCGCAAGGCGTTGGTCATGGCCGCTATCTGGCCGTGGCCATCGTCCGGGGGTGCGGTAATGTGAAAGGCGTCGCCACTCATGCCAAATCCGATCAGTTCGGCGTAGATTTGGGCGCCGCGTGCTTTGGCCCGTTCGTATTCTTCGAGCACCACGGCTGCGGCGCCATCGCCGAGGACGAACCCATCACGGTCCTTGTCCCAGGGCCGACTGGCGCGCTCGGGGTCATCGTTGCGGGTCGAAAGGGCCTTCATCGATGCGAATGCCGCCAAGGTTACCGGTGAGGTTGCCATCTCGGCGCCCCCGGCAACCATCACGTCTACTTCGCCGTACTGGATCATCCGGGCGCTGAACCCGATGTTGTGTGTGCCCGTGGTGCAGGCGGTGCAGATGGCGATGTTCGGCCCGCGGAACCCGAACCTGATGGACAGATTCCCGGAGATCATGTTGATGACGCTGGCCGGTACGAAAAACGGCGAAACACGGCGTGGACCGCTCTTCAGCAGTACGCTATGGGTGTCTTCGATGGTGATGATGCCGCCAATGCCCGAGCCGATGGCGACCCCGATGCGGTCAAGATCGGGTGCGTCTTCCAGACCGGCATCCCGTACCGCCTGGATCCCGGCCGCCATGCCGTACTGGATGAACGCGTCGACCCGGCGCGCTTCCTTGCGATCCATGTATTGCGTGACATCGAAGTTCTTGACCGGCGCACTGAAGGTTACCGAGTGTTTCGACGTGTCGAAGGTTTCGATGGGCGCCGCGCCACTCACACCATCCAATGCGTTGGACCACGATTCTCCAACGGAGTTACCGATGGGGCAAAGCACCCCCAGTCCGGTGATTACGACTCGCCGTTTGCTCATTCGCGTTCTGCTTCGGAGCGTCCAGTGACGAACGGCCCCGCGTTATTGGTGTGCGAGGATGTAATCAACCGCGTCTTTGACGGTGGTGATCTTCTCGGCTTCCTCATCCGGAATTTCGGTTTCGAATTCCTCCTCGAGCGCCATCACCAGCTCGACGGTGTCGAGAGAATCCGCGCCGAGGTCTTCGACGAACGATGCTTCGCTTTTTACTTCTTCTTCTTTGACGCCTAACTGCTCACAGATCAGCTTCTTCACGCGTTCTTCAACACTGCTCATGTTATCGCCTTCTTCGTATATCCGGTACGCCGCAGCAGGGCAGCGCGTAGTCTATAGATCGTCCATACCCTATACAAGCAAACGCCCCGCAGACCGTTCAGCCCATATACAAGCCGCCGTTCACCTGCAAGGTCTCGCCGGTGATGTAGGCAGCTCCGTCGCTGGCCAGAAACGACACCACAGCAGCGACGTCCTCTACCCTGCCCATCCGCCCAAGTGGAATTCGGGCCAGCATCGCAGTTCTCTGGTCGTCTGTAAGACCGTCAGTCATATCCGTTTCTATGAACCCCGGCGCGACCGCGTTGACGGTGATCGATCGCGATCCGATCTCCTGGGCGAGCGCCCGCGTAAACCCTTCGATGGCAGCTTTGGATGCGACATAGTTGGATTGTCCAGGATTTCCCATTCTGCCAACAACCGAACTGAGGTTGATGATGCGGCCCCAGCGCGCTTTGGTCATGGGCCGTAACAAAGGTTTGCACAGTCGATACAAGCCGCCGACGTTGGTGTCGAAAACAGTCTGCCACTCTTCTTCTTTCATGCGAAGCAAGAGGTTGTCACGGGTCACCCCGGCGTTGTTGATCAGCACCAGCGGCAATCCGGGGCCATTGCCCAGGGCTTCAATCAGCGCTTCGACTGATTTTGCGTCATCTACTCGCAGCGCATAGCCGGAACCATCAAAACCCGCATCTTTCAACGCATCAGAGATTGCCTGGGCTCCGGCCTCGGTGGTGGCCGTGCCGGCAACCAGAAATCCATCATCCGCTAAGCGCAGCATTATGGCCCGGCCGATGCCACGGGTCGCGCCCGTAATCAATGCAACTCGACGGCTGCTCGTCTCGTTCATGCAGAGGTCTCCTCCAAGGTCGCGGCGAAGCTCTCGGGGGTGGCGATGTTCAATGCCGTGATGTTTCGGTCAATGCGCTTCTGCAAACCTGTGAGCACCCTGCCGGGGCCACATTCGAGAATGCCGGTGACGCCGTCTGCGACGATGGCCGCCGCGCAGTCGGTCCAGCGAACCGGTTCGGAAAGTTGTGCGATCAAGCGCGTGCGGATGCCGTCGATGTCTTCGCTGACCTGGGCATCGACGTTCTGGACGACCGGGATCTTTGGCGGCGTAAGAGACACGTCGCTGAGATGGTCGGCGAACCGGGTAGCGGCAGGCGTCATCAGCGAACAGTGCGATGGGACACTAACGGCCAGTTTGAGCGCACGGCGCGCGCCTGCATCCCGGCAGTGCGCGATTGCCGCGTCAACGGCGGCGCTGGCGCCGGAAATGACGACCTGACCCGGGGCATTGAAGTTCGCGGGCGCGACCACTCCGCTGGTGGCGTCGCAACACGCCCGAACCTGTTCATCGTCAAGCCCGAGAATGGCCGCCATTGCCCCCTCTCCCGCCGGAACTGCGGCTTGCATGAGCTTGCCACGCGTGTTCACCAGGCGTAACGCATCGGCGAATTCGAGGGCCCCTGCGCAGACCAGCGCAGAGTATTCACCGAGGCTGTGTCCCGCCAGGATGGTGGGTGCAAGCGTGCTGCGACTCTGCCAGAGGCGCCACAAGGCAACGCTGGCGGTGAGCAGCGCTGGCTGGGTAATTTCAGTTCGGTTCAGATCGGCTTCCGGACCCTCGGCCACGACCTGCCACAGGTCCAGACCGAGCGCCTCTCCCGCCTCGGCGAAGCAGTCACGTATCACGGGTTCCTGGGCAGCCAGGTCACGCAACATGCCGACTTCCTGGGAGCCTTGTCCCGGGAAGACGAATCCCCAACTCATGGTGTGCCCTTACGTTAGGTTACGTTAGGTTCGCGGTCAGTCATCGAGGACTTTACTGCCCCGATAGTAGCCGTCCGCGGAAACGTGATGGCGGCGGTGGGTTTCGCCGGTGGTTGGTTCGATCGACAGCGCGGGGTTCGCCAGGGAGTCATGGGAACGGCGCTGGCCTCGCCGAGCACGCGTTACCTTATTCTTTTGTACAGCCATCGTAGCCTCCGTTCAGTCATCGCGCTGCTTGAGTTGGCTCAGCACCGCAAATGGATTCGTTGTTTCAGTCTTGCTGCGGTCGCCTTCGTCCGGTGCTGCGTAACGATACCCCGGCCGGTTCGGGCAGGGTGCCGACGGATCACAGCCACGGGTCGGCAGGCTCAGCAGCAGGTCGTCCTCGATCAGCTCGGCGACCGAGACCACGTCACCTTCCAGCAGGAAGGGCTCGGCAGAATGGGCCGTCTCGTGCGCCTGCTGCTCAGAGCCTACGACCCGGAAATCGATGGTGACAACGACCTCGCCGGGAACCAGCTCCAGACAGCTCTGGCATTCGAATCGTGCGTTGACCCTCGCTGATCCGACCACCTGGCAGATTCCGCCGTCGGTCAGGGTGAAGCGCAGATCCACCGCAACCGGACCGTTCGCCGCAAGCAACTCGCCCAACCGAGCGAACGATGACAATGCTATTTCCCCGCGCCATCGGGCGTTTTTCTTCGCCATCTGAAGGGGAAATACGGTGCTTGCCGGGGTCTGGGTCGACATAGCGCGCGCAATCATAGGGACGGCAACCCACCCTGTCAAAGCGAAACGGTTGCATCACAACGCGTAACTATTGAGAATTTCAGGGGTTTATCGAAACCGGGCCCGCGCGTGCAGCTGATTCTCGCGTCATCGTCGCAATATCGTCGGCAATTGCTGGAAACACTCGGTCTGGCATTCGAGGTTCGAGTTCCAGACATCGATGAGTCGCCGTCCATAGATGAAGCTCCCCGACAGTTGGTTGCACGTTTGGCCCAGGCCAAGGCGCGCGCCGTCGGCAACGGCTCGACGGTTGAGTTGATCATCGGTTCCGACCAGACCGCGGCCGTGGATGGAATCTTTCTCACCAAACCCGGCAATGCGCAGCACGCCGTCGAGCAACTGCAGCAGCTGAGCGGGCGCACGGTCACGTTCTTCACGGGATTGTGTCTCTACAACACCGGGACTGGCCGTGCACAACTGAGCGTTGAGCCATACACGGTGACGCTGCGAAGCCTGACGGATTCGCAGATCGAGGCCTACGTGCAGCGCGATCAACCCTTCGACAATGCCGGGGCGTTTCGTTCAGAAGGTCTTGGCATTGCACTGTTCGAGCGCCTCGAAGGCGAGGATCCCAATACGCTGGTCGGGCTGCCGCTGATCAGATTGGTCGAATTTCTCGGCAACGAAGGAATCGATGTGCTCGCCTGAGCTGATACCTACGTGGACGGGCGAGACCGATACGCTGCGCAGCTGGCTAAGGAGTGGGTTGATGCCGGCGGCGCAGCGTATCGATCCCGCCTGCCCGCATCCGTAGGCACTCTAAAGACCGTTGCGCAGGAGTTCCCAGATTGCCTCGAAGTCTGCGGGCAGTGGTGCATCGAAGCGTCGGTCCGCGCCACCCAGTGGGAGCTTGATCGAACTCGCATGCAACGCCAGGCGCCGCACGCCGCCGGCGCTCCACTGGGATCGCTGCTCGTCGGAGCCATATTTCTCGTCGCCCACCACGGGATGACCGGAGGCCTGACAATGAACGCGTATCTGATGCGTTCTGCCGGTATGCGGGTGTGCGCGCAAGTGCGTTCCAGAGGCCCCCACTTCCACGACCGCATACTCCGTTCGTGCGGTCTTCCCCGTGGCGTCGACCACCACACGTCGCTCCCCGCTGCGCGTCACGAAACGACGCAATGACAATTGAACGGAGCGTTGTCGCTTGGGCCAGTGACCATGGACCAGCACGTCATAGCGCTTGCGCACGCGACTGTCGCGAAAGGCTTGGTGGACTTCGACCAGGGTGTGCCGATTTTTGGTCAGCACGAGGCACCCGGACGTGTCGCGGTCGATACGATGCGCGAGTTCGAGGCGTAAATCCCCGGAGCGCAGTACGCGCAGCGCCTCGATGACCCCGAACGCTACGCCGCTGCCTCCGTGCACGGCGAGCCCGCTGGGTTTGTTCAACACCAGCAGGTCTGCGTCTTCGAACAGAATGGCCTGCTCGAGGTAGGCCAGAACGTTGGCCGAGGGACGCGCGACCGGTTTCGATTCGGCCGGACGCTTGTGCCATGGCGGCAGGCGCACCACATCGCCGGCGCACAACCGGTAATCGGGCCGAATGCGCCGGCCGTTTACGCGCGCTTCACCTTTGCGCAACATTCGGTAAACGCGGCTGCGGGGCACACCGCTGAGCTCGCGCAACATGAAGTTGTCGATGCGCTGACCTGCGTGGTCGTCGACTTCGCGATATTCGACTGGCGTTCCAGATGCATTCACGCTGATCCCTATGCGGCGCAGCAGCGTTCAAAATCGTACGACTAAAACCGTAGGAGATTGAATGACTTACCCGTGACTGCTATATTCCGCTCGCCGACCTCGTGACATGCTACATCAGCACGGGGTCCGCAGCGCGATTTTCGCCGCAGAGCGCCGCAAACGCGGTCGCCGAATACCCGCGGGGCAACGGACGTCTCCAGACGTCGTTCTCCGAGCGAGGAGGCAACGGGCGAATTATCTAGTTAAGGACTTTTATCAATCGCGCCTGATTCATATAGCGCGTCGGCGCTTGGAAACGAATACGCAGGTCGTTCGGTCGATACTGACCGATACGATAGAGGAGCAGGATCTCGCGATACGCGAGCAATAAATTCGGTTCGGCACGTTGAATTCAACGTCCTGGACAGAGACGGCAACGGGTTACAGCGACTCGAGGGTAGAACGATAACAGCGACATCAAACATCGCGACATCTGCGTCCAGACGGCAGTCTGGCGGCCCTTCCATGTCGGTATCCCGCTCCCGCTGACTCCCCGCCGGCGTGCCCGGCGCTGCATTCCGATCCCGACGTCGCGCTGAAATTCGGCGCCACAACGGTGTTTCGCCTGGAAGGCGGGTCCCGAAGGAAACCAGACATGAAGAGAATGCTGATCAATGCATCCCAGCCGGAGGAAGTGCGGGTCGCACTCGTCGACGGCCAACGACTCTATGACCTCGACATTGAGAACCGTGCCCGGGAGCAAAAGAAGGCCAGTATCTACAAAGCCCGGATCACTCGGGTGGAACCCAGCCTGGAAGCATCTTTCGTCGAGTTCGGATCCGAACGGCACGGCTTCCTGCCCCTGAAGGAAATATCTCGCAGCTATTTCAAACAGTCGGGCAATGACGGTGAAGGCCGCCGAGGCATCAAAGACCTGGTCACAGAAGGCCAGCAGCTTGTGGTTCAGGTCGAAAAAGAGGAGCGCGGGACCAAGGGTGCCGCATTGACCACCTTCATCAGCCTGGCCGGCCGCTACCTGGTGCTGATGCCGAACAATCCACGCGCAGGGGGTGTGTCGAGGCGCATCGAAGGCGACGACCGCGACCTGTTGCGTGATGCCTTACGCAAGCTCGATATCCCCGATGGAATGGGTGTGATCGTACGGACTGCCGGGGTGGGTCGCAGTGCCGAAGAATTGCAGTGGGATCTCGACTATCTGCTGCAACTGTGGGATGCGATCCAACGCGCGGGTGAGCAGGAGAAGGCTCCCGCCCTGCTCTATCAGGAGAGCAACGTCATCGTCCGTGCGATCCGCGACAATCTGCGCAAGGACATCGGCGAGGTACTGATCGACGACGCGAAAGCTTTCGCCGAGGCTCACGAATTCATCGAACAGGTGATGCCGCATTACAAGGACAGAATCAAGCACTACCAGGATGACATTCCGCTGTTCAGTCGGTATCAGATCGAGAGCCAGATCGAAACGGCCTTCCGGCGGGAAGTGAAGCTGCCAGCAGGCGGCAGTCTGGTGATCGACCCAACCGAAGCACTGGTGTCGATCGACATCAACTCTGCGCGTGCCACCAAGGGCGCGGATATCGAAGAGACCGCGCTCAACACCAATCTCGAGGCCGCCGAAGAAATCGCGCGGCAGTTGCGTGTCCGTGACATGGGCGGGCTCATCGTGATCGATTTCATCGACATGATGAATACGAAGAACCAGCGCGCCGTGGAAGACAAAATGCGTGAGGTGCTGGACAGCGATCGTGCACGCGTGCGCATCGGGCGGATTTCCCGATTTGGACTCATGGAGATGTCACGGCAACGATTGCGTCCGTCGCTGGAAGAGATCACCACCCAGGTTTGCCCGCGTTGCAGCGGTCAGGGTCGTATTCAGGAAGTCAAACCGCTGGCGTTGGCGATTCTCCGGGTGATGGAAGAAGAAGCACTCAAGGAACGTAGTTCCATGGTGCGAGCAATCGTTCCCATGAACGTAGCCTCCTATCTGTTGAACGAAAAACGAACAGATGTAGCCGCCATCGAGCAGCGTACCAAAACGCATATCGTCATCGTGCCGAGCGTGCAGCTCGAGACGCCACACTACGAGGTGCAGCGAGTGCGCGACGATCATGTTGAGGCGGACGGAGCGTTGGCGAGTTACGAGTTTGCCGAATCGACGCTCAGTGAAGAAACTGAACCGCGTCGCGAGGCGCCATTGCCCCCACCGCGCGAGGCCGCGGTCCAGGGGATCGAGCCGGCGACGCCGGCTCCAGCGAGGGCCCCTGTGAGCACGCCCAAGGAAGAGCCGAAAGCGCCGAAGGCCAAGCGTAACCTGCTTCCCAAATTCCTGCGGGCACTTTTCACCGCAACTGAAGAGCCTGCGCCGGAACCGACCACCACGCCCCGTCCACAACGCAATCGCAAGCGCGGTGGGCGCGGTCGCAGCGCTGAGGGACGCGGCCATCAATCTGGGCCGCGGCAAAGAGATAGCGGCAATCGCGATCAGCAGGGCCGAGACCCGCAAGGTCGGGAACAGAACAACAATCGGCGCGGACGTGACGGGTCCCGGAACCAATCGGCTGAACGTGATTCAGGTAGATCGTCGAATCGAAACCGGGGGCGAGGCCGTGATCGTGCGCAAGGACGACGTCGGGACGAAGCGGATCGTCCGGCGCGTGCGGACGCAGGTGAGTCTGCCGGCGAGCAACGCGCCGCTCCGGGAAACCAGACGCAGGCCGAGCACCCGGCACGCGAGGTCGTCGAGAACCAGCGACCGGTGGAGCAACGAACCCGTAACGTGACCGAAGATCGGACACCACCGGGGCTGGCGCAGAGCAAGCGCCAGCCGCGTCGTGATCGGTCGAGTCTCGCTGCGTCTGAGTCGTCCGCAGAGCGGTCGCAGCGGGCGCCGAAGCCCGCAGCCCAGGCCGCGGCCGATCCTGAGCCCAGTTCGACTCCGAAGGTCCAGTCGGTGCCGACACCTGACGCGCAGGCGGATGTCACCGCGTCGAAGCCTGCTGAATCGCAACCCGAGGTGGTACCGGCGGCCGTCGCCGCGGCGCCCAAGCCGGAGCCGATTGCGCAACAGGGCCGTGCGGCCAATGATCCCCGGGAAGTGAGGCGCCGGGCGCGCGAAGCGGAAATGCGCGACCAGGGCATCAACACCTAGCGACCCGAAATCAGTCGACGCCGAGGACCCGGGGTTCCAACTTCAGGTCCACGGCGAAGCGCTGCGCTACATCGGCCGTGATCTGATCGGCCACGTTCAGCAGGTCGCGTCCGGTCGCCCCGCCGAGGTTTATCAGCACCAGGGGCTGTCGGTGCCACACTCCGACGACGCCAAGTCGCCGGCCTTTCCAGCCGCAACGTTCGATCAGCCGCGCGGCCGGAACCTTGACGCCGGACGAAGTCTCGAACCCCGGAAGACCGGGGTCTGCCGCCCGGAGCTCGTCGAAGCGCGCAGTGGACAAGGTCGGGTTTTTGAAGAAGCTTCCCGCATTACCGTGTTGGCGCGAGTCGGGCAACTTGTATCGCCGCAGGGCGATTACGGCTTCGGCAATTCGAGTCGGGGTGCGCGGTCCACCCTGTTGGTTGAGCATTTCGTCGAGCCCGGGATAGTCCGAACGCTCGGACCAGGTGTGCGACAGGCGTAGGGATACCGAGGTAATCACCAGTTCTGGCCGACGTTTGAAGACGCTGTCCCGATAGGCGAATTCGCACGCGTCGCGCTCATAGCGACTTGAGGCTCCGGTGTCCGTCGAATAGGCAGTCAGCGATTCGAAGCAATCCGCCAACTCTGAGCCGTAGGCGCCTATGTTCTGCATCGGTGCCGCGCCGACGCGGCCAGGGATCAGTGCCAGGTTTTCGATCCCGAACAGGCCCTGGCCAAGGCAGTATCGCACCAGGTCATGCCAGCGGACGCCGGCGCCCGCCGTCACCCGTGCGCCGCCGTCGATGTGCTCGATGTCGATGCCTGGAATGTCGATCCGGGCGACACACCCCGGAACGCGTGCGCGCAATATCACGTTGCTGCCGCCGCCCAGGATCGTGAGTGGCAGTCCGCGTTCATGCAACCTCGCGGTCAGCTTCTCGAGTTCGTGGAGGCTGGTGATTCGGGCCGCGAACTCCGCACGGGATGCCACGCCAAAGGTGTTCCAGTGGACCAGGGACACATCACGCGGCAAGTCGTCCACATCGTCAGTCATCACCTGGGAAACCTCTGATCAAGGAAGCGCCCTAGACTAGGTCAACAACGTTGCGGAACGTTAGATTGATCCGTTCCCCGACGGCTCTGCGGGTGCGTACCAGGCAATGCTGGTAGTCGCGCTGGGAATTTCCCCAGGCAAGCAGCAGGGAACCGTGCTGCAACTCGATGGCCGTGCTGGGCGGATGGTCCGAGCGCCGCGCGCGTACCCGTAAACGCCGCGTAGTCCCGAGGCTGATCGATGCGATGAGTGGTTCGCAGCCCAGACAGGCTTCGTCGTCGGCGTGCCACCCCATCGCATCCGCTCCGTCGCGGTAGCGATTCAACAGGACGAAATTGAAGGTCGCCTGCAGCGCCTCCAGCAAACGTGCGCGCAGGGGCAACAAGGGTGCAAACCAATCCTCACAGTGATGCGCCCTACCCGCATAGCGATAGTCGACGTGCGGCTCGCCGCACCAGGCGACCAGTCGGGGCACCGCATGCCAACGTCCGAACCGTTGCACCCGTTCGGTGTTCCAGCGTATCTCGTCGCGCAGACATCTCAGCAACGCATCAGCCATCGGTGGCGCAAGAAAGTTCGGGATGTAACACATCTGCAACGCGGAATCGTCTGAAACGACACGTGCCCGTGCGCCGAGCGGTGACGGTAGTTGGAATGGCACCTGAGCTAGTTCCGGTCAAATGCGGTCGGTATACTAGCGCCGCCGAATGCCCAGTGACAGTGCCCAACAGGAGGCTGCATGAATCTCAGCGACAAGGTGGCCGTGATCACCGGCGGCGCCTCTGGCCTTGGTCGGGCGACCGCCGAAACCATTGCCGCGGCCGGTGGCCGGGTGGCGCTGTTGGATCTCAACGAAGAACTGGCCCGCAATACGGCCGAAGAACTTGGCGATGCGGCAGCCGCCTATGCCGTCAACGTGACCGAGGAAGCGTCGGTTCAGAAGGCGATCGAAGACGTCATGAAGGACTTTGGCGCGATTCACATCAACGTCAACTGCGCGGGAATCGGCGCGGCATCGCGGACCGTCGGCCGGGACGGGGCGATGCCATTGAAGACGTTCAATTTCGTCATTCAGGTGAATCTGATAGGCACCTTCAACACGTTGCGGTTGTGCGCCGAACAGATGCAGAAGAACGAGCCGGAGAACGAGGACGGCGAGCGTGGCGTGATCATCAACACGGCGTCCGTGGCGGCGTTCGATGGCCAGATCGGACAGGCGGCCTACAGCGCGAGCAAGGCCGGCGTTGTCGGAATGACACTGCCGATCGCGCGCGATCTATCGCGTATCGGCGTGCGGGTCTGCACCATCGCGCCAGGGATATTCGAAACGCCGATGATGGCAGGTGCGCCGGATCAGGTGCGGGCACCGCTGATCGAAATGGTGCAGTTCCCCAAGCGGCTGGGCGATGCGTCCGAATACGCCCTGCTCGCTCGGCAGATCATTGAGAATCCCTACCTCAACGGTGAAACGATCCGTCTCGATGGCGGCATCCGGATGCAGCCGAAGTAACTTCGCCCGCCTCATGAGGACGGTCCGGAGCACGCCTCGATTGCGCGCTGCAGATCGTCCGGCGTATCAACCCCCCCGGGCACCCGGGTGCCCGCTTCGGCAACGGCGATTTTCATGCCGTACTGCAGTGCGCGCAATTGTTCCAGCGACTCGAGCGCCTCCAACTCACTGGTGGGCAGACCGCAGAATTCACGTAATGCCGACGCCCGGAAGGCATAGATACCAATGTGCCGCCACCAGTGCCCCGCCGACAGTTGACCCGGCAGTGGTGTGGCGCCGGCCGTCGGGAAGGTCGCGCGGTCCCAGGGTATCGGTGCACGCGAGAAATACAGTGCGCGCCGGGCGGCCCCGATGACCACCTTGACGACGTTGGGATCCAGCAGCGCCGCCGGTTGCGTGATGGGCTCGCACAGCGTCGCGATGTCGCATTCCGCATGGTCGTCGAGTAGATCGGCTACCTGTTTGATGACCTGGGGCGGTATCAGTGGCTCGTCCCCCTGGACATTGACGATCAACGCATCGTCGGGCCATCCGGCCCGTTCCACCACCTCCATAACGCGGTCCGACCCCGATTCGTGATCCACGCGGGTCATGACAGCACGGTGGCCGTGAGTTTCGGCGGCGGCAACCACGCGTTCATCATCGGTGGCGACCACCACGTCGATTGCGCCGCTCAGCGCGGCCTGGGCGGCCACGCGCGCCACCATCGGCACTCCGTTGATCTCGGCCAGCGGTTTGCCGGGTAGGCGGGTGGACGCAAAACGTGCGGGGATGACGACTCGAAAATCGGCGCTCATCCCGGAGGCGCCGCCGCTGCAACCGGCGCAACCGGCACCGCAAGTCCGTGATCGTGCAGGCAAGCGCTCAGGGCGGTCCGTCCTCGTTCGTCGAGCTGCGCCTCGATTTCCAGGTAGTAACACTGCCGCGGCAGCGTGTCCGGGTCGAGCGCGCGCACCCTTATTGCGTCCCTTTCGGTGATGACCACGGGCAAATCGTCATCGAACAGAAGGTCATCGGCGCGAATCACATAGTTTCGCGGGAACGTATGCAGGGTTGGCTCGACGCCGAATTCCTCCAGAGTTCGGCTGAACCGGCGCGGATTTTCGATTGCCGTG
>SMUY01357552.1_pt1 | contig 15030 bp, 9 predicted proteins | sample 2456441 | NCBI WGS metagenome assembly SMUY01 (sample SAMN11095931, study PRJNA526329) | marine sediment metagenome | biome: Marine sediment; feature: Surficial sediment; material: Deep marine sediment; isolation source: Hadal surficial sediment | place: Pacific Ocean | collected 2014-11 | depth 0-1...
ACATCTGCGGCCCGCCACCGATGATGCAGTCCATCACTACTGATCTCGAAGCATGGTCGGTCCCTGCGGACATGATCCATTTTGAACCCTTCGGACCGGCCTCGATCAAGAAACGCAAAACAGTTTCTACAGAGACGTCCGGGGAACCACAGGCACAATTCAGTGTTGAATTTCGGCGCAGCGGGAAGACCATAGACTGGCGGCCCGACTGTGGCTCATTGTTGGAAACTGCAAAAGCCAACGACATCCTGCTCGATTGTGGCTGCCGTTGCGGTGACTGTGGCACCTGTGAAATTGCTGTAATCAATGGCGACGTGGAGTATCCTGAAAAAGAGCCGCAGTTTGACTTGCAAACCGGAAATTGCCTCACCTGTATTGGTGTGCCGAAAACCAATTTGATCCTGGATGCATAGTGGTTTCAGCGGCAAGGCGTTCGGTGTGACATAGATCAGGGCCGGTTCACACGATTCCAATCCTCATGGAGAAAAATATGCCGGGACGAATATCAAAAGCTGGAATCATGCTGTTATTTGCAACCGGTATTACCTCAATTTCGGCATCACCCGATCCATGGAGGGTTACCGGGCCGGAAGAGTGTGCTGAGTGCCATGACGTTGAATATGGCATCTGGGAAGAAACCCCGCATTCGCTGACTTATGAAAGTATGCCGGATTCCGATGAAGGTATCGAAATCGGCGAGAAAATGGGGCTGGATGACGTGGTTGAGTCCGAACTCTGTCAAAGCTGTCACCTGACACTACAATCGGAAGGCGTTGATGAGCCGGCAGATGTCATTGCCGGTGTTAGTTGCGATTCATGTCACGGCGCCAGCGTGGACTGGATTGATCCCCACAGCAAGGAAGATAAAACCCCGGAGCAGCAACAAAGTCTCTGGGCTGAGTCGGAAGGGGCCGGGATGATCCGCCCCGGAAACGTTTATGCATTGGCGAAAAACTGCCTGGGCTGTCACCTGGTGCCCCGGGAAACCCTGGTCAACACCGGCGGCCATGCAGCGGGCAGTGAGTTTAACCTGGTCACATGGAGCCAGGGCGTGGTCCGGCACAATACTTTTTACAGTGCTGATAACAGCGAAGCCACGCCGGAACGCAAACGCATGATGGCGGTTATGGGGGTCGCAGCCGAACTGCAGCTTGGTTTGAACGCAGCGGCAGAAATTGAACACAGCAGCAGTGATTATGCTGTGGCATTGAATGAACGATTACTGCAGGCAAAATCGGCGCTCTCTGAAATGGCCACAATAACGTCTGTCCCGGGCGTGCAGGCGATTTACGCAGCCGTTGCCGGGCTGGATATGAATCTGCCGATGGACAAGACCAAAGCAGCGGCCGCCGCGGCCGCTGTCGCGACCAGCGCAGCAGCATTATCGCTGCAAGGGGCGGATCTTTCCGCACTGGATGCACTGATAGGGTCTTATGGCGAGTACCGCGGCGAACCCCAGACATAAACGATGATTTGCAACCGGTGTTCAGCCAGGACCTAAGCACAATGCAAGCGGACAGTAAGCCACACCACATTCCCGCGCCGGCACGGTGGGATAAACCTTTTGGCAATCCAGACATCCTTGGCGCGGAAAAGCGGGCTGTCATCAGCAGCCATAAACCCTTTGATTTGCTCAAAGAGGATCAATTTCCCCTTGGTCTGGCCTTAAACGACATTCTGAAGAATGACGGCCGAATCATGCATCATCAACCCGGGGATGTGATTACCCACTTCGGAGATTACGGCACCAGTTGCTTTTTGCTACTAAGCGGCCAGTGCCGGATTTTGCTTTCACCCGCTGACAAGCTGGATGTCGAGGCTAAAAAACAACACGCCGGCGGGGTTTTCACTGCGCTCAAGCGGCACTTCAGACGCAACAGCTACCCTGAAAGCAGGGACACCCGTTATTACGGAAAACTTGGCGCCATCAATACGCGTGAGAGTGAGGGCAGGGTCATCCATGTATTGAAAGACACCGTGGAAATTATCGAGCAACACAATACCGAGGTCATGGGCCCGGGCACCTTCTTTGGTGAAATCAGTGCGCTCACACGGTCGCCGCGCGCCGCGATGATCTTTGCAGAGACAAACATCGAGCTGTATGAACTGCGCTGGCAAGGGTTACGGGATCTGCGTAAATTCGGTGCAGAATTTCGTGCCTGGGTGGATCAATTGCTGTCTGAACGAAGCATGTTGCCCCTGTTGGCGGCGAACCCCCTTCTCAAACTGTTGCCGGCACAACAACTTGCGGAAGTGGCCGAACGCTCCAGCTATGAACAATTCGGTGACACCTATTGGTACCGGGCGCTCGGAAAGCTTTCAGAACAGGTAGAGGAGTCCGGGGACGAAACATACATCATCAAGCAAGGGGCATACCTTGATGGTGTATTACTGATTCGCGGCGGTTTTGCCCGGGTGCTCAAAACCTACGGCGGCGGTGAACGCACGGTCGGATTTTTAACCCAAAACCAGATGTTTGGGCTTGATCGTGTAATCGACTACGCGCAGGATCCCACAACGGCGTTGCTTGCACCTTTTTCGCTTAAAGCAATTGGTTATGTTGACCTGATACGTATTCCCACCCATCTGTTTATCAGTCATGTGATGCCCGTTGTGGGTACAAAATCCGGCAATGCAGATCCACAGCGCCTGCGCGAGATCGCCCCCGATTTTGCCGACGACGGTGATCTCGACCAGTCATTGATGGAAGACTTGCTGGACAAGCGCATCATCAATGGCACGGCGACCATGCTGATTGATCTGAACCGCTGTGTCGGTTGCGATGAATGCGTGCGGGCCTGCGCCGTGGCCCACGACAACAATCCAAGGTTTGTGCGTCATGGCCTGGAACACGCCAACGTGCAGTACACCAATGCCTGTATGCATTGCAGAGATCCTGTCTGCACCGTAGATTGCCCCACCGGGGCGATTGTACGTACCGCCGGCACCAACGTGATTGCGATTGATGACAACGCGTGTATCGGCTGTGGCAACTGTGCCCGTTCTTGCCCGTACGACAATATTCGCATGGTTGAGATTCGCGACCATGCCGGTAGAAAAATCATTAATGAACAAACCGGGCAAGCAGTCCGCAAGGCTTCAAAGTGTGATCTTTGCATTGACGAATTGGGCGGCCCCGCTTGCGCAAGAGCCTGCCCACACGATGCCCTTGTACGTATTGATACTGCTGATCGTGGAAAACTGGAGCAATGGCTCAATCGCAACTAAAACCACGTTTTTGGGGATCGATGCTGCTGCTGACGCTGTTGGCGTTTATGTTCTATGGCCAAAGGCAACTGGATGCAGAATTGGCGGACATCGCAATCCTTTCCGGCTGGATGCTGGTTATACTCAGCTTTCTGCTGTCGATTTATAATCTGCGCAAGAAAGTATCCAGCGTGCCGATGGGACGGGCCTGGTATTGGCGCAAAGCGCATAGTTTTCTGGGCTGGCTGGCGGTGGCGGTTTTTCTTGGTCATGCCGGGCTGTTGCCACCGGATGGTGTGCTGAATTTCATGTTGTGGTCGCTGTATGTATTGCTGCTGCTCAGTGGCATTCTGGGCTTGTGGATCAGCCTTGCCCTGCCGCCGCGTATTGCCTTGGGCGCAGAGCGATTGCTGTTCGAGCGCATACCCCATTTGCGCGAAGCCCAGTACCGGCGTGCCGAGCAGGTCATTCTCGCGGCTTCAAGCAATGGCGCCGGCCAGCCCCTGCTGGAATTTCATGCTGAGCACCTGCGGCCTTACCTGGTCTGTTTCCATGAAGGGTTCCGCCATTGTGTTAACAACAGCAGATATGCGGAACGGCTGTTGCTGGATTTGAAAAATATCGGCCGTTACGTTGATAGCAGTTCCAGGCAATATGTGGCGGAACTACGAGAAATCATAGAAAAAAAACAGATTCTGGACCGGCAATATGCATTGCAATATGTCTTGAAGAAATGGGCTTATTTACATATTGCCCTTAATTACATGAGTTGGGCATTCGTGCTGATACATGTGCTCGTGATATACACATATCGCCTGGAGTACGGTATCTGAAACGCATACAACCCATAAAGTTTGACCACAGCAGGTACGTCCGGGTCACCCAGAAATGGGTTTGCGGCGGAGGCCGTAGCGGCCAGGCCTGCAGTCAGGGACCGGATTTAAAAGGCCGCTGTCCTTATGCGCAAGAAGGCGCCGCGCCAAGGACCCTGTGCGAACCTGGCCGTAAAAACAAACAATGGCAATGTGGCCTGCCGGAATCAGCGGGTGGGCCCTGTTTCCAGGGTCCCGACAATCAGGGCCATTGCTGCCAGCAACTGCCACCGTGTAGCCCGGAATTAAGCCAACGCAAACAACGCGGCAGATTTGTTCTCTGGTGTGTAGTCACGAGTCTGGGCGTTGTTGCTTTGCTGGGATCGGGCACACTTTTTCAAGGCTTGATCAGTCCGGGGGCGACCGGTATCCATCATGCGTTTATTGCCGATTGCGGCGCTTGCCATACACGGGTCGCCACTAACTTTTCAGAACTGCTTGAATTGGGCGTATCGGGCTTCAACGCCAAGCACAAGAACCTGGGCGAGAAATGTCTTGATTGCCATGTGTTCAACGACACTGCCTTTAACCCGCATGGTGCAACGATTACCCGGTTAGAAACCCTGACCGCCCACCTGGGTGGAAAATCCGTGGGGAATATCGCTGAGGATAGTCCTGTTGCCTGCGCTACGTGTCACGACATCCATCAACAGGACGCTCCCGGCGGAATCAGGCCGCTGACAAATACTCAATGTCAGATTTGTCACGCTGCGCAGTATCTGGACTTCGAGACTGACCACCCGGCGTTCACCCAACTGCCGGCATACACACCCCGGTTGCTGTTCGATCATCTGCAACACTACAGGGACCATTTTGACAAGCAAAGCGTGGTTGAATATGCACCTGGTAATTGCACGGACTGTCACCAGACCAGTGCAAACGCGGACCTGCAATTTGCCGGTTTTGACAGCATGTGTGCAGATTGTCATTTACGCACGGATATCATCGAAAAGCAGTTGGACCGCATTGGCCCAACCAGCCTGATCGCAATACCGCGCATGGATACCGACCGACTGGCCATCGGCTACTGGCCAAATTGCCGGACCACCAGGTTTAAGCGCATCAGCGATTTGCCTTTGATCATGCGGGCAATGCTCGAAACCGACGCCAGCGCGGCAGCGGCCATCACCGTGCTGGAAAATCACAAAACCAGCCTGCATTCGATGAACGGAGCCAGTGAAGAGGAACGCACTGCGGCCACCCGGCTGGCCTGGGCGATCAAAGCGCTGGTACAGGACATCGCTGCAGACAATGCCGTTGAGCGCTTTACCGTGGGCACCGAAAGCCGCAATATCAGCAGCCCGTACATCTCGGATATCATTGCGCGGCTACCCATCGATATCCGTCGACGTATGGCAGAGAACTGGTTTCCAGACCTGGATGCAGAAATGACCCGGATGACTGATGTCACAGCAGGCAGCTGTCCAGACCGTGCAGACTGGAAGACAATGCGGGAAATCATTGAAAAGAAGAAACGCGATATCAACGCTAATGCCGGGTGGTATTTACAAGCCAAATCGTCATACATGGCCTTGTCCTATGTGCCACAGCAGCATCTGGACCCGCTGATGATCGCGATCGCAAAAATTACGCAAAAATTCCCACGCGATGTGCAGTTGGATGCGAAATTCCAGTGTGCAAAATGTCATGGATTTGAAACCGGAGATGGCCAGTACGCGGTGCAGTGGCCGTTGGATGTGGCGGCCGGGAAAATTCGCTTTTCACACGCTTCGCATATCACCACTGGCCGGCGATGTGACCAATGCCATGAACTGACCGGTAGTGATGAACCGGATCATATCGCTGTGCTTGATCACCTGTCGATTGACAAGAATCAGTGCAGTGTCTGTCACGATGGCGCCACGGTGGAACAGCGATGCGTATTCTGCCACGAATATCATTGGCAGGGTTTTTCAGCACCTGTCGTGTCGACCAATCTGCCGGATTTCGAATAGAGCTGCGCTTTTTGTAGTCTATTACGGAATTTGTAATAGGTAATTATCTGAAAAGAAGCAATGAGCAGTGCTGAATTGCAGCATCACTCGACGAAGCGGAATCATAAGACTATAGTTGACGCTGGCCGTTCAGGGGAAAGACCAAAAAGGGGACACCATCGCTAATCTGATCGAAGGGGGAGAGTTATGATCCAGATACTAATCGTGGACAACCAGGAGCTCGTCCGAACGGGCCTGCGCCACATTCTTGAAAAATCGCAAAGTACAGGCACCATTACAGAAGCCTCAACCGGTGAGGACGCGGTTCAGCTTTGCAAGAAACTAAAACCGGATGTCATTTTGCTCGACATCAGCCTGCCCGGTCTTTCGGCGTTTGAATCCACCAGGCGTCTTAAGCGCGTGAGACCGAAGAGCGGGATAATTGTGTTGGCCACGCACGCCAAGTCACCTTATCCCACCCGTTTGCTTGACGCTGGCGCCAGCGGCTATCTGACCAAGGACTGCAGTGCGGAGGAGTTACTGGAGGCGGTCAAAACCGTGGCGGAGGGAAAGCGTTACATCGGCGCAGAGGCGGCCAAACAACTGGCATTATCCATACTTCCGGGAACCGCCGAATCACCATTCGACGAGCTTTCGGTGCGCGAGATGGAGGTCATGCTGAAACTGACCGAGGGCAATCGCATCCCGGATATTGCCTCATTGATGTGCCTGAGCCCCAAAACGGTGGCGACGTACAAGTACCGCATCTATGACAAGCTGGGCACGCGAAGCGAGGTTGACCTGATGCGCATGGCCATGCGCTATGGATTGCTTGAAGCGACCTGAAACCACTGCAAAAGAGCAGCCCTAAGTGGCTGCTCTTTATACTGTTTCTCAGGACGGCTTTGTATCGGTTGATTTGTTGTCCGTCTTTTTCGGGGCCAGCGTATAAAGACCTTTTGTCTGGCTGCTGGCCTTGACATTCGACGGGAGTTTCGGCTTCCTGGCCATCGGTTTTGATTGGCTGTGCTTGTCTGCAGGCGCTTCTTTGGCCGCTGGGACGGCTTTTTTTGCCACGGTCCTGGACGCCGTCCTTGCGGCCGCCTGCTTCGGCGGACTGGCCGATGAATCTTTATCCTTAGCTGAAGCTTTCGTCACTTTGCGTTGGCCGGCCTGCCTGGATTCCGGTTTATCCTGATCATTTGACTTTGCTTCAGTACGGGTGGTTCTGGCGCGCTTCGATGGTGGTTCTTGCTGCGCTGCAGCCGGCTGGGAAGATGCTGCCGTGCCACGGGAGTCTTGCTCGACTGACTGTGCCACCGGCTGCTGGGAACTTTCAGTATTTTTCGTATTCCGGCTGTCGCTACGGGATCGACCGCCAGCGGTTTTGTAAGGTGAGCGGCGTCTGCGTCCAGTCCTGCGGGAATCATCCCCGGTCTTTGCCTCAGGCTTTTGAGCGGTAGTGCTTTCCTGTACTTTCTTGTCGCCGGTCACCTGTTCCGTGGCGCTACTGGCCGCAGTCTTGGCGCGGCGCTGCGAAGTGTATGTCTTCCTGGTGGTCTTTTTCCGGCTGCCGCGCCTGGATTGGGTAGTTTTTTTGCTGACCTTTTTGCCGCGTCTCCGGGTGGTTGTCCTGCCACCTCCGGGTCCGGCGGACCGCTGGCGACGTTGTTCCTGTGGCCGGGCCGAGCCAGAGCGGCTTGAGGTCTTCTTCTGTGTCGGCTTTTTTCTCGTTGTCGATTGCGCTTCCTTGACCTCGCCATTACCGGAAAACAGTAATTTTCCAAGGCGCGAAAACAAGCCTGGACTCTTCTTCCCCGCAGGTGTCGGTACCGGCGATGAAGGAGTAATTGCCTTGACCAGCGGCGCGACCGAAGCGACCCCGATCGCTTGTGTGCGCTCGCTGGCGACAAGCTCTGAATCCGGCCTGTCGGTGCGGGCGTAACTGGGCACTTCGCTGACGTCTGATGCGCGTTCCCGGTGGATTTCAAAGCGCGGTGTTTCCATATGCTCATTACCCAGCAGCATGATCGGTACGCCGTGACGTTTTTCAATCTCAATCAGGACTGAACGCTTCTCGTTCAGTAGGAAATTTGCCACCTTTGGCGGTGCCTGAACGACAATCTGTCCGCTGAACTCCTTCATGGTTTCTTCTTCAACCAGCCGCAGGATGGACAGCGCCAGTGACTCAATGCTGCGAATCTGTCCTTGTCCATCGCACCGCGGACAAGTCTCCTGGCTGGATTCACCCAGTGAGGGCCTGAGGCGCTGCCTGGACATTTCCAACAGCCCAAAGCGTGAGATCCGCCCGGTCTGAACACGCGCCTTGTCCATCTGCAACGCATGGCGCAACCGTTCTTCAACTTCACGCTGGTTTTTACGGCTCACCATGTCGATAAAATCAATCACGATCAAACCACCCAGGTCGCGCAAGCGAAGCTGCCTTGCAATCTCGTCTGCGGCTTCCAGGTTCGTGTTAAAAGCCGTTTCCTCGATATCTGCACCCTTGGTTGCCCTGGCTGAATTTATGTCGATAGCCAGCATAGCCTCGGTGTGGTCCACCACCACCGAGCCACCTGCCGGCAGGTGTACAACGCGCGCAAATGCCGACTCGATCTGGCTTTCAATCTGGTAGCGGTTAAAAAGAGGGACCGGGTCTGAATAAAACTTGAGCTTGCGAAGATTGTGCGGCATGACCTGCTGCATAAACTCGCGCGCATCGTTATAGACTTTTTCATCGTCAACCAGGATTTCGCTGATGTCATTACTGAGGTGATCCCTGAGCGCACGGATAAACAGGTTGCTTTCCTGGTAAATCAGGAACGGCGCTTTGCGCGTGTTCGAAGCCTGTTCAATTGCATTCCAGAGTTGCAGCAGGTAATCAAGATCCCACTGCAGTTCTTGTGCTTCACGGCCCACGCCTGCTGTGCGCACAATGATGCCGACATTATCCGGCGTGGTCACCTGCTTCAGTTGTTCGCGCAGGTCCTGCCGGTCTTCGCCGACGATCCGTCGTGAGACTCCACCTGCAGACGGATTGGTTGGCATCAGAACCAGGTAACGCCCGGCGAGTGAAATAAACGTGGTCAGCGCGGCGCCCTTGTTGCCACGCTCTTCTTTTTCTACCTGGACAATTAATTCCTGGCCCTCGTGCACCGCATCCTTGATCGCAACCCTGCCGTCCGTGTTGCGGACGTTTGCTGCGTAGAACTCCCTGCTTATCTCTTTCATCGGCAGGAAGCCGTTTCGGCCCGAACCAAAATCCACGAAGCAGGCCTCCAGTGAAGGCTCTACACGCGTGATCCGGCCTTTATAGACGTTGGATTTTTTTTGTTCCTGGGATGGAACTTCGATATCGAGATCGAGCAGGTGCTGCCCGTCTGCAATGGCGACTCGCAACTCTTCTGGCTGAGTCGCGTTGATCAGCATTCTTTGCATTGTAAATTCCTCGGGCAACCCGGGCGCAACGAAGTGGCCGGCCAGCTCCCGTGGGCGGCCCAGCTACAATTCACGCTCCCGGCATGATTTTGAGTTCTGTCGCCGGGGTTGCCATATTTGTTTAATCGCCGGTCGTATCCAACCGGTCCTTGCCGGCAGGAACCTTTCCTGCCGGCAAAATTTCAGTGCAAGAACCCTGGAAGCTTCGTTGTTCTGCCAACGTAAAACTTATCACCTGGCCGTAACTGTGCCGGTACCGGGTTGTTGCTCATGCTGTCGATGTACGACAGATTCGGATCTGGAATAAAAATTTGGGCTTGTTGTTTCATCAGCCCGAATTGTTGATCTGGATACGGCCGTTCTGGCCGCATGTGCGTTCGGGTAGAAAATAAACCAGAACGGCGGGATCCGAAGCGCGGTAATATAACAGCCTTTCCATTTTCTATCAATAAGTTGGCTAGCCCGCTTATTGCACCAGCCGGTCTCTGGCCTCTTCATTGATAGTAGAATATTATGAAATTATGCTGCTTTTTATCAGCAATGCAGAAGTACTGTTTGCCTCCGGCCCCAGACCTGTCCCGGCCCTCGCTTGTCCAGCTACGCCTGGACTTGAACTTCCCTCTATCCATAGCTTCGGCTATGGCCTTCGGTCGAACCCGGCGTCCGGCTGCTATCCGGCGCCATCAACCGGGATACTGATGCAATACACGGGCTAGTCATGGCAGGCGAAAAACAAGCAATAAAAGCCCACACTGTCTGTGTTTCAAACGCACACGAGGGACAACGCCTGGATAATTTTGTCATCGCGCAGTTGCCCGGCCTGCCGCGTTCAGTCGTTTACCGGGTTATCCGCAAAGGGCAGGTGAGAGTGAACGGCGGGCGGGCAAAACCTCAGGCGCGGCTGATGGCCGGAGACCAGGTCAGAATTCCGCCGGCACACATATCGGTACGGGAACCTGCCAGTATTCCACCAAAGATAATGACCATGGTCAGGGATGCCATCATTCACCAGCAACGCGAATACCTGGTGCTGGACAAACCTGCGGGACTGGCGGTGCATGGTGGTACCGGCATCAAATGGGGTCTGATTGATGTGCTCAGACAGTTGTTTCCCGGTGAAAAACTTGAACTGGTTCACCGCCTGGACCGGGACACCAGCGGCTGCCTGCTGCTGGCCAGAGACGCTGCTTCACTGAAAAGCCTGCGCGCGCAGTTTCGATTGAGAACGACCGAAAAACGATATCTTTGCCTGACCCATGGCAGGTTCAGGGAGGACCGGGCGGTGGTAGATGAAGCGCTGCAAAAAACAGAGCGTTCCGGGGAACGAATAATGATGGTTTCCGAATCAGGGAAGCGCTCGGTTACGGAGTTCCGGCTGTTGCAACACTATGGTGCGCACAGCTTCGTTGAGGCGCTCCCATTGACCGGCCGCACGCACCAGATTCGCGTGCACGCAGCCTTTCTCGGAATTCCTCTGGCCGGTGACAGCAAATACGGAAACCCCAGGGACACCGCCGCCTGGCAGGCCAAGGGCCTGTCACGACTATTCCTGCATGCACACGGGCTATCCTTTGACTTCCCTGAAACTGAACGGCAACAGTTCAACGTGCTGTTGCCGGAAGAATTGCGCAAGGTGCTCGATGCGCTCTAGTACTCTGTCACCTGAAATCCTACACCCGGATGCTGCTATGCATGTGGTTGACCACGGTTCACTGTGATTTAATTCACCCATGTACAGACCCCTGGAAGTATTTATCGGCCTGAGGTACCTGCGCACCAAGCGGCAGAATCACTTTATTTCGTTCATTTCACTGATTTCCATCCTGGGTATCGCCTTGGGCATCACCACGCTCATCACGGTTATTTCCGTGATGAACGGTTTTGAAAAAGAACTGAGGGCCCGCATCCTTGGCGCCATCTCGCACGCAACGATCGAAGCAATTGGCGCGCCGTTGACCGAGTGGCGCAAGGTGATCAGCGAAGTTGAACAAAACGAGGAGGTCGTGGCGGCAGCCCCGTTCATCGAGGAAGGCGTGTGGTTGCATGCGACAGGCTCTACGGGCGCGTTCCTGCGTGGCGTCGAACCGGCCTATGAATCCAAAGTTTCCGAAGTGGCGGACAGTATGCTCGCCGGGCAACTGAGCGACCTGGAGGCGGGTAGCTATGGCATTGTCCTGGGTGTCGGCTTGGCGTCGAAGCTGCGCGTTGGCATCGGCGACAAGGTGACCGTGATCGCACCACGTTTGAAAGCCAGCCCGTTTGGCGCCAACCCGATGATGCGCAGGTTTACCGTCGTAGGCGCCTTCGAATTCGGGGAATATGAGACGGATTCCAGCCTCGCGCTGATCCATATCCAGGATGCGGCGCGCCTGTTGCGCATGCAGGAAGGATCAGCCGGAGGCATTCGGCTCAAGTTCACGAATATGGACCTGAGTTGGCGTACCGCACAGGACGTATCCGATACACTGCAGGGCCGCTATCGCGTTCGCGACTGGACCCAGGAACGCGGCAACCTGTTCCAGGCGGTGCGGACAGAAAAGGCCGTGATGTGGGTAATCCTGTCCATGATCATCGCGGTTGCTGCGTTCAACATTATTTCAATGCTGGTGATGGTGGTTACCGACAAGCAATCAGATATTGCGATCCTTAAGACCATGGGTGCAAAAGCCGGTACGGTGATGCGGATTTTTATCGTGCAGGGCAGCCTTATTGGTGTAATCGGAACCATCCTTGGCGTGGCAGGGGGCATCGCGCTGGCCCAGAACATCAGTGCCGTGGTTCCCGTGCTGGAGCGCTTCTTTGGCTTCAGCCTGTTTCCCGCGGATATTTACTACATCACCGAACTCCCCTCGGACCTGCAAAAATCGGATGTCATTAAATTCGCGCTGATGTCGTTGGGCATGTCCCTGCTTTCCACGCTTTACCCGGCCTGGCGCGCATCCCGGACTCATCCGGCAGACGCTTTGCGCTATGAATGACAACGGCCACACGGTAATCGAGGTTCGCGACCTGCATAAAGGGTTTCGCCAGGGTCCCAGGCGTATTGAAGTCCTCAGGGGTATCAACCTGAAACTGGCGGCAGGTCAATCACTGGCCATTGTCGGCACATCGGGGGCAGGAAAGAGCACGCTTTTGCATATCCTCGGAGGACTGGACCGTCCCGATTCCGGAGAAGTACTGATCAATGGTCAGTCCATCTGGGGCATGAGCGAGGCTCAAAGAGGCCGGTTGCGGAACCAAACCATGGGCTTTGTTTACCAGTTTCACCACCTGCTGCCGGAATTCACCGCGCTGGAAAATGTCGCTATGCCCCTGATGATTCGCGGTGAAAGTACGGCCTCTGCGATTGCCAGCGCCAGAGGTTTGTTGGGCCGGATTGGGCTGGAGAAGCGCGTAGACCATAAGCCGGGTGAGTTGTCAGGCGGCGAGCGTCAGCGTACAGCCGTTGCCAGGGCCCTGGTCGGGTCACCCGCGTTGATCCTGGGTGACGAACCGACCGGAAACCTGGATGAACTCACCGCGGATTCGGTTTATCAGCAGATATTGGGCCTGAATCGGGAGTTGGGAACCAGCCTGATCCTGGTGACCCACGATCACAGGATGGCCGCACGCATGGACCGCTGCCTCGAGTTGAGCAAAGGCCGCCTGACAGCCATGAACTAGGGCCTGTTCACACTACTTGAGCCAACTCAAGTAGTGTGAACAGGCCCAAGAACACTTCAAAGGGGTAGGGGAATGACGGCACCGGTGTGGGTGATACTGGGCTTAATTTGCCCCCTGTTGCTGCCTGTGCTGCCGCATCCGGCTTTTAGCTTATTGGTCCTGGTCAGCGGTTGCGCGCTGGCTGCAGTTCCAAGGATGCGTTTTGTGCTTTTCCTGATTGCTGGAATGGCCTGGAGCCTGGTACAACTCCATCACCGCATGGATCAGCGGCTGACGCCAACGCCCGGCGAAACCGTTACCGTCACTGGCGTGGTAAGCGGCCTGCCTGTAGCACGCGGCGACATGCTCGAATTCATGTTCCGCACGGATCCGTTGCCAATGAATGGACGGGCGCCTGGGAAAAAAATCCTGGTGCGCTGGTACCGTGATTGGCCAATGGTTGCAGCGGGAGAACCCTGGCAATTGGGCTTGCGTTTGAAACCGGCACGATCACGGCTGAATTTCAGTGGCCCGGACAAGGAAGCCTGGTATTTCTCGAAAGGCATCGCAGCGCTGGCAACGGTCATTCCAGAGCAGAGCCACCGGCTGGAAATGCGCAGCGTTGACCGCGTGCAACAATGGCGCCAGTACACCCGTGAAACCATGGCGGAAGTCCTGGATGACCATCCGGCCTGGCCCATAGTGCTGTCGCTTTCGCTTGCTGATCGCAGCCAACTGTCTGCGCAGCAATGGAACCTGTTCAGGTTGACAGGCACCAGCCACCTGCTGGCCATATCAGGCATGCACATCGGCCTGGCGGCAATGCTGGGTTTTTGGCTGGGCCGCGCATTGCTGTGCGTGGTCCCCGTGGTATTCCTGCTACGGCACGGGCTGCGATTCTGTTGGTTGTGCAGTATTTCCATTGCGGCTTACTACGCATTGATGGCCGGCTTGGGCACATCGACCCAACGAGCGCTAATCATGCTGATCTCCTACGCTCTGTACACGCTGTGCAGGCGTCATTCGGGGCCGTGGCAGGGTTTTGGGGTGGCGTTAATGATTGTTTTGTTGTTTGACTCTGCAGCGCCCCTTGGCGCCGGGTTTTGGCTTTCTTTCATGGCCGTGGCAAGCCTGATCGCCATTTTTGCGACCCGGAACGGCCGGAATAACCGGCTTGCTTCGATGCTGATGGCCCAGGCCGGCCTTACCGTGGTCCTGCTGCCGCTCAGCATGTTGTGGTTTCAGCAGATCACTTTACTCGGCCTCGTGGCTAATTTACTGGCCATTCCCTGGGTCAGTCTTGCAGTGGTTCCGGCAACATTGCTGGCGGTGTTGCTTTTACCGCTGGATACATGGCTGACTCCATTCTTGTTGTTATCGGCTGCCGAATCGGCGCAATGGTTAGTGTTCTGCCTTGGACGTCTGGAAGCGTTCGGACAGGCGGGTTGGTTCATCACATTCAAGCCTGGTTTCTTTGCCACCGTGTTGGGAATTATCGGCGGCTTGTTGTTGCTTCTACCCAGGGGATTTGTGCTTCGTCTGCAGGGTATTGCGTTAATGTTACCCCTGATTTTGCCGGTTGACAGAGACCGTGGGCAACTCAGGCTGGAGTTGCTGGATGTGGGCCAGGGCCTGTCGATCCTGATCGAAACTGAAAATCACTTGCTGTTGTATGACGCCGGCCCGGGCGATGGAAAGTCCTGGAGCCTGGTGCCATCCGTCATCGCCCCCGCTATAGCTGATTCCGGAAAACATACCCCGGACATGGTCATTATCAGCCATGGCGATCTCGATCACGCGGGTGGGTTGGGTGATTTGCTGATCCGCTATCCGCAAGCTGAATTCTTGGCCAATCTTCGAACTTCGCGCCCCGCTACGGCGGAATGCATGGCGCCATCAAGCTGGACGTGGGATGACGCAGTCTTTGAGGTACTGCA
>SMUY01210436.1_pt1 | contig 15028 bp, 13 predicted proteins | sample 2456441 | NCBI WGS metagenome assembly SMUY01 (sample SAMN11095931, study PRJNA526329) | marine sediment metagenome | biome: Marine sediment; feature: Surficial sediment; material: Deep marine sediment; isolation source: Hadal surficial sediment | place: Pacific Ocean | collected 2014-11 | depth...
CCATGAAAGGCTATTTCGGCGTTCTGAGCCAGCCAATGGGGGGGGATATCTTCGACGTAGAGGGTGAATACTCGCTTCTCAAAGGTTTGTATGGGCGGGGTATAAGGGCCGGGTCGGAGGGGAATTCGAATGACGCTTGAGATCAGTTTGTCGTAATTGAAGAAGCTCAGTTCCACCTCAACAACGTCCACCGTCCTCTCCCCGTTATTCTCAATGATCGCTGAGAAAATCACCAACCGGTTTCCGGAGAGACTCTTGCTCATTTGGACCTTCGGACTTTCCAGGTCCATGTATTTTCCGTACCAGTCATAATCGGGATCCCCGGCATGAAGAATTCCGGTGAGGGGAACTTCCTCCCGGACCCCCTGTTGCAGGAGAAACACCAGCAATCCCGTGGTGGCCACAAAAAGGACAACGGAGATGACGATAATTCGCCAAAAGTGGGGGGATCGAGGCTTGTCCTCTGATTCGAACACGGTTTCTGAGAAAAACTACCTTTTTTTTCTGTGGGTTCTCATTGGGTCAGTACAAAATGAGCTCTTCGGTTGAGTCTCCATCCTTCTTCCGTCTGGCGGAGATCAAAAGGGCGTTCCTCTCCAAGGGCCAGGGCCTTCACCCGTGAAAGGTCAATCCCCTGTCGGGCCAGATAGGCCAGGACGGCTTGGGCCCTGGTATCCCCAAGCGCCAGGTTGTACTCTTCCGTGCCTCGTTGATCACAATGTCCCTCGATGAGAAAGCGAATGCCCAGGTTCTCAGGTCGTGTCAACCAGTCAGCGTTCCCGTCTAAAATCAAGCTTGCCTCCTCGCTGAGCACGGCGCTGTCGTATGAAAAAAAGACCGGTTTCACAAAGTAATCAAATTGCTCTTCCAAGGGAAGGTCTTTCAGGTCATCCATCGACAAGGCCTCATCCTTGAAGACCTCAACGATGATGGTTTTTACAACTCTTCCGCCCAAACCCTCCGCAATCACGTCATAGCTGGTGGTTTCATCTGGAAAGAGCTTTATTCTGCCCGAGAGTTCCACCAAGCCAATGTTGTTGTTGATGATCACCCGGTCTGAATTCCGGGCCTCCCAACTGAGCATGGCCGATTCCCCTTCCAGGATGAGGGAGGGGACGATCAGCAGATCCAACTCGGGAGCGGGACTTTCCATCATCGAAGGATCGGAGGTCGGTGCAGAAGTTGGCGTTGGGGGAGCCTCTGCCCGGGGGGCAGGAGGGGGTCTTCGGCCGCAGCCTAGGACTGTCAATAGAGCTAAAAGACACAGGCCCGACGGCAATAGCCGCGTGAAGTTTCTCATCCTATCCTGCTTGGCCCGTTGATGACGATGGGTGGGTTGGTCCAACAATCACAGTCGTGTAGTTTACCGTATCCAAATATTGTTGAGCAACCCGCTTGATGTCCTCACAGTGAATGTTTCGAATGAGCTGTGGATACTGTTCCGGGAAATCCTCTCCCAACCTAAAAAGTTCGGTTGCCAACAAGAATTGGGCCACGTTCTGGTCGGACTGGAATTTAAAAACGAAGCTCCCGGTGAGAAAATCCTGGGCTGTCGCCAGTTCCTCGGGGGTGACTCCGTGGGCGGCCAAATTTTCTATTTCAGACAACAGGCCATCCAGAGCTGGTTGCCGGTTTTCAGGCGAAGTGCTGATCGAGGCTACAAAAGACCCCGGGTAAATCCCGCTCGAGTGAGTTATGCTGCTGTAAGTGCTGTAGGCGAGACCTTGTTCATCACGAAGCTTTCTGGGAATTCGACTCGTAAAACCGGGACCACACCCCAAGATGATGTCCATGACTTGAAGAGCGTAATAGTCGGGATTATCCCGGGTAATGCCCAAATGACCCAGGAGAATCGTGATCTGCTCCTTCTCCATGAAACATTCATCCATTATGGGTGCCTCTTGTCGCTTGAAGGGTGCAATCTTCACACGATTGTAGTGGGGGTTTTTCCAATTTGAGAAACGATCCTCACTCTGGGAGATCACATCGTTAGAATCAACAGCACCCACAATCACCAGAATCGTGCTTTGGGGAGAATATTGTTGAAGGTGAAACTTCTTGAGTTGATCGACCTGGAGGTCGCTGACGCTCTTCTGAAGGCCCAGAACGGGATATTGCAAGGGACTGCCCTGGTAGATCCAGTGGCGGAGACGGTTAGCGGCCACGGTTTGAGGGTCATCCCCCATCGCTTGAAGTTGGCTCAGCACCTTTTTCCTTTCCAATTGGAAACGATCTTTCGGAAAGGTTGGGCCAGCCAGTATCTCCTGCAAGAGGTCCAGGCCAAGGCCCAGATCTTGGGAGGGGGTCAGCAGAGAAATCCCGCTCAACTCCCGTTCACAGAAAGTGGACAGGTTTCCACCCGTGTTCTCGACGATTTCATAGATTTCATGAACGCCGTAATTCCGCGTTCCTTCGGTAACCAGGCGTGAGGTGAGTGCGGCTATGCCGGGTCGATCCAAGGGATTCTGGTCCACACCGGCCAGGACAAACGCGTGTATTGAAATCAAGGGGAGTCGGTGACTCTCGGAAACCAAGAGAATCAAGCCGTTGTCCAAAACATGCCGTCTAGCCCGCATTGCTCAAACCTGATTGTGGCGAGGCAGTGCAAGGCCCGCTTGCGGGTCGCGCAGTCGGCGCGGCCAGAGCCGCTGCCGGAGTGGATTCGGTGTGAGAAGTGGGGGCTATAGTGAACTCCCTTCCTCTTCAATCGCACCATTCACCAGAATTCCTACAGTTGCTTGTTCAGGACTCCAGTACTGAGCAGCCACCCGGGCGACTTCCTCGGCCGTGAGACGGTTGATCTGAGGAATGTAGTCATACCAGTATTGGTAACGGTCCAGAGTTTCCAGCAGTCCAAGTTGGATCGTCTGATCCAGGGTGGTTTCAAAACTGGCGAAAAACTGGGTGATACACTGGATTTTGGCTCGTTTCAGTTCGGTTTCTGAAAGGGGTTCCCGGGTTAGAGTGGCAATTTCCTCAAAGATCATGGCTTCGATCGTGCCCAGATCCGCCTCCGGATGGGGTTCTACACGAATGGAAAACAGGTAGGGATCAAAGGTTTCGGAGAATTCCGTGTTGAGGTCCGAGGCCACCCGTTCCTTTTCAATGAGTCGTCCATAGAGGCGCGAGAGTCTTCCTTGGGACAATGCTTCCCCAAGAATATGAAAGGCATAGTGCTCCCGCTGACGGACCGAAGGTGCCCCAAAGGCGACAATCATGCGTGGAATCTCTGTGGGTCTTTTCAGTTCTACCCTGACTTGTCGGGTTCGCGGGGGCTCTGAAACAGTTCTCGCTTCCGGGACCCTTCCCCGGGGCAAAGGAGCAAACAATTGCTCCACTCGCTCGAGAACCTCCTCGGTGTGAAAATCTCCCACCAGAACAAGAATGGCATTGTTGGGGCAGTAAAATTGACGATAGTGCTCGATCATCTGGTCCCGAGTGATGGAAATCAGATCCTCATAAGTTCCGATCACTGGAAACCGGTAAGGGTGTTTCTGGAAAGAATGGGACCCCACCGCTTCACCGAGAGTTTCCCAGGGGCTGTCCCGTTCCATCTTGATTTCCTCAATGATGACTTGCCTTTCCAGTTCAAATTCTGTGGGGTCAAAGCGATTATTGCCCATCCGGTCTGCTTCGATCTCCAAGGCGGACCACCATCGATCAGAAGCAAATGTGAAGTAATAGGCAGTATAGTCATTTGAGGTAAAGGCATTATTGCTGCCCCCTCTGGAGGCTGTGATGGAGTCGATTTCCCCTTTCTCATATCGTTGGGTTCCCTTGAACATCATGTGTTCCAGGAAGTGAGAAATGCCGGTAGATCCGGGTCTTTCGAATCGGGAACCCACTCGATACCAGATCATGGTGGAGACGATGGCCGTAGTATGATCTTCTCGTGTGAGGATGGTCAGACCATTTGTCAGATGGTGTTTTTGAATTCCCTGGATAAAAGCCGTGTTTGCCGGCTCACTTTCGTTTCGACTAGAATGGCCAGGAATGTCATTGCCCACGATTGTTTTCCTGCTTTTGGCTTTTCCGATCCTATCCACGAACCCGCTAGGAGCTGAGGGGTATGATCCAATCTCCCCGCCTGAAGCTTATAGGCAATCCCTGCTGAATGGGATGGAAATCTTATTCTTAACCCGTAGTGACGAGCGAGTACCCTTCGTTTTCATGATCAAAAACGGAGCTGTATTCGATCCCATCGAGAAGTGGGGGATCACTTACCTGACCACTTTGATGATTTTTGAACAGCGCGAGAATCTTCGGGAGGTCCAGATCCAACGAGGATTGCAGGAACTGAATGCGGACCTGAATTTTGGGGTCGAAGGGGATGCTATTTATTTCTTTGGAAGCACCCCGAGAGAGCATCTCGTGGACACCTTGAATCTTTTGGCTGAAATGGTGGTCCGACCTGTTTTTAACGAAGAGGACTTCCAGCAAACTCGCCAGCGAGTCATTCTGGAAATTGAGGTCGAGCAGCAGCATCTGGGGATGGTTAGCCAAGACCTTTTTCTGGCTGAACTTTTCCAGGTGAATCCCTATGCACACTCTGTTAAGGGTACAACGGAGAGCTTGAACAACTTGTCTCTGGGCGACGTCCGGACTCAATATCGCAAGCTCTTCATGCCCAACCAGGCCCAACTGGCCGTCTATCATTCCGGCGACCGCAATGAAATCTTCAGTGCTCTGAGTCGTCACTGGGGGAGCTGGATCAGGCGTAATCCCTTGTCTTTTACCTTCAGGCAAGCTCGTCCACCCCCGAAGCAGCGGCTGAAACTGCTGGATTGGCCCTCCGGGGAAAGCCTGTTTCGCTGGGGCAGCCTGGGTGTTGAAAGGGGTTCCAGAGACTACTACGCTTTGAAGGTTTTTCAACAGTACCTGACCCTGTGCTTGCCGACCTGGGCGACCCAGGTCGCATCAAGGAACCAGATCCAGGCTTCGTCTGAGCTTGAAGCTGGTCGTATGCCCGGTTTCCTGCAGCTGAATGTTCAAGCCCCGCCCCATCAACTCATCGCCTATTACCAGAAATTTGAGGTTTTAGCCAAGGAGCTCCAGGAGGGCCAGATTGATGACCAGAAGTTTGAAGAGGCAAAGCGCCTGGCTTACCTGGAAATGACCGATTCTCTGAGCGAGCCCCTTTCTGCCCTTTATCAATTGCTGGAAACCGGTCTTTATAATGTAGGAATCAACTATCTCACCAACTATGGGTTGCGCCTGGAGCGGGTGACCCTTGAAACCTTCCAAAATGCAGTCCGAAAATACGTTTCCCTTGAACATTCGGTTCTGGTGGTAGTGGGACCGGTCCAGTACCTCAGGGCAGAACTGGCCAGGATCGGAAAAGGAGAAACACCTCGCTGACACGGACGATTCCCGCCTGCGGCTCTAAGGGAGCTAGAGAACAGCTCAAGCGGACGTTCAAAGGCGGGCCAAAGTTGAAATAAACCGAAGTGTCGCATATACTTCTGTCGGAAAACCCTCTATCCACAGAGTGGGCTTCTTGCCCACTCTTTTGTTTTAGAGCGAAAATATGATGGACGTAGCGGCTCACGCTGAAGGTCTCCTCAGAGATGTGGTTGAGTTTGATGGTGTGGAACTGGTTTATGTCGAGTATCGGCCTGAAGGATCCCCCAGTGTGTTGAGAATTTATATCGACAAGCCGGGCGGCGTTGACCTTCAGGACTGCGAGCGAGTGAGTAAGCAGGCGAGTGCTTTGTTGGATGAGGAGAATTTTATCCTGCACCGCTATGTGCTGGAGGTATCTTCTCCGGGGATCGAACGGCCGCTTTTTAAGGAAGCGGATTACAGGCGCTTTGTGGGAAAGGAAATACGTGTGATCACCACCGAGACGATCGAAAATCGGAGGAAGTTCACTGGGCTGATCCGGACTTTCTCAGAGGGTATTCTCAAGTTAGAATTTGATGGAGAAACGTATCAGATTCCTTTCAGCAAAATAAGCAAGGCAAATCTGGTCCACCAATTTAAGTAGGGGGAGAACCCTCTCCAAAGTATTGAAATCGGGATGAGAAAAAAAGAATGTCGAACCTTTTGAGCCAGAGTATCGAGCAGATCAGTCGAGAGAAGGGTATTAATCAGGAAGTTATTCAGGAAGCCCTGGAAGATGCGATGGTGGCAGCTGCAAGAAAATACTTCAAAACCGAAGAAGATTTGCAGGCGCGTTACGACCCGGAATCAGGAACTATTGATGTTTTCGCAGTAAAAAAGATCGTGGAGAAAGTCGATGACGATGCTGTAGAAATGTCGCTCGAGGAAGCCCTGGGTGTCGATGAGACTTTTGAGCTAGACGATTACGTCGAAATTCCAAAGCCGACTGTGGAGTTCGGTCGAATCGCGGCCCAGACGGCGAAACAGGTGATCTTTCAGAAAGTGCGTGAGGCGGAGCGCGAAATTATTTTCGATGAGTTTTCCGGGCAGCTGGGTCAGTTGGTCAACGCCATCGTTCGCAGAAGCGAAGGTCGAGACATTATTTTCGATATTGGACGGACTGAGGCTGTTCTTCCCTATAGTGAACAATGTCAGAACGAGGAATATAGGCCGGGAGATCGGGTGAGGGCCGTCATTATCAAGGTTCACCGGCTTTCGAGAGGACCTCAAATTGTGGTGTCACGAAGTGACCCAAGTTTGTTGATCCGTCTGTTCGAGATGGAAATTCCTGAAGTCTATGACGGTACGGTTGTGATCAAGAACGCGGTGCGAGAAGGCGGAGAGCGGGCCAAAGTGGCCGTAGCCAGCCGCGATGATGCGGTTGATCCCGTGGGAGCCTGTGTGGGCATGAAGGGAAGTCGCATTAATGCGGTGATTCGCGAGTTGCGCGGCGAGAAGATCGATATCATTAAATACTCAGACGATATTGTGGACTACACGACCAATGCTCTTAATCCGGCAAGAATCTCTAAGATCCTGATTTACGATCCTGAGAGAAAAATTTTGGAGGTGATTGTTCCGGAGGATCAGCTCTCTTTGGCCATCGGAAGAAAGGGCCAGAATGTACGTCTCGCCTCGAAGCTGCTGGGTTGGGAGATCAACATCAAGAGTGCCGAGGTAAAGAAGCAGGAAATCCTGAGCCAGCTGGAAGAAATGGTCAGCCCTTCGGAAGCTGGAACGCTTGCCAACCTGAAGGGGGTGGGGGAAAAGACCCTGAGTCGATTGCGAGAAGCAGGCATTGAGTCAATACCGGACCTGGCCTCAAAGTCGGTCGAAGAGCTAGCGGAAATTCCTCGGCTTGGCAAAAAGACCGCTCAACAGTTGATCGACCAAGCTAAAGAATGGGTCCCCTCCAGTTCGGAGTCGGAATCCCTGCCGGCAGTAGAAACCGTTCAGGAAGAGGATCAGACCGAAGAGGTAGTCTCTGGGGAAGAAGTTATGGAACCGGAAGCGGATTCAGAAGAGGAAGCCGAAAAAACAACCTAAGAAAGATTTCCAAGACAACAAAATGCAACAAATCAAAGTCAGTGATCTCGCTTCCGAATTTGAAATGAGAAATGCGGTGGTGATATCCGAACTTAAAAAGGTGGGGGTCTGGGTCCCTTCATCGGATACCCCGGTGGATCACGATATTGCCGATCGTATCCGCCGTCGTCTGCAACTCATGGTGGAGTTGGAACAGCAGGAGGAGGAAAGGGTCAGGGAAAAGAAGGAGAGCAGCGCAAAGAAAGGGAAGAAGAAGGTCGCCTCTTCGAAGCCCCGCAAGAGCATCAAGCAGCTGGGAAAACTCCGCAAAAGAGCTGAAAAGGTTGAAGAGGAAGAGGTCTCAAGCCCTTGGGCAGACTCTATGAAGCCCCGCAAGGGGAAGGCGAGTTACCGGAAGGTTGAAATCGGCGATGAGGAGACTCCCCAGAGAACAGAAGTCACTATTGATGATGAGCCGATTATTGAAAAGGTGGAAGCTCAGCTCTCGGCCGAGGCGCTGGAAAAGGCAATGCACGAACCCACTCGGGCAGAGCTGGAGCAGATCACTCAGAGGACTGAGCGAGAGGCTGTTCGCAAGGCCCGCCAGGAGCTGCAGCTACTAGAGGAGAAGGCAAAGACGGAAACCACGGAGGAGGCTCCAGCGCTCGACCAAAAAGTGGGAGAGAAGACTCTGGAGCCTGTGGCTGAACCGGTCGGTGAGGCCGAAGTGGTGGAGGAACCAGGAAAAGCACCGGTAGCGAAAACCCCTGAACCGGTGGAAGCGAGCGGGCCTCGAGAAGTAACCTTTTCAGAGAAGATAACGGTCAAGGAACTGGGTGAGAGACTTCAGATCAAAAGCAACGAGCTGATCAAGGAGCTCTTCTCCAAAGGTGCGATGGCCACCATCAACCAGGTCCTGGATCAGAAATTGGTCCAGGAGATCTGTGAACTTCACGACGTGGTCGCCCACTTTGTTTCCTTTGAGGAGGCGGCGGTTGAGGAAGAACAGGTCGAGGATCTCCCCGAGGACTTGATGGTGCGACCCCCTGTAGTGACGGTGATGGGTCACGTCGATCATGGCAAGACTTCCCTCCTGGATTCGCTTCGGAACACCCAAGTGGCGGCGGGCGAGGCAGGAGGGATCACCCAGCGTATCGGTGCTTATCATGTTGACGTGAAGGGTCGTAGAATTGTCTTTATCGATACTCCGGGCCACGCGGCCTTCACCCAAATGCGGGCTCGTGGAGCTGACTTGACCGACTTGGTGGTCCTGCTTGTCGCTGCCGATGATGGGGTGATGCCGCAGACCGTGGAAGCGATTGATCACGCCCGAGCCGCTAAGGTTCCCATCATTGTTGCCATCAATAAAATCGATAAACCGGATGCCCAGCCCGAGAAGGTTCGGCAACAGCTGACCGAGCATGAATTGGTGGCAGAAGAGTGGGGTGGCGATACGGTCATGGTGGAAGTGTCCGCGAAGGAAAAGACCAATCTCGACTTGCTGCTTGAGATGATTTTGTTGTCGGCTGATCTATTGGAGCTGAAAGCCAATCCCAAACGAGCGGCGTCAGGGGTTGTTTTGGAAGCCATGCTCGATAAAGGCCGCGGAGCCGTCGCTAGTATTCTGGTGCAAGGTGGAACTCTTCGAGTGGGAGATTCGTTTATTGCTGGAGCGGCTTTCGGAAAAGTTCGGGCCATGTTCGATGACCGCCGAAATCCTTGTGCAGAGACCGGACCCGGCAGTGCAGTGGAGATCCTGGGATTTCAGACGCTGCCGAAGGCCGGTGATTCCTTCCAGGTTGTCGAGGGTGCCGCCAAGGCTCGGGAGATCGGCGAATATCGGCAACAACAGCTTCGAGAGCAGGAACTTGCCGTGACTGGCAAGGTTAATCTGGATGACCTCTTTGCTCAAATGCAGGGGGGGAAAGTTAAGGAGCTTCGCATCGTGCTCAAGGCTGATGCTCAGGGATCCGTTGAAGTTTTGGTGGATACTCTGCAGAAACTAAGTACTGAGAAGGTGCAAATCAAGATTATTCACAGTGGTGTGGGGGCTGTTTCAGAGTCGGATGTATTGCTGGCCTCTGCCTCCAATGCCGTTATCGTCGGATTTAATGTTCGTCCCGAACGAACTGCCCGGGATGTGGCCCAACGGGAGCAGGTGGATATCAGGCTGCACACCGTGATCTACGAGGTCTCGGAGGAGATAACACAGGCCATGGTCGGGCTTCTGGAACCGACGTTTCGAGAAAAGGAGATGGGGCGGGCAGAGGTTCGCGATACCTTCCAAGTGCCGAAATTCGGAACCATTGCCGGTAGCTATGTCCAGAGCGGCTTGATCAAGCGAAATTTCGAAGTTCGTCTCCTCCGCGACAACGTGGTCATTTACACCGGTGAACTCGATTCACTGCGCCGCTTCAAGGATGATGTGAATGAAGTCCGAGAGGGATACGAATGTGGTCTCTCCATCGCCAATTTCAACGATATCAAAGTCGGTGATGTCATCGAGGCTTTTACCCAAGAGGAGGTCGCACCGGAGCTGTAGGAGGAATTAGGGCACCAGTAAAACCTTCCCGGTGGTCTTACGGCCTTCTAGTGCCCTGTGGGCCTGGGCGGCTTCAGCAAGCGCGAAAGTTTCACTGACGTGCACTTTGAGATCTCCACTGGACACCCATTTCAAAACTGCCTCTGCTCGCTTCAACAAAGCCTCTCGAGAAGAAATATGATGGAACAAGCTTGGGCGAGTCAGAAAAAGAGATCCTTTGGTATTTAAGATCTGAGGATCTATGGGGTCGACAGGCCCACTGGATTGCCCGAAAAGAACCAGATATCCACGGGGCTTCAAACAGTTTAAGCTCTTTTCAAAAGTCCTTTTTCCCACTGAATCGTAGACCACCTCCACTCCTGCATCCTCGGTGAGCCGATGAACCTCGGCCTCGAAATCTTTCTCGGTATACACGATGACGTGATCGGCCCCAGCCTGAACGGCAAGCTCGGCTTTTGCCTGGGTGGAAACCGTTCCCACCACTTGGGCGCCACGCATCTTGGCCATCTGTACTAACAGCAGGCCGACTCCTCCTGCGGCTGCGTGTACGAGTGCCGTGTGGCCGGGCTCCAGGCGGTAAGTGGAATGGCTCAGGTAGTGGGCGGTCATCCCCTGGAGCATGACGGCGGCGGCCGTTTGAAAATCGACATCTCGGGGCACAGGAACAAGCTTCCAGGCGGGCACCGATGCCTGTTGTGCATAAGCTCCGATTGCCGATGAATAAGCAACGCGATCTCCTACCTGAACTTCAGTCACCTGAGAACCCACAGCGCTAACCGTCCCTGCCGCTTCCAATCCGGGCGTGAAAGGAAGAGTCCCCGGGTAAAGCCCTTCTCGATAATAGATGTCAATGAAATTCAGGCCAATGGCCTCAATCTGAACTATGGCTTCATCCTGGCTTGGCTGGGGCGCTGGAATATCCTGGTAAGAAAGCGCTTCAGGACCCCCGAGTTCATGCACACGAATAGCCTTCATGATTGGATCCCGATTCTAAGTGTCTCCTTCCAAAAATACAATGATGTTAGCTGATGGGGCTTGCGAGGTGAACGTTATCCTATTCTATAAAGCGAGACACTGAGCGTACCCGTAGGAGTCAGCCGGTGGTGGCTGACCCGAACCGCTTGCGTGGCACATCCTTACCAGTGTGCCTTCGGGCTAACTGTTCGGGCGAGCCACTCGTGGCAAGCCACCGGTTCGCCCCTACGTCGCTTCGTGACAAGAACCTATGCATAGTCCGGGCCAAAAAACGGTTTCCCGAGGTTTCCATTAGAACTAGGGTTAAAAAAAGGGTTAGTATAGATAAGGAGTTTATGCCCATTGTTTTTTGCTCCTTGGAACTCCACCTTCCTCACAGTCACTCCCTGAAGGAGAAAAGGAGTGTCCTTCGGAAGGTTGTTGATCGTTTGCGCTCCCGCTTCAACTTCTCGGTTTCCGAGATTGAACATCAGGAGCTCTGGCAACGGGCGCGAGTGGGAGCGGTGGCCCTTGGTCCCACTCGAATAGTGTTGGAAGGATTGTCAGCGAAGTTCATCCGGGAAAGTGAGCGAATCCTCGGTGGAGACTTACTAAGATACGACGTCGATATCTTTGAGTACGAGTGAAGGCTTTGGACGACATAATCCAGTTTATTAAAGATCACGATCGGTTTGTGATTACCTCGCATGCCCGCCCCGACGGAGATGCGATCGGCTCGGAGTTAGGACTGGCTCTGATGCTGGAAAAGCTGGGTAAAACCGCCCATATCTTCAATGCAGATCCTCACCCACGTCCCTATCAGTCTCTTCCCGGAATCGAAAGGATTCAGGTCACCCAGAAAGTTGAAGGGAGCTACGATGGCCTGTTCGTCCTGGAGTGCAATGATCTGCAACGACCCAATCTTCAGGGCCTTGATCAGTACTTCGTCATCAGCATTGACCACCACCCCAAGACTGAACCCTTTGGAGATCTCAACTGGCTTGATGATTCGGCGGCCGCCGTGGGAGAGATGATCTATGAACTTGCTCAGCCTCTCCAGGTCCAGCTGACATCAGAGATTGCTTCCAACCTCTACGTTGCTATTTTCACGGACACCGGGTCCTTTCAATACGCCAATACCCGGGCCAAAACCTTTCTCATCGCGGGTGACCTCGTCAACCATGGAGCCTCTCCCTCAGCGATTTCTCAGGCCGTTTACATGACTCGTCCCTATGCCCGGCTTCAGATTCTGGGAATGCTTCTGAATACTTTGCAGATCCACTCTTCCAGGATCGCCTCCATCACGCTCACTCAGGAAATGTTAGAAAAAACGGGAGCTTCTGCTAACGATATGGAAGGTATCGTCGACTACCCCCTCTCTATGGAAGGGATTGATCTGGCTGCCTTTTTTCGTGAAGAGGCGGAGGGGCGCTATCGTGTCAGCTTGAGATCGAAGAACCACTATGATGTGAGTACAGTAGCGAAACATTTTGGCGGTGGTGGCCACAAAAATGCGGCAGGCCTTGCCGTTGAAGGTAGCTTTCAAGAGGTTGTCGAAAAGGTGGTCTTGGAATTAGAGAAACTGGTGGATGGAAAGTACGAGCCGCCACTTGAAGCAGCAGGCCAGATCGGCAAACCACTGACCAACAGCTAAGAATGACGACCCACGATCCTCTTTGTGGTGCGCTAGTGGTCAACAAACCCTCAGGTCCCACATCTCATGATATCGTGGCAAGGGTCCGGGTGCTTTCAAGGACCAAGGTCGGCCACACGGGAACTCTTGATCCCTTGGCCAGTGGAGTATTGCCCCTTCTCCTGGGACCTGCCACTCGTTTGACTCGTTTCTTCCAGTCCAGTGACAAGGAGTATCTTGCCGAAATCCAGCTCGGACAAACGACGGACACCTTGGATGGAGAGGGTGAGGTCCTGCAAAAGAGGCCTGTACCTGAAGTTTCCCCCCTGCAAGCAGACCAGGTACTGAGCAAATTCACCGGAGAGATCCGGCAGCAGCCGCCCATGTTTTCAGCTGTGAAGGTGGGCGGAAAGAAGCTTTACCAGTTGGCTCGGCAAAAGCGAGAGGTGGAACGTCCGTGGCGAGAGGTTACAATTCATCGGCTCGAGTTGCTCAGACAAGAAAGAGAGATCTGGAGCTTGCATGTTCACTGCTCGGCAGGCACCTACATTCGGACTCTTGCCCACGATATAGGAGAAGCCCTCGGTTGTGGAGCCTATCTTCGAAAATTACAGCGTACCCGCAGTGGTTGCTTTGATCTTTCCCAGGCTTTGCCCTTGGAAGGGATTGAAAATCAGTGGCGAGAGAATCTTTATCCCATGGAGGAGCTTTTGCCCGAACTTCCCCGCATCGATCTAAATGAGCCGGAGGCGGTTCGAGTACGACATGGAAACGGAATCTTCAGGAGTGGTACCACCCAGGAGAAGTTTTTTAGGCTCTTCCACCAACAGAAGTTGCTGGCCATTGGGCAATCAGGCCCAGCCGATCAGTTGAGACCTGTGATCGTGCTGCGCAGTGCCCAACCGGAGGAAGGACGATAGAACACCGAACCCCATCCCTGCAACTTGCTACCTTTCTGGATGAGGCCCAGCGAGTCTTCGCCTTCACTGGGGCAGGCATCTCGACCGCTTCAGGTATCCCCGACTTTCGGGGCCCTCAGGGCCTGTGGAAAAAATGGCAACCCGTCTACTACGATGAGTTTATGAACTCGCACGAAGCTCGTGTCCGCCACTGGGAGTTCAAAATTCAGGGTTGGGATGATATTCGTGACGCTCAACCCAATCCAGCCCACCGGGCACTGTATGAGCTGGAACAGATCGGACGCCTGGATTCGCTGGTGACGCAGAACATTGACGGATTGCACCAGCTCGCAGGACACCCTGAAGAAAGAGTGATCGAGCTGCACGGCACCAATCGGAAGATCGAATGCCAGACCTGTGGCCAGCTTTGCGATCCAGACCCCATCTTTGAGGAGTTCAATCGCACCGGTGAGCCCCCACTGTGTTCCTGTAAGGGATTCCTCAAACCAGCCACTGTCTCGTTCGGGCAGGAGATGCCTCAGGATAAACTACGGGAAGCCTTCCTTGCTGCCTCTCGCGCCGACCTGGTGATCGCTGTTGGATCCACCCTTGAAGTGGAGCCCGCCGCTTCCGTGCCTCGATCGGCCAAGGAACATGGAGCAGTTTACGTCATTCTCAATCAGGGACCGACTGCACACGATCAGCTTGCCGATCTTCGCATCGAGGGTGATGCTACCCGGATCTTGCCGGAGGCGGTGCGGGCACTGCGGGAGAAGCGCAGCCGGCAGACCGGCTGAAATTCAAAATCCCAAATTCAAAATCCCAAACAAATTCAAAATTCAAAACCTGAAACCTGGAACGCGCGCCTAGTGCGGGGTGATGCGTCGATAGGTACCAAAGACCCAGTCCCATAAGGGCGACGTGACGCCAAAGCAATGGTTCGAATCCACGAAGTGATGATAGAAATGGCCTTGGCGTTGGTACTTCAGCAAGCCGCCGTCGGCTTTGCTCAGGTGTAGCCGGTAGTGAACGAACTCGTAGTAGAGAAAACCCAGCCAAAGACCGGTCAGCAGTGCAGAAGCTGCAAAGAGACTCCCCGTTACTGTATAGAAACCTCCTAGGAAGAGAGCGGAAAGAGGGAGGCTGTAAATGGGTCGAACCAGGATCTTGTCAGGATTCCTGGAATCGCCATGATGGCTGACGTGAAGGGATCGAATGATCTTTTTGAATCTGCGATGGTGAGGAATCCAATGAAAGAAAAAGCGGTGTAGCGCGTACTCCAGCAGGCTCCAGATGAACCAACCCCATGGAATCAGCCACAAGAGCTGCTTCCATGGGGGGCTCTGTTGAAGTGAGAGGAAAAGCAGAAGACAGGCCAGAGACGGGTAAATCCAGAAAGAGCAGAAACGGACCCAGGCCATGAGTTTATTATAAGTGTTGGATTGTCTAGTGTCTCGTCCCAGGAATACTATGATGTTTGCTGATGGGGCTGCGAGGCGAGATCAAGGATCAAGGAGAAGGCGATGCAGGGACATCGGCGACGACGAGCGACACAGAGGTCGCCCGCAACCCCCATCAGCCCGAAGGGTGGCG
>SMUY01283175.1_pt1 | contig 15026 bp, 10 predicted proteins | sample 2456441 | NCBI WGS metagenome assembly SMUY01 (sample SAMN11095931, study PRJNA526329) | marine sediment metagenome | biome: Marine sediment; feature: Surficial sediment; material: Deep marine sediment; isolation source: Hadal surficial sediment | place: Pacific Ocean | collected 2014-11 | depth...
CGCGGTCCCGCCGCCGGAAAGCTGGCCCTCCAGATCGAAGCTCATGCGGAGCAGGTCGTCCATCGAATAGATATCCACAATCTCCACCTCGCCGGCAGGGCGTAGCGCTTCGATCGCATCGAGCAGCGCGGCGCGAACTCGCTCATCCTCCATGATTCCGAACAAGCTGTCGACCCGTTCGGGAGCCGGTTCGTCGTGGTCGGCGAGTTCGAACAGCGCGAGCACTGTTTCGGTCGGGGTTGCCGGCGGTTTCGTGGTCGAGTCCGGAGTCGCGCCGCCGCAGGCGGCCAACACGGCAACCGTCACGGCCAAGCTCAGTGGCCTTAGCTCTGTGACCGAAGGCATCGATCAATCGCCAGCAGCGAATCCAGCAACGCGCCGAAGCGGTCGAGCGGCCACTGGTTGGGGCCGTCGCACAGCGCGTGGTCGGGATCATCGTGAACTTCGAAAAATAACGCGTCGACGCCAACCGCGACCGCGGCCCGCGCCAGATGCTCGATAAAGCGACGTTCGCCGCCGGAGCGGCCGTCACCGGCACCGGGTAACTGCACGGAATGTGTAGCGTCGAAACAGACCGGCGCGCCAAGGTCGGCCATCCGCGGCAGGTTGCGGAAGTCGACGACGAGGTTGTTGTAACCGAACGTCGTACCCCTTTCAGTGAGCATCACGTTCTTGTTACCGGTCGAATAAATCTTGTCGAGGATGTGCCGGGCGTCCGGCGCGGCGAGGAAGGGGCCCTTCTTGACGTTGATCGCGCGCCCCGTCTCGCCGGCCGCCACGAGCATGTCGGTCTGGCGCGACAGGAAAGCCGGGATCTGGAGCAGATCCACGACACGCGCCACCTCGGCGGCCTGGTCGGGCGTGTGGAAGTCGGTCGTAACCGGCAGGCCGGTCGCCTCCTTGACCTGCGCCAACACGTCGAGTCCACGAGCCAGCCCCGGTCCGCGAGGTGAATCGACGGACGTTCGATTGGCTTTATCGAACGAAGCCTTGAAGATCAGACCGACGCCGCGTTCACCTGCGATCGTGGCAAGTGCGCGCGCCATCCGGAGTGCGTGGTCCGCACTCTCGATCAGGTCCGGTCCGGCGATGATCGCGAGCGGCGCGCCTTCTCCGGCCTCCAGGCCTTCAGCTATGTGAATCCGCGGCATAGGCGTTGGTCGTATCCATCCCTGAACCGCCCCCGGAAGCGCGCTTGCTGCGTCGATGCCGGCAGGCCGCGCCGATGAACTCGCGGAACAACGGGTGCGGGTTGAGCGGTCGTGATTTGTATTCCGGGTGGAACTGGCAGGCGACGAACCACGGGTGGTTTTCGTGTTCGACCATCTCGACGAACTTGGCGTCCGGCGAGAGGCCCGAAATCACCAACCCGGCCTGTTTGAGTTGAGGGAGGTATTCCGGGTTGACCTCGTAGCGGTGACGGTGGCGTTCGGAAATCGAACGCGTCCCGTAGGCCTGGTAGGCAAACGAATTGGCGGTCAGATCGGTGGGGTAAGCGCCGAGGCGCATCGTCCCGCCCATATCATCGACTCCCAGTAGGTCGCGCAGTTTGTAGATCACCCGGTCCGGGGTTTTTTCGTTGAACTCGGTCGAATCCGCCTGCGGCATTCCCGCCAGATTGCGCGCGGTTTCGATGACCGCGCACTGCAGCCCCAGACAGATCCCGAAGTAGGGGACCTTGTTCTCCCGCGCATAGCGCACGGCCTCGATCATCCCTTCGACGCCGCGGTGCCCGAAACCACCCGGGATCAGGATGCCGTCGACGTCGGCCAATTGCTTCTCGCGCTCCGGGCCCGACAATTCCTCCGATTCGATCCACTCGAGTTTAACCTTGACGTTGCTGGCGACGCCGCCGTGAAGCAACGCCTCGGAGAGCGATTTGTAGGAATCTTCGTAGGACACATACTTGCCCACGATGCCGATCGTGACTTCGCCCTGCGGGTTCTTGATCTTGTGGACAAGTTCTTGCCACTCGCTCAGGTCTTTCTTTTTGTACGGCAAATCCAGCAACTTGACGATGATCTCGTCGATTCCCTCGGCGGACAACGCCAACGGCACTTCGTAGATCGACTCGACGTCCTGGGCCGTGATCACGGCGTCCTCCCCGACGTTGCAGAAACTTGCGATCTTGCGTTTCAGCTCGACCGGTAGCGGGCGGTCGCAGCGACACATCAAGATGTCGGGCTGGATACCGATTGCGCGAAGCTCCCTGACCGAGTGTTGTGTCGGTTTGGTCTTCAACTCGTGTGCCGTGGCGATCCAGGGAACCAGCGTCAAATGGATAAAAATCGAGTTCTGCGGCCCGACGTCGAGACGGAACTGTCGGATCGCTTCGAGGAACGGTAGTGATTCGATGTCGCCCACGGTGCCGCCGATCTCAACGAGTTGGATGTCCACGCCGTTGGAGATCTTGATGATCGATTCTTTGATCTCGTTGGTGATGTGCGGGATCACTTGGACGGTGGCGCCGAGGTAGTCCCCGCGGCGCTCCTTCTCGATCACCGAGGAAAAGATCTTCCCGGTGGTGAAGTTGTGATCCTTGGTGGCGACCATACTGGAGAAACGTTCGTAGTGCCCGAGATCAAGATCGGTCTCGGTGCCGTCGTCGGTGACGTAGACCTCGCCGTGCTGAAACGGACTCATCGTGCCGGGGTCGACGTTGATGTACGGGTCGAGCTTCTGAAGAGTGACGCTGAACCCGCGCCGCTCGAGAATACACGCGATCGACGACGCGGCCAGCCCCTTGCCCAGCGACGACACCACGCCGCCGGTCACGAAGATGTACTTGGTCCCCCTCTTTTTTCGCATCTAGTTGGCCTCCGTCAGCAGGGTAGCGACACGTTTCAGATCCTCGGGCGTATCTACGGAAAACGAATGAAAATCGGAATCGATCACACGGATGGCATAGCCTGCCTGCAGCGCTCGGAGTTGCTCCAGGCCCTCGTCCCGCTCGAGGCTCGACGGCTCCATTCGCGTGAGTTCCAGCAACGCGTGGCGCGCGTAGGCATAAAGCCCCTGATGTTTGCGGTACCCCGCCAGTCCGCCCGGACGATCGGCCAGCGCCCGTCGAAAATCCGCCTCGAGCCGGGTCTCTCCGCCACGGTGGAAGGGTATTGGGGAACGCGAAAAATACAGTGCACGACCTCGATCGTCCGTCACGACCTTGACCACGTTCGGGTTGAACAGATCCTCGGTGTCGTTCAGAGTTTCGCTGAGCGTAGCGATGTCCGGTGCGTCGGCGTCGAAACACGCGATTAACCGATCGAGGCAGGTGCCGGTGAGCAACGGCTCGTCGCACTGGATGACCAGGATGACGTCGTAGGCTTCGGAACGGCTGCGTAGGACCTCGGCGACGCGGTCGGTGCCCGAGACGTGGGTGGCGGACGTCATCACCGTCTCGGCGCCGAACCCCCGCGCGGCCTCGACGATCCGTTCGTCGTCGGTGGCGACGACGAGCACGTCGATTCGCGAGGATTCGCTCGAACGGCGCCACACTTCTTCGAGCATGGTCCCGTGACCGAGGGGTGCGAGGGGCTTCCCGGGAAACCGGGTTGAAGAAAACCGAGCGGGGATGACTGCAAGTACTCGCGACATTCGGCTTCCGAACGTCGCCAAGAGGTGAACCCCCGCGGCGACGCGGAATGTTAGCGCAACGTGCCCCGGGGTGACAAGGGCGATCCACAACAAACCCGTATTGGCCGGATGGGATGGCTTTTGCTAGAACGGGCGGGCCGCCCCGACGGGGTGGTCCAAGGAGGTCGGATCGTGGAGCCACCGAAATACCGGAGTCGTTGTGTCGAGCGGTTTCTCGAGTACGTCACCATCGATACGCAGTCGTCCGAGGACTCGGAGAGTTACCCCAGCACGCCGGGGCAACTCGACCTGTTGCGGTTGCTCGTGGAGGAACTCTCCGAGCTGAAACTCGACGACGTGACGATGGACGAGCACGGGTACGTGTTTGCAACGATCCCGGCCACCACGCGGAAACAGCACGCCCCGACGATCGGGTTCATCGCGCATGTCGATACGTCGCCCGAGATTTCCGGCGCGGGGGTCAAGCCGTTGATCCATGAAAATTACCAGGGGCAGGATCTCGTGTTTCCCGACGATCCGAGCGTCGTGATCCGGCTCGAAGAGAATCCGCATCTGAACGATCAGATCGGTCAGACGATCATCACTGCATCGGGGACCACGCTGCTGGGAGCGGACAACAAGGCCGGGGTGGCCGAGATCATGGGGGCGGCCGAGTACCTGATGGCCCATCCCGAGATCTCCCACGGGCCGATCCGTCTCGGTTTCACGCCTGATGAGGAAATCGGGCAGGGGACCCGCTATTTCGATGTTCAGCGGTTCGGGGCCGTGTACGCGTACACCGTCGACGGCGAGACTCTGGGCGAGATCCAGGACGAGACGTTTTCCGCGGACACTTGCCACGTCACGTTCACCGGGTTCAATACCCACCCCGGTTTTGCCAAGGGCCGCATGGTCAATGCGATCAAGGTCGCCGCGGATTTCATCGGGAGACTACCGGCCAAAGTGATGTCGCCTGAAACCACAGAAAAGAAGGAGGGGTACGTCCACCCCTACGTCATCGATGCCGGCGTCGAACGCACCAGCGTCAAGGTTCTGGTGCGGGATTTCTCTACCGCGGGTCTGCAACGGATGGAGCGGCAGCTCGATGAGCTGGCGCGCCAAACCGAAGCGGATTGGCCGGGCGTCACGGTAGAGACCAGGATCGAGGAGTCCTACCGGAACATGAAAGAGATCCTGGACTCGCACCCCGGTGTCGTGGATGCTGCGATCGAGGCGGTCCGTCGCGCGGGGCTGGAGCCGAAATTGGAACCGATTCGCGGCGGCACGGACGGCTCCCGGTTGTGTTTCATGGGGCTACCGACACCGAACATCTTTGCCGGCGAACACAACTTTCATTCGCGGTCAGAGTGGGTTTCCATGCGCGACATGCACAAGGCGGTGGAAGTGATCGTCGAGTTGGCCAAGATCTGGGAAGAGCGGGCCTAACGTCCCTACTTTTTTCTTCTGATCCGGGCCACGTCGTCTTCGAGCCTCGACTTGACGCGTCTCTGGTCGATTTCGTAGTGCTCGTTGATCTCAGCGAGTTTCTCGGGATCCCCCATCGCGTCCGCGATCGATTGGTCGCGTAGGATCTCGAGTTCGGCAGAACTCGCCTTGGCTTTTTGCCGCACATCGGCGATCCGTTTCTTCTGGTCGCCGGTCAACGGACGTTTCTCGATCCCCGCTGCGCGGTCCTGCGCGGTCAATCGTTCCATCGCCAGTTCGTAGGCGGATTTCGGCGGCGTGTCGTTCCGAGGCATGGCTTATTCTAGTCTGCCAGGATCAAACAGGAAACGAAACGTGGGTCCGGCGGCACGCCGGGATCCAGGCCCCCGCATTCGCCGGCCAGACGCTCCAGCGCGAACCGTCCGAAGCTCTGTGCAATCGACACGTCACGCGATCCGAGCCGGAAGGTTTCCGTCAACGCAAGGATCAGTTTCTCCAGGGCTCGAGCAGCCGATTCGGGTGCCGCGGTGCGCCGCGAACCCACCGTGCGGAGGAAATCGGCCACCATGCCCGGAGGGAGCGGCTCGGTCGTCCAGTCACCGTCGACCGTGTGGCGTGCCAGCGTCGTCAAGAACAACGTGCTCAGCCGGTACGGTTCCTCCGCAGGGCCGGCGGCCCATCCGAGCTGGCCGAACATGAGATCGCCGATCCGCTGCGCCATCTCGATGACCACCCCGGTTTCCTCGATCTCCGCCCGATTACGAAACTCGCGCGGTTCACCGGAGAGGCTCTCCTCGGACACTTCGACAAAGCGGGGCCGTTTCTCGATCAATGCGCGCAGGCGCTCGTCAAGCGGCGGATCGATCGCGCGAAGCGGATCCGGGTGATCGACCCCCCACCCGCCGGCGATCAGTTCTATCGCTCGCTGCTGGAGCTTGACCACCTGCGACCAGCCCTCTCGAAACAACTCGACGACCGGACGCTCACTCAGCACCCGTGCGACGGCTTCGGGTTCCGCGGCGCCCCGTAGTTCGAGCGCGATACCGATATATGCGCCAGCCTTGCCCAGCGCGGCTCGATGATGCTCCAGCTCGCCCGCGTCGGCACCATCCGCGACCAGCACCCGATTGGCCACGGAGACCGCTTCCTGCAACACGCGTTCGCGCTGCTCTCCGTCCAACAGGTCCGTCGCGGCGACCAGCGCGGGAACGCACCAGGTGGGCATCAACGCGCGGCGGCTCGCCGCCAGCCCGTCGGGGTTCGTCGGGACGGCGAGCCCGGACAAGCCGATCGTTGCGCCGGGCGCGCCGTAGACGTCGAGCGAGTCTTCCCAGGAGGGGAATCCATGTTCTTCGAGCCGGCTATTTCTCCATTTCAGCGCGAGTTCCTCGAGTTCCGCAGGCAACTCCCACAGCGAGGCCCACACCGCACTGTGGTAGCGCTCCGGCTGATCCACATACAGGATCTGCAGGATCCGCTGCGCTGCGGGCTCGTGTTCGGGGACCGTCGGCAAATAACGGTGGTAGCCGTCGGGCATCAACCTACCCTCCTCGGTCCCCGAATCGCCCAGCCCGTGCCCGTGCACATCCGCACCATCCTCGTATTCCAGCGGTTCGACGTGAAGCCAGTGTTTGAGCAGCAAGGCCAGCAGTTCCTCGTCGGCATGGCGAAGGAAACGGCGCAACGCCGGCTCTCCCGATTCCAGCAGCACCGCGAGCCAGCCCCCCGCTCGGTCGCCGTCGAATCGATCCTGGCGCCAGGCTTCGAGATCGAACAGGTGAATCATCTGTTCGTGGGATGCGAGGCTGATCAAAGCTCCGGAGTCGGCCGGACCGATTTCCCGCACCGTGATGTACCAGTCGAAATCGGGGAGCGCGCGAACTAGCCGCGTCGGCTTGGGCGCATGCAACAAAAGTTCCATGCGTTGGCGTGGTTCCAAGCGCAAGGCCAGTTCCGCCTGCTCCTTCACCGTCAATTCGGCGACGCGCTCGGCCAGGCGGGCGGGCGCGTGCCGGGCCAGTTCGTCCAATTCGACGGCGAGCCGCCCGAACGGACGGGGGGTGGATTCGGGAACGTCGGTCACTCGAAAGCGCCTCACGGAAACGGGGGAAGCATGATAGCACTCGAGCATGTAACTGGCTTATTCGCATGGACTTCCGGTGATCGGGCCGGATTCCTTCGATGCCTCGCCCTTGCGCGTTCAGGTGGGGCGGGGTACCCATTCAAGGACCGCAAGCGTGGAGGTTTTGATGCGCAAACGTTTCTCGGCCCTGCTGTTGGCCTTCGCCACGACGGGTCTCCTGGCGTCGGTCGGCGGATCGGACACGCAAGAACCGGAAGCACCCAAGACCGAACTCCAGAGGTTCCACCAGGTGGTCGATGCCATCAGCGGCCAGGTGACCAACGCCGGTTCCAAGCTGAAGGGCGGCGCGGTGTCCATGAGCCAGGGCTCGGGGGACACCCCCGCGACCATGGCGCGGATCTGTTGCGGGGACAACATCGACAAGATCGAGAAGCAATTCGGAATACTGGCGACGAGTATCCGAAACTTGCGCGCGTGTTACCGCGCCAACGAGGACGTCGACGGAGAGGTTCAGTTGAACTTCGTCCACCAGGACGCCCTTTCGCTCCACCGCGCCCTGGGTAAATTCAGCACCGCCCAACGCCGAGACGTCCTGTTCGACTACGGTTCCGTGCTCAAGAACGCGCTCTTGCTCCAAAAGAGTGCGAAGAAGCTGACGGAATGCGAACGGTCCGGTACGTCGTAGCTTAGAACTCGACCAGCAGCCGCGCCGCTCGTTCGATCCGGTCCACGCCCGCCAGGAACCGATCTTCGAGGGGCGGCGAGTAGGGCACCGGCGCATCCAACGCTCCGACGATACGCACCGGCCCGTCGAGAAACTCGAACGCTTCTTCCTGGATGATCGCGGCGAGACTCTCTCCGATCCCGCCGGTGCGCGAGTCCTCGTGGGCGATCAGCACCTTCCCGCAGTAACTGGCCACACGGAGCAACGTGTCGCGGTCGAGCGGGGCCAGGCAACGCAGATCCAGCACCGCTGCCTCAATCCCGTCCGCGCTCAACCGTTCGGCAACTTCCATGCAGCGATGGACGTACGCCCCGTAGGACACCAGCGCGAGGTCCGCCCCCGCGCGGCGCAGCGCCGCCTTCCCCAGCGGTATCGGCGCCGGCGGGTCGTCGTCGAGCCGTTGCTTGATCTTCGGATCGCGATACAGACCGATGTGCTCGTAGTACAGCACCGGATCGGGATCGGCGACGGCCGCAGCCATCAACGCACGGGCGTCGTGCGGGGTCGACGGAATCACGATCTTGAGTCCCGGCGTGCGGTAGAACCACGGTTCCGTGTTCTGGCTGTGGTAGGGACCGGCGCGCCGCAGGCCGCCGCAGGGCAAGCGCACCACGATCGGAACCGACCCGCCCCAGCGATACCGGATCTTTGCCGCGTTGTTGACGAGTTGGTTGAACCCGGTCGCAACGAAGTCGTTGAACTGGATCTCGGCGATCGGCCGCTCGCCCGCGAGAGCCGCGCCGATCGAGGCGCCGAGGATACCGCCCTCGGAAAGGGGAGCGTTGATGATCCGCGCCGCGTAGCGCTCGAGCAGCGGGCGTAACAGCAGGAACGCGTTGCCGTACTTACCGCCGACATCTTGTCCGTAGACGAACACACGTTCGTCCGCGGCGAGCGCGTCGCCCACGCCGAGCATCACCGCCTCCAGGTAAGTGCGGCCCTGCGGATCGAACTCCGGGGCCGCTTCGACCGGCGGTAAAGATTCCGCCGGCCGAGTCGCGCGCTCATCGAGCGGCTCGCGGTGTCGCCGTGGCGGTTCCCCGGCGACCACGCGAGCACCGGCATCATCGGCGTCCGGCCACGGCGCCGCGATGACGTGCCGTGTTTCGATCGCCACGATGCGGTCGGCTTCCTCCTTGTAACTGTCGAGTTCGCCGGCCTCGAGGATCCCGTCCGCCTCGAGCTTCTTCCCGTAGCGTTTGATCGGGTCACGGCGCGACCAGTAGTCCCAGGCCGCGGTATCGGCGTAGCCTTTTTCGGTCAACTCCGGGTAGTCCCAACCCGGTTGTGGTTCGCGGCCGAGATAGAGCATGTCATCGTGGTGCGCGTGCCCACAAATGCGCATCGAGATCAACTCGATCAACGTGGGTCCGTGCCCGCTTCGGGCCCGCTCGGCGGCCCACGCAAATGCGCACGCGATGGATTCGGGATCGGTGCCGTCCAACGTGAGCCCCGGAATCCCGTACCCGATCGCCTTGTCGGCGAAAATGCGCACCGCGCTTTGTTCGGATACCGGGGTCGACAATGCGGTCTGGTTGTTCTGCACACAGAAAATCGCCGGGAGGCGCCGCGCGGCGCAGAGGTTGATCGCCTCGTGCCATTCGCCCAACGACGTTCCGCCTTCCCCGATGAACGAGACCGCGACGCGGTCCTCGCCGCGGCGCCAGAAAGCGAGGGCCATCCCCGCCGCCGTCACGGTTGAAATCGAAAGCGGAGCCGAAGCGGGGAGGATCCCACGATCGAGGTCGCCGATGTGGAAGTCCCGCCCGTCCATCGGAGGGCCGGCCTTGCCGACCTGGGCCGAGAGAATCATCCGAACGGTCTCGGGTTCCGGGTGCATCGCCAGCGCGGCCCCCGCGTCGCGGATCAACGGAGCGATCACGTCGCCTCGCCAACTCCCATCCTCGCCGCGATGTGCCTCGCCGCGGCGCAACCGCAGCGGCACCGCGTAGATCGCCTCCTGTCCCAGCGAGCGAAAACCCTTGCCCTGGAAACCAGCCCCCTTGTACTTGATTTCCCCACCGAGGAAGAACGCCTTGAGTTGGTTGTCGGTGGCGCGAGTCAGGCACATCCCCCGCAATAGATGCCGCTTTTCGTCGTCGTTGAGCGAGGCACGAATCGCCTCGCGGCGCAGGAACCCATCGACCTCGTCGGAAATGCGTCGGATTTCCGTTGCGAGCCGTTCGTCGACGCGGACGGCCGGGCTGGTCTCGAACAGGTCGACCGGCGTCGCGGAGCCGAAGCGCTCGAGAATCGCGGTGCGAGCGGGCTCGCGCAGCGCATCGATGGATGCTTCGTTTTCTCCGGAGCGTGAAACGAAGATCGGTTCGAGCGCCGCGGCGATCTCGGTGACCGCGGTCGGGAATCGTTCGGCGGCAAACGCGGTAAGGCTCGCGGCAAGCGGATCGGTCATCTTCTTCTTTCCCATTCGTTTGGCCACGTTCGGTCCCGTATTCGAGTTCGACTCGGCGAGCATACCGTAGCCTGCCTACCCGCGGGCCGTTGAGCGACAGGACCGCACACCCTTCGGGTTGCCGGATCATGTCGCGATGAGGCAAACTGACAGGTTCAATTACGGGAAACGAGCGAACACGCCTTTCCCTCCTGGAGCGACACGTGCCGCGAGCCAAGACACCGACCAAGCCGCCGATCCCGGCGGACCGGCGATTGCTTGAATCCGACCTGGAGGCCTGGGCCGGCCGGCGTGCATTCCGTGGTGGGCGTCGCGACGCGCTGCTCGGGCGTGTCGAATGGTTGCGGCTGACACCCGACGGGAGCGGGTTGGAAGCCCGTGTTCGCGACCACCGCCCCGTGCCCCATGAAGTGACCGTGCACTGTTTCCGCGGCGAGTTGGACTCCGAGTGCACCTGCCCCGACGGGGCGAGACCGGCCTGCAAGCACGCGGTCGCCGCCCTCGAAACGTTGCGATTCCCGTTGCGCGAGGTTCCCAAGATCGGGGAGGGAAGGGCGCGGCGCAGCGCCCGGCGAGCAAACTCGGTGCCGGCCACCGCGTTGGCCGGGTTCGTCGTGCTCGGAGGCGGGGAGCGAACGCTGACGCGCGACGAGCGGATCACCCGGGCCCGCACCGAGGAGATCCTCCTGCGGGCTCAACGGAGCCTGCGCAAACGGTTCAGCGTCGATCTCATCTCCGGCGAGCACGATCCGCCGAGGTTTGCGGTGCTCGAACGGTCCGGCAAACGCCACGAAGTTTGCTTGCGCGGCCCCAAGGCTGAACGGCCGAATTGCACTTGCGAGGAGTTCGCCGAGATTGAGTTGGGAACTTGCGAGCACATCGAGCGAGTGCATCGCTGGTACCTGCGTAAACCGAAGCGGATCCCGCTCGACCTGCTGTCGGTTTGGTTCTCGCCGCGCGCGTGGACGGACCGCACACCGCAGCCATTGGAGGAGATCCGCCTCGATACGCCGTCCGGACACGTTCCCGATGAACTCGGGCGCTGGTTCGGGGACGACGGTTACCTGCGCGCAACGCCGCAAGATACACGGCCCGGGACCTGGATCGCCGAGGCGCTGGAATCCGCACAAGGTTCGGCGCGTGCGGCGGGCTGGCGTTTCGACCAGGATCCGATCGTCCGGCGCAGGTTCCTCGACGGCGCGGCGGGCGACGCCGAGCGCAGCGACGTCGTGGCGATCACGGCGGCGTGGTCCGAGATCGTTCCGCACCTGGGCTTGAAGCTGCATCCTTATCAGGAAATCGGCGTGCGTTTCCTGGCCCATTGCGGACGGGCATTTCTCGCCGACGACATGGGGCTCGGTAAGACCGCGCAATCGATCGCGGCAGCATTGTTGCTTCGCCGCGCGCACGGCGCCGCCAAGGCACTCGTGGTTTGTCCGGCCTCGCTCAAGCATCAGTGGGCGCGAGAGATCGAGAAGGTCTGTCACGAAAGCTCCCGGGTGATCGACGGCCCTCGCGAGACGAGACTCGAATCCTACGTGGAGTGGCGAACGGGTTTCCTGATCCTGAACTACGAGTTGCTGCTGCGGGATCTCGACGCGATCCAAGCGACCGCCCCGGATCTCGTGATCCTCGACGAAGCACAACGGATCAAGAACCATGGCACGAAAACCGCGCGCGCCGTCAAGCGCTTGAATTCGCGCTGGGCGTTCATCCTGACCGGCACGCCACTGGAAAACCGGCTAACCGAACTCCATTCGTTGGTCGAGTTCCTGCACCGGCGGGCGTTGGGGCCGCGTTGGCGCCTGCGCCCGTTCCACATCGTTGAGGACGCGCAGGGCAGGGTGTTGGCCTACGAGGGGTTGGAGGTGCTGCGCCGCCGGTTGCGCGGGTTCTTCCTGCGACGCGACCGGCAGGAAGTCCTCGATCAGCTTCCGGATCGAACCGACAACACGTTTTGGACCGGCATGACCGCTCTGCAGCGCCGCCCCTACCGACGCCAGGCCGCACGCGTCGCGACCCTGGTGGGGCAGGGAAAAGCGCTCAGCGGCGTCGAGATTCAGAAGTTGTTGAGCGCGCTGACGCGGATGCGAATATTGTGCAACGCGCACGCGCAGGACGCGTGGGATCTGTGGCAGGATCGCATCGCCGACCCGCGCCCGCCCGAGCCCGAAGAGCGGCGAGCGATCGGTTCGCCCAAGCTCGAAGAGTTCGCACAGGTGCTCGAGGAACTGCTCGACGAGTCCGAAGAGAAGGTCGTGGTGTTCAGCCAGTGGAAGCGGATGCTCCAGCTGGCCCAGTTCGTCACGCGGGACACCCTGGGGCGCCGCGAAATCCGTTCCGGGTTGTTCCACGGCGGCCTCAAGACTCAAGCGCGCGACGCGCTGCTCGACGCGTTCCGTGTCGAGCCCGATTTTCGCGTGTTGTTCTCGACCGACGCCGGTGGTCTCGGCCTGAATCTGCAGGATGCCGCGTCGATCGTCGTCAACCTGGAAGTCCCGTGGAACCCCGCAGTGCTCGAGCAGCGTGTCGGTCGCGTTCACCGCATGGGGCAACAGCGCAGCGTGCGCGTGCTCCATTTCGTCACGCGCGGCGCGATCGAGGAAAAAGTTCGGCAGGTCGTCGAGGACAAACGGGCCCTGTTCGATGGTTTGCTGACCGACGGAGCCGATCAGGTTGTCTTTGACGAAGCGGCGCGGGCGTCTCTGGTCAGCCGGCTGAGCGGATTGATCGACGATGAGCATCTGCCGGACCCCTAGCGGTCGCGGCGGTCACCACAGTTCGAACTCCCGGATCAGCCGGACGGCGAAACGCCGCTCCACTTCGGCTTCCACGGTTTCGACGAGCGCGAGGGCATCGGCGGCGGTTCCACCGCCGTTATTGACGAAGAAGTTGGCGTGTTTGCGTGAGACTTCGATGGCGCCGCGCCGCGTGCCCTTCAGGCCGGCTTCTTCGATCAGGCGACCGGCGAAGTCGCCGTCGGGCTTGAGGAACACCGAGCCGCAGGACGCCAGTTCCGTCGGTTGGTTCCGTTTTCGCGATTCCGCAAACCCATCCATGCGTCGACGGATTTCCTCGGCGTCGCCCCGAGCGAGTTTCAGCGTTGCCCCGAGTACGACCCCGCGTCGTTCGCGGAAAATCGAACGGCGGTAACCGTAGGTCGTTTCATCGGTGGTGATGCATTGTTCGTTGCCCGCATCGTCGAGGTAGTCCACCGACTCGATCGAGGCGCCGATCTCGTACTCGTGCCAGCCGGCGTTCATTACCACCGCGCCGCCGATCGTGCCGGGGATCCCCGCGCCGAACTCCAGCCCGGCCAGCCCCGCACGAGCGGCGGCACGTGCGACCATGGGGAACGATGCCCCCGCGCCGGCCACGATCCTGGTTCCGTCGATGGTCACGTCGTCGAGCACGCGGCGGACCCGCAGGACGAGACCGCGGACGCCTTCGTCGCGCACCAACAGGTTCGAGCCGTTGCCCAGCATGCGCCAGGGGATCCCGTTCGCGGCGGCCCAGGCAAGCGCGATCCGCAGGTCCTCCCGGTCGGCCGGCGTGGCCAAGACTTCGGCCGGTCCGCCGATACGCCACGTGGTCAGGCCCGCTAGCGAGGCCGCGTGATCGACCGAACCGCGAAAGCCGGCCTGTTTCAGCGAGCGACTCGGCTCGATCGCGAGGCTCATCGGAGGCTCCGCCGATCGGGTCGAATATCGGTGTTTTCCGGTGTTTGCAACACGCCGTCGGGCTCCACGACGCAAGGATGCCACACGGGAACGGAGTTGTCCGTGCGGACGCATCGCAAGCCGTAATAGGTGCCAAAGATAGCGTTGAACGCGTTTACGGTGGCAAAATCGAGCAGCCCACGGCATATATCTGTGGAGACCGGGGAACCCCAGGAGAAGAGGATAGACGTTGAGCGACGAGACCAAGCCCGAGGCAAGCGGGGTGCCTCCGACGGATGAGGCCGTACCGGGAGCCAAAGACTCCGCGACCACCAGCGAGGCATCCGCGCAGGCGGAAGACGGTCAGCCGGTCGTAGAGACCAGCGCTAAGACCGCGGAGACTGACGCGGGCGAGTCATCGTCCAAGACGGCCGAGGCCGAAGAAAAAGCGGCCGAACTGAAAGCTACGCAAGCACGCGTCGCACCTTTGTACCGTGCGTTTCGCGGTAAGCGCGGGATCAACGGCCGGGTGGAGAAAACGATCAAGGGGGGGTACGAGATTCGCATCGGCAAGGCGCGGGCTTTTTGCCCGCACTCGCAGATCGATGTTCAGCGTGTGGACGACCCCGAGTCATGGGTCGGCACCACCCACCTGTTCCAGATCACCCAGTTGCGCCGCGGCGGAGATGACGTCGTCGTTTCGCGCCGCGCGGTGCTCGAGGCCGAGCGCCGCGAAGAAGCCTCCGCGGTGCGCGCCACGTTGATCGACGGCGCCGTGATGCTCGGCCGTGTTTCCGGACTGGCCAAGTTCGGCGCGTTCGTCGACCTCGGCGCCGGCGTCAACGGGCTCGTGCACATCACGGAGTTGTCTCACGGCCGCATCAACCGGGTCGACCAGGCGGTTCACGTGGGTGAACCCGTGCGCGTCAAGATTCTCAAGCTGCATGACGACAGCGACCGCATCTCGCTGAGCATCCGGCAAGCTTCCGAGGATCCCTGGGCGTCCGTTACGGAAACGTATGAAGTGGGCGGCGTGTATGCGGGCAAGGTGCTCCGACTCGCCGATTTCGGTGCTTTCATCGAGCTCTCGCCCGGCGTCGAAGCGTTGGCGCCGGCCAGCGAGTTCCC
>SMUY01076724.1_pt1 | contig 15025 bp, 11 predicted proteins | sample 2456441 | NCBI WGS metagenome assembly SMUY01 (sample SAMN11095931, study PRJNA526329) | marine sediment metagenome | biome: Marine sediment; feature: Surficial sediment; material: Deep marine sediment; isolation source: Hadal surficial sediment | place: Pacific Ocean | collected 2014-11 | depth...
GGACTGTTTGATATCCGGGCGCCCGGGCTCTTCCAGGCGCTGCACGTTGCCCAGCGGGTTGGGCAGCCCGGTCTCCGGAAACAGGTTAACAATATTGCGCCCGCCATCCTCGAACACGCGGAATATATCTGCCGGCGGCACCGTCTCCCAGGCAGGAAGGGGGTGCAGTATCGATAATCCCCCGCGCGCGGCGAGCCGGTCATCGATGAGCGACGGGCTCTCAATCGCCTTGGCCAAACCTTCCCGGGTATAAGCCTCACCGATCAGGTAGCGCTTGAAGGGAAGAATGCCGTTGTTGTAAGCAGCGCCACCCCAAAACATCGCCGAGGTGGCCATCAGGCTGCGCTCCGCGGCTTTGATAACCGGCTCGTGGCAGGCGCCACAAGCCTCTCGAACGACGCGGTAATCGGACGGGTTGATAAAGCGGATAAATTCGGGCGCCTCGCGGTTCAACAGGGCGTAGCTGGCTTTCGGGTTGGCACTGGACGGGTAATGCCAGGCTTCGGGGTATCGCGGCAGCACATGAGCGCTGGCCATCATTTGCTGAAATTTGGGCTGCAGGAAATCTGCAGGGCTTTGCGGCAAACGATCATGCCAGCTGACCTGGCTGTCGCCACCGTGGCAATCAACACAGCCCAGTACAACCGCTGGGCTGGCGTGCATGGTTTTCTGGTCAGAATTGATATGGCAGGACATACAGCCTGCACTGCTGGCATCTGCCTGCTCCTGAGTCTGAAACCCGGGTGCGGCGTGTGCAGGCTGGTAGATCACATCTTTTGGCTGCTCCTTTTCGCTGCTGGGCGCCAACGAGGCCAGCAAGAGCAGTACCAGTAGGATTGTCAGCCGAAGATGAACCATCAGTACGTCAAAATCAGGTTGCCCAATATCGAATACTGAACATCATCGCCAAACAGGGCTTTGAATCCATCTCCGGGAAACAGCGCCGCAGCGGAAAAAGACAGCACGATGTTCTGGATCGCCAATGGACGCCAACTCACCGCAACCGATACATCCAGGCCTATTTCAGTGTCGATTCCACCCTGGTTCCTGGCCGTTTCAAGCACCGATGTATTGTCAAACCACAGCGCATTGAAATTCCCTGACAGGCGTGTCTGTGGGGTTAGGTCCAGATCCGTTCCGATACCCAGCAGGCGGATGCCGGGGTTGGTGAAATTGGACTGACCGTGCTCGCGGGACGACCTGAGTGACGCCAGCAGGCCGTTGCGCGTGGACAGTGCAACGCCACCTCCACCGATGAACGGAACGTTTTGGCGGATCCAGTAACTGCTGGCGGCGCCGGCAAACACCGGGTTTTCCAGTATCGCGTCGAAGCCGTTGGATTCATCATCAAAAGGATCTTTATCACCGCTTGCCCACAACAGAGAAAAGCGGGTACGTATCCAGTCAAAATCCATGCCCAGCTCGGCGGCCACGAAGGCGGCGCGGATCTTGCTGCGCTCATCGTTAAACACAGACCGGGACTCGTCCCCGACCGCCAGGTAGCCCGAAGCGGTCAGGTTCAGGCGGCCGAAATGCCCATCGCCGCTCAGGCCCAGGTAACTGACGTCGTATGTGCGCGGGCGCTCCGTGCCTTGTGACAGGGGGCGGGCAAGGAAGCCATTGTTATCAAAGAAGAAATCCGTTTCGTGGTTGCGGTTATGTACGAGTGTTACCTGCGATGTAAAGCCGCGCACCGGCCAATCCTGGCGATAGAGGTTGGCGAGGTAGATGTCGTCGTCCCGCAAGCCTTCAAACAGGTCGTTGAGCCCGCTGTTGGTGTCTTTTTCGAGCCGGCGGAACCAGGCCAGGTTGTACTGCCACAAATTATTGTCGCGGGTTCCAAACAGTCGGATTCCCAGTGGCTGATCCAGGAATAAAAAACCCCTGAAATCAGCATTGAAGGGCTGGATGCCGACACGGATAGAGTCGAAATCGTAACGCTTGGACACATTACGCAAGTGCTTGTCGGCGAACATTTCCTGGATGGCCGCATGGTGATCGTTCCTGCTGGTACCCCTGGAGGGGTCAATGTACAAAAAACGTGTCTCGTCCGACCTGGCGTGGTTGTAGTTCAGAGCCAGCGTCAAACGGTATTCGTAGTCGGGCGGGCGAAACACGGTTTCCCCCTTGTAATAAACCAGGCCAAGGACCAGGGTTTGTGAAAACAATTGCTGATCATTCCCGCCGAAAACATCGCTACTGCCGGGATGACCCGCCGATTGCGGGCCAACTGGGGTCGGAACGCTGCGGGGTTCGGCAACCGTGTCTGAAATCGCGCTCAGGTTGAGAAACCAGTCCTCACCATGGACAGGCTTGTCGGCCTTGAAGGTATTGGTGTGATAAGGATCAAACCAGCGCTCCCCTGCCCCTGCCGCCGTCAGTCCTAACGAATCCATAATGCGCCAACGGTCCGGAACAGGTAAGGAAGGGTCCGAGGATGCATATGGCAGGCGCGGGATGGCATCAGGATTTTCTGCAGCATCGCGCGGCTGCTCTACCGGGTGCCCGGGTCGTCTCCGGATCTTATCTGCCGGCTCCACGCATTCAGCTTTTCCGCATCTGGCTTCGTCCTGCGCTGATTGCGTTTCGCTTATACCCGGCACCGCCAGGATGAGACCAAAAAGCACAATGACGCTATTTGCCCGCGCAAACATTCGTCTCATTACTGTCAATGAACGGGGCATACGGGCACTGCACGAAGCGCAATCGTGCACCGGCCGGCACCAGTTGATCCGCGCGAATATCCGGGTTCGCGTTGTTGATTGTCCCCAGCAACGCGCCGGCCTGGTGGAGCCCCAAAAAGGCCACCATGTCATCCTGGTCGACACCGTCTCCGGACACGCCGATTCCACCGACCAGGATGTCTCCCCGGTAAATGGGCACACTGCCGGGAAAGATCTGAATACCATTAGCCAGCCGTGGAATCGAGGTGCAATTTTGCCCGCTGTCGGGCTGCGCACCTTCGGTCAACACATGGGCGACATGTTTGATCACCTGGTTCAGGGTAAGGTCTAGTTGCAGTCCCACGCTGAACGGGCTCCAGGCATCAATGTGCTTTGAAAATGGTCCGTTAAGCGTGCTGTCAATGCCGTCGGGATAAAATGGCCGTGACAGGTTTCCTCCGGCGCGATCCGAAAAGGCCAAGGCACCATCGGCCAAAGCTGTTGGCAGGCCCAAAAAAAGGCGCACAGCATCGACGTAGTCACCCAAAACTATCTCAACCCCGTTCGGACTCCCATCCGGATTGCGGTAGATGGCATTCGGAGCCGAGTACAAATCGGCGGCAGCAAAAGAGCCGGAAAAGAATGCAGCCGTCCTCGCTTTTTGCAGCGAAACATCAATGCCGAATACCGGGGCGTCAGGGCTGCGCGCAATGGCCAGGGGCACGCCATTGGTATCGACGATGGAGATGCTCACCCTGGCCTGGCTACCCGGCGGCCGGCGAATCTGGGCCCTGGCGCGATTGGCCACATCCAGCGATTGCTGCATCAGTACACGTACTTCGTTCACCGACAGGGCGTCGGGTCCGTCGCTACCGGCGATGGGCGGGAAGCGTTCCATGTTGTTGTGGTCAACCAGCACAAACGCACCCCGGCCGGGGTAATTGCTCTGATCGGGCCGAACGCCCGAGGCCGGCTCGCCGAATGCAGTGCCCTGCAGAACTTCACCATTGGAGTAGGCAGTCACCTCGAGCAGTTCGCCGGCAACCCCATTGATCACGCTGAAACTTTCGGCAGTAGAGGGATTGGTCCGTAGGTCTGTGTCCTTCACATCGGTGAATCTCAGGGTTTTGCCTTCCAGCGCAATGCGGTTGGCACGCTTGTCCCGGGGAGCCTTAAAGCCGTGGCTACCGGCCAGGGCGATCAATTCGTCGGCTTCGATATCAAAGTCGGAAATATCAAGATCGAGGCCGTACAGGGGATCAGCGACTACACCAATTCCACCCACCAGAATGCCTTGTTCATACAGGGGCAATCCTCCAGGGTCGGCGGAAAGCCCCAGGGGAGACCGCTTGGGTCCGGCGTCAGCGCCGATTAAGAAACGCGTTGAAAGATCCGAACAGGGCAATTGACTGAACTGCACACCAAACAGTGGTCCACCGGGCTGCCCGAACTCATTCGGATTGAAATGCTGCTGGATGATCTGCCCTGCTGTGCGGGTTGAAAATGCGTTGCCACCAGATGACAGGTAGGCCCCGGTAATGGCCTTGGCGATCGCTGCCAGGGATGACGGGATGATTGCAATTCCTTCCAGGCCCCCGTTGACCCCCCGGCCGGATGTGATCGTAACTGACTGCTCTGCTCCATGCATCTGAAACACAGCCAAAACATTCCCTACGCGGTCAACCACGGCGATGGTGGCTGGCTGGCTCAGTGCTGTTGCCTCGGCCACCGCCTGCGCAATAAGGCGCTTGACTTGCGCAGGTCCCACGGCAACGCCAGTAGATACGCACGGCCACAGGCAGGCCATACTGATATTTGGCAGGGAGGTAATAACTTTTCCGGTGCGCGTACCTCTACCCCGTTCAGCAGCGTTGAGCACGCTGGCCATGAACAACAGGACAATGGCTATCGCTTTGATGAGCAGTCTCACGAATCTTCCCCGGGGCGTTTGCGCCTTGGGTCGATTCCCCGGATATCACGCCCCTTCTGTTCCAGGTCCGGCAGTTCCCGGAGGATCAATGTTCCGGTACTAGGCGTCGTTGCAATATCCGGTTTCATGCGGGCCGGGGAATGGAAGCGGTGACAGCTGATGCAGGTGGAAGCCAGGGACCGGGAGGCACCCTCACCGCCGTGGCAATCCCTGCAGGTATTGATGTCGGGCATCAGCACGTCGTTACTGATATTTGACCCGCGTGCTTGATGGCAATCGTCACATTCTGTTACCAGGTGACTGGCGTGGTCGAAGCCTGCCGCCGGAAACCATGATTGATTCAAGTGTACCGGCGAAACTGTCCAGGTCACCGAATTGTCCGACTCGCTGCGGCTCACTTCGTGGCACTGCATGCAGGCGCGGTCCTCAAACAGGGCAGTTGCAGCTATCCCGGCCTGGATTCTCGCCCATCGCAGGGACTCATCCGGAGTGGCCGATGCCAATATTTCAATCGGAACCTCATCGCTGCTGCCGCGCAGCGCAAGCTGTGAATAGAACTCCGTCAGCACGTTCAGCGCAGCAGTGGGATCGCCGTGTGGCACCTCGCGGTCAGGCGCGGACAGGTCGAATGCCAGTTGATGGCAGGAATTGCAATGTGCCTGAAAGGATATTGGAAGCATCAGGCTACCGCCCTCATCAGGCTGATGGCAGTCCTGGCATTGCATCACGACATTACCCTGGGGTGCGTCCACGCCTGCTGAATCCAGGTGCACATCATGTGGAAACAGCAGGTTTGATTGCTCGGATGTTCTGGCATCCGCCAATGGCAGACGCAAAGTATCAACGCTGTCTTGTGCAATTGTACGAAACAGGTTGACCTTGAACGGCGGGTGTTCATCGGCAAAATCTATTGCCGCGGGTGTTGATGGGCCTAATCCGGTAAAGTCCGACGTGTCCAGGTGACAATCGGCGCAAAATGCCTGCGACGAGTTGATCAGCTGTGCCGCTCCATTATGTTCCATGTGGCAACTCTCACACCGTTGCGCCGCCGGGTCAGTAACACCTTCGATTGACAATGGCAGATGTCCAGATACATCCGCGTGACAGGTCTTGCAACTGGCGTCGGCAACCGGCTGAAACGGTTGCTGGTGGCAAGTCGTACAGTCATGGCCGAAATACTCGTGCGCAGCAGTCAGTGGTCCCGGTAGCCAAATGCTGGTTCCGGGCAAGGAAAGCGCTGCCAGCCCGGGCTTTGTTTCCGGCTTGAAGTGACTGACCAGCGGAAACCCCAGCCCTGCGGCAAGTACCGACAAAAATAATATCCACGACATCAACCTGATGGCAGGACCATTAGCCAGCACCGCACTATGAGGAAACCTATCCAATCCGTCAGCGGGTAGTTTTGTTCTGCATACGGCCAGTGCCAGGTCGAAGCCTGACGGGGCAGCTTCGATGGTGATTTGGGTAGCGCCAAGCTTGATCCGGTCACCTGCGGCCAGCCTGCAGCCTTGTTGCCGCCGGCCGTTGACCACTATGCCGTTGGCGCTCAGTACTTCCAGCTGATAGTCGCCCGGCCCGACGGCGACCAGGCGGGCGTGCTGTAACGCTACATGAAAATCGGGAACGTGTACGTGCTGATCGGTACCCCGTCCTATGGTGAGAGCGGCCGAATCGATTTCGCGGCTGGTACGGCTTTCACCGCCGCCCTGCGATGTCCTGACTGTTGTCAGCAGGCATTTCATCGATAGAAGAAAACCGACACGACGTGTGATATCAACGCCGCCAGCAATCCAAGTGACAATGGAACATGCAGCATCAGCCAAATCTCCATTTGAGCCTGCAATCTCAGTTTCCTGCCGAGTTGCACGCTCAGGCTGCGGCGACGGCCAATGGTTTCGATCAGAGTGTACAGTTCAGTGACTTTATCCGGGTCCCGGCTTTGTGCCAGTTGCTCTGCCAGTTGCGACTCCAGCTTCCAGGTTTCGCCGGCCGGATTAAAATGCCGGTCTGCAGAGACGGTGGCGGCTCCGCGCTTGCCCCTGAGTCGTGTCCAGGTACCTGCAGAAGCAAGCGGCGCAAGCGCGCTGGAGATGAGATCATGCGTTTCGGCTCCGCAGCGGTCGGCCAATTGCAGACATTCTTCATCCAGTTCGCGCATGAGCCCGGCTGTCATTTCGCGGCTTTGCTGATTGCGTGTTTCGGTCATCTGCCGGGGATTTCTCAGGTACAGGATCATGCCCCAGATCCCACTAAAGACCACCGTCATCATCAACGCGTAGGCAAGCGTATGGATATTCCAATGGAATTGAAAACCGCTGTGCAAGGTAACCAGCACCACCAGTGAAAGCCCCAGGTACACATGCGCAGACAGCCAGCCACGCAGGGTTCCCATTTTGCTGCTGTAGCGTCTCTTGCGCACACCCAGCCACAGCAGCATCAGGATCAGAAAAGCCGATATGCCGCCCAGTGTGAATCCTAACCATGTGCCGCCGTTGGCCACTGGCTGCGGCTCGTGCCACCAATAAGCGGCGACCGCACTTAGCACGGTGAAAAGACTTAAATACAGGTATCGATAGCCGGCGTGGTTGATGAAAGAGGTGTGCATGCCCCGCCCCTTTCTACTCCTTGACGTTGACCAGGTAATCAGGCAATTGCTCCGGGCTGATGCGAATGGCGGCCCCGGTTGGGCAGGAACGCACGCATGCCGGCCCTCCGGCAAGGTCTTTGCACATATCGCATTTCACAGCCTTCTTCACGGCATCGGGCGGAGCTTTTCCGGCTGCCTGGCCGGGCGCGGAGCCGATGCCGAAAAGCTGCCACCCCAACAGGCTGCGACTGCCGGTTTCTGGATAAGCCATCTGGATGACATCGTAAGGACAGTTCCGCTCACAGTTACCGCAACCGATGCAGTTGTCCTGGATATATACCTCCCCATTGGGGGCGCGACGAATGGCGTCGGGCGGGCAGTCTTTCATGCAGTGCGGGTGTTCGCAATGACGACAGGATGTGGGCACATGGACCATGGCGTAGCTCGGCCCGGCTTCCCTGTTTAATCGCGATGTACCGCCGTGTGTTTCAGCGCATGCGGTTTCGCAGTTGTCACAACGTATGCACAGCGACTCGTCAATCAGCAACACATCGGTGGCTTCACCCACCCCCTGTTCCAACAGGAAGGATATGATCTCACCCTCGGTGCTGTCCCGTTCCCGCTGGAGGTTGTCAATCGTCCTTTGCCGGATGATGTCTTCCATCTTGCGCTGCAGTTCAGGGTCATAATCAAGCAATCGCATGAACGGACCTGCTTCCAGCGTGATGGTTTCGGTCGCCACCGCAGCGGTTACCGTGGCGCTTCGTGTAGTGTTGCCAAACAACGCCATTTCGCCCACGTAGTTACCCGCCGCCACATAGGCAAGGACCAGGTCCTGGTGACCGATATTGCGCGAAACCATCACCGAACCGCTGCGGATCAGGTGCAGGTTCGAACCGGCATCTCCTTCCCGGAACAATACTTCACCGGCTTTGAATTTTCGGATTTCCGTGGTGGCGGCGACTTCCTGCAACATGCGCAAAGGCGCCCGCGTGGTGAACCCTGTCTGGATGGCGCGCATGATGAACACCTCGTCGATAGCGCGCTTGGCAGCAGCAACGGAACTGATCAGCTTGACCATTGAGCGGCGTGGTGTTTCCAACAACACGCAATTCCCATGAGCCCTGGCAGTGGCATTACGCCGGCGGCCGGAGATCAGGCTCATTTCGCCAAAGAACTCACCCACTCCCAGAACTGCTTTCTTGTCACGGTCACGCTGCGAAAGTTCGATGATAATCTCGCCCGAGAGGATGGAGTAAAACGAATTGCTGTAGTCGTTCTTGCGAAAAATTACCTCGCCGGCAGATGGTGTATGGATTTGACTGTCCAGCATGAATTCACGCAATTGCAGGGGCGTCATTCCGTGCAGCACGGGGACCGTTTGTCGAATGCTCTCCAGCGTTGCCTGCACCGACTGGTAGTCGGGCATCGCTGCAAACTTCTCTTCCAGCAAAGGCTCATCGGCAAGAACCACTTCATTCCCGCTGATGAACTCGATGACTTCATATCCCTGGTTCATTGCCTGCTTGATGAGCGGATAGCCGGCCAGTGCGCCGATGATGTACAGGCCGGGAACATTGGATTCGTAGCGGGGGCTGACTTCCGGTATTGCGGTGGGATCGCTGTTGGGAAACTCGATGCCGCAGGCCTCAACAAATCGCCTGGGTGGGATCGCGCCAATGCGGGCGATAATCCGGTGACAGTTGATGGTCGCAACGCCTTCGCTGGTGTTAAGCGTCAATTCCCCCGCGAAATCCGCATCGTTGAGCGCTTTTACCTGTTGCACGCTGGCGTTGTAGTAACAGCTGATCCGCCCGGCATCGATTGCCTTCAGGATCGCTTCCTGGAGAGCATCCTTAACGCGTGCAAACTCATCCTTGCGGTTGACGATAATGACTTTATTCTGGTCGGTCAGTGAAACGGCATTTTCGATCGCGGCGTCGCCGGCACCAACCACTACAATGGTTTCGTCCGCGTACTCGCCAGCGTCATCGAGTTGATACTGGACAAATGGCAGGTCTTCTCCCTCTACGCCCAGCTTGCGGATATTACCCTGCAAACCGATGGCCAGTACGATGTGTTCAGCGCTGATCACCTCGCCACTTTTCAGTTGCAGCTGAAAGTCACCTTTGTGCCCGTCAATGGCCATGACTTCAGCCCCGTTGCGCACATTGACACCTAGTTGCCTGGTCGTCTCATTCCAGCCATCCAGCACCGTTTCGCGCTTACCTGCCTCGAATGGCAGTGGGCTGCGTAACGGCACAGAACCGGGTTCCGCCATCACGAACTTACCCTTCTGGTAGCGAAAGATCGTGTCGGATAGCTGTGCTGATGATTCCAGGAGCAGGTGGGACATGCCCTGTTCTGAGGCGTGTGCAGCAGCGCTGAGCCCGGCAGGTCCGGCCCCGACTACTGCGACCTTGAATTTTTCATTCATATCAGGAGGTCGTCGGGTTCAAAGTACGCCATAAGCCAGCATGGCGTCGGCGACCTTCACGAATCCGGCGATATTTGCACCTTTAACATACATGACTTCGCTGTCGGTTTTGCCTTTGGGGTTAAAGTCGGAGCCACCCTTTGCCCCGCCCATCGGCAAACCCGTCAGGCTATTTTTCAAAGTCTGCTCGAAAGTAAGGAATTTGAGTACCGACAGGGTCAGATCATGATTGAATCTCAAGCCGCCTTTGTACGGTCCAATCGCATTATTGTTCTGTACGCGATAACCCCGGTTAGTTCGAACGTTGCCTTGCTTGTCTTCCCAATTGACGCGAAATGAAATGATCCGGTCCGGTTCTGTCAGGCGTTCAAGAATCTGTGCTTCCTGGTAGTGGGGCTTGTCCTCAATGTAAGGAATGATGCTTGACGCCACCTCGAAAACGGCCTGGTGAAACTCCTGTTCACCGGGGTTTCGTCGTATCAGACCATGCATGAACTCTTCAACACCTGCGTCAGTATGGGAACTCATGTCTTATACTCGATTTAGTTCTGTCAGCGGAAATATAGCATGGGGCGTTCCGAACATCAGGATAGTAAGCAAAAGGCCAGCAGCACGGGGCGCATGCGCTTCCTTCACAGTCGCTGGCAGGCACTGCTGTTCGCGCTCCTCGCGTCCTCATTCAGCCTGACCGCTTACTGGTTTCCAATAGGTATCGGAGACCTCGTTCCTACGCCTGTCGACGGACTGTTTCCGGGCGTCGCCATACACGCCACCGTCGCTGCCAATATCATCCAGGGTAATCACTTGTACAGGGACCTGGATACCGTGCTATACGACATCGCGCTGATCGCCTTCATTCCGCTGATCTCGATCATGCTCATGGTTTTCATGCATAAGCTCTCGCAAATGATTGCGGCCTCGATCTTTTTTGCCGCTTTACTGGCAGCCGTGTTTTATTACCTGGTGGACATGCTCAATGAATTCTTCGATCAGATGACGTCAATTGTGCTGGCACACGAAGGAACGCTGGATAAATTCATTGGTGACGCCATCATGGCCTTGTTTAATGCGCCACTGAATATTGCCGATCATCGGTACATGCAGCACGAGCAGCCGTGGCGATGATCAACAGGCTGGATGAAATACGCCCGAATTTCCAACAACAATACGGCGTAACACTCAATATCGGTGTTGGCCTGCACAGCGGCACGGCCGTGGTCGGAAACCTTGGGAGCACCCAACGGTTTGATTACACCGCGATCGGTGATGCCGTCAACCTGGCATCGCGGGTGGAGTCCATCAGCAAGTACTATGGTGTCCCGATTATTCACACCGCAAGCCTAGAGGAGCATCTAGACCACAGCTTCCAGAGCCGTCCGCTGGATCACATACGCGTCAAGGGCAAGACTCAGCCGGTTGAAATTTTCCAGCTGATGCCGGAGCGGCCCGGTAACCGCGAACTGGCGAACAAATACCAGGCTGCGCTTCAAAGCAACTTTTCTTTGAACCTCGCGCAGGCCAAAACCCAGTTTGAAGACCTTCTGTTAGACTTTAGCCAAGACAAGCCGGCACAGATCATGTTAGGTCGCTGTATTAAATTCCCGGACAATCCACCCGCGGGAGACTGGGATGGCGTATACCAGGCTGAATCCAAGTAGCCAACTTCAAAAACCGGTGCCACAATCCGGTAATCACCTGGTTTTGTTCACAGCATTGTTCCTGTTGCTCTTATTTTGGCCACTGTCAAACGGATTCGGGACGGAACAGGCTGAAGCTGGGCGCAGGCACGCCGAAAGCAGCGATGTGATGCACCTGGGCGCAGCCAGCTGCGCCAGTTCGCTGTGCCACGGTTCAGTACAGCCATTCGAGCAGTCACCAATCTTGCAAAATGAATTCATCATCTGGCAGTCGGACCGATACCGGAATATGCACGCCAAAGCCTTCCATAAATTGCAAACAAAAGAAGCCGGAGCCATTACCCGGAAACTCGGATTGGGGCCTGCCTTTGAGGCGCCCGAGTGCCTGAGCTGCCATGCGGACCTGGTGAGCCCCGAGCGACAAGGTGAGCGGTTTCAACTCAGTGACGGCGTCAGCTGCGAATCCTGCCATGGTGCCGCTGGCCAGTACATAGACGTACATACCGACCCGGATAATAAGCTGGAGGACCTGATCGGTTACGGGCTCTACCCAAGCTGGAAACCCGAGGCCAGGGCCAGGCTGTGCCTGTCCTGCCATCTCGGAGGCGAAGACCGGATCATCAACCACCGCATCCTGGGTGCCGGGCACCCACGCTTGTCCTTCGAACTGGACACGTTTACTTTTTTACAGCCTCACCACGTGGTAGATCAGGATTATATTGCCCGCAAGGGACAGGTTGATTTTGTTCGTGACTGGGCGCTTGGGCAGGGCCTGGCTGCCATGCAATCCCTGAACTGGCTACTGGACCGGGAAACCGGCTGGCATGGAATATTCGTGGAACCCGCTTTGCTGGACTGCCACAGCTGCCACCAGCGCCTGGACGGCGAACGCTGGCAATCTCGTGGCAGTACCGGGCTTGGACCCGGCGAAATGCGTCTCAATGATGCCAACCTGATTATGCTCCGCTTGATCATGATGTCTACCCGGCCGGAAATGGCTGCACGGCTGCGCGATGGCACCACCGCATTGCACCGGGCAACTACGATTGGTCATCGGGAAGTATTTGAGGCCGCCACCTCACTGAAACTCGAGCTTGAGGCTGCGGTAGATGCATTAGTAACACACCGTTTCACGATTGAAGATCTTGTAAGCATACTGCGGGAATTGGACCGAGAGGCGGTTGCCGGTGAGTTCAAGGACTATATTGCGGCAGAACAGGCCGCCATGGCCATCGTAAACCTGGTGTTGGCTTTTGAACGTGGTGGCATGCTTGAAAAAGAAGCCGTTCGTAGTGACCTCGACCGACTATTCGAGGTCGTTGCCGACCAATATGCCTATCGAGACCGCGAACTGGTCGCGGCCATCAAGGCGCTTTTGGAACATGTCCCGGGCTGATTGATGGTGTCTTGTCGTTGCCCGGTTTGATTGAGACGCTGAACGGTGCCGTCACGATCGGGTCCTGGCCCGGCCGTGTCACGTGAGCAACGAAAGCCAGTTCGCCCAACTGCTCCAATTCTTCGGGGCTGATCTTGAAGTAGGCGCCGATCTGCCGGACTCCGGCATGGGCGCGATCATAGTCCGCCTGCTGCCAGATGGGCGGCGGGCCGCGGGAATCATCACCGATGCTACGGCCGTAACGGCTGAAAGTATGATTCCAGGTTTGTGACCAGCCGCCCGATTGCCGGTCGATGACGCTGCCGTTCAGCCAGACCGGTGGCGCGTTGCTGTTCCACCTGATCAGCAAACTGTATGAGAAAACCAGTGTGATTATCACTACCAACTTGAGCTTCTCGGAATGGTCCAACGTGTTTGGCGACGCCAAGCTGACCACCGCATTGCTGGACCGCCTGACCCATCACTGCCACATCCTGGAGACCGGCAACGACAGTTACCGCTACAAGAACTCGACCATTAACAGAAAAAAGGAGCAGAAAACCGGCAAAACAACCCAAATCTAGGCCATAATCAGACTTGCTGGGTGGGGCACAATCAGTGCAAAACCTGGGGCAATTTTGGGTGCAAATTAACAAGCTGAGGGTAAAATGTGGATTGAGGGCAGAAATTAACTGAAAATACCGTCTATACTTTAGATACTTGAAGTCGTAGTGAAATCAAGATGTGAAACAAGCCATGACTTACCTGTCTCGCATTTCAGCTCTATTTGCCTTGTGCCTGCTGCTGCCGGCGATTCTGACCACTGCTTACGCGCAACAAGGTGAATCGTGTTTCGATCTGTTTGACGATTTAACCGACCCGACATTCTCCTGTGCCGACGCGAGCTATTTCGTCAACGGCGCGGATGGCGGGACCGAGTTGCTTTTCTTCGGGGATGCCAACTCCGGGCTGTTGGGCGCGGACTTCGACGGCTTCGATATATTCGACCAGAAGGACGGGGATCTGCCGCCCCCCGATAACCTGCTCGATCCCTTCTTCTCCGATGTCCAACTCAACTCGACATCCGACGGTGGCCAGATCACGAACTTCGACGTCCAACACCGGGGCAGGGTTGCGTTCACCACCAGGAATTCCCTGTTTCAGGGTGGCTCCTACGGAAGCCAATCGCGGATCACTTTTATTCCGTTCACCACCGACGACAGCACCGACCCGGTGAATCTCGACTTGGATTTCAGTTTCGAATTCACCCTGAAAGACCCGCGCGCTAACGCCACCAGGGGTGGGGCCCGGGCCGCAGCGGGCGTGCAAATCATCGGCGATGATCCTCTTGAGCCGCTGTTCGATTTTGAAGGACTGGCCGAACTTGATCTGGAATTTGACGACGATCCGGAATTTTTCGGTGATTTCGACGGTCCCGCTTCCAGCTTCGCACCCTCTGGTCCCGGAATCGACGACGAATTCGATATCGATGTTGAATTCGAGACCACGTTTCCGGCGACTCCAGGGGAACCACTGACCTTGGACACCGATACCTTTGGCTCGATCTTCACCGACGGCTTTGAGTCGGGAGATACCTCGGCATGGTCCGCCTCCAGTGGCGATACCTTTGTGGTTTCAATCAGCAGCGAAAATCCCCTCGTGCGATTCACAATTGTTACAGAGGCATCATCTTTTATAAATGCCGGCATCAACGACGCATGGGTCAGTGCCCAAGCTGCTTTACAGGGGTTTTTCTTTACCGTTTTCCCGGATCTGGGACTATTCTTCCTGTCCTGGTTCACCTTCGATTCAGTTCCGCCGGATGCAGGTGTAAACGCAGTATTTGGTGCAGCGGATCAACGCTGGGTAAGCGGACTCGGGCCCTATTCCGGCAATACTGTGACCATTAATGTGGAATTGACCAGCGGCGGCATATTCAACGGCTCTGAGCCGCTCGCTACCCAGCAAAAGAACTACGGCACCATCACCATCGTTTTTATCAGTTGCAATGAGGCCCTGCTGACCTATGACTTCCCATCCCTGGGATTATCCGGGCAAATGACACTCACCCGTGCTGTTCCTGATAACGTGGCATTGTGCGAGGCACTGGCTGCCCAATAGTCTTTCGAAGGGGGCCGGATTGAACTTACCCTAGTTTAACGGACACACCGAAAGGGATTAACCTAAACCCTGAAGGAGTGTCTTATGAGCAAGCGTACTTATCGTCAGTATTCTTCCGAGTTCAAGCGCGAAGCGGTACGCCTCGCTGAACAAGCCGATGGACCGATCACCCAGGTCGCACGTGAGTTAGGTATTCGGGTTAATCAGATCTATAAATGGCGCCAAGAGATCAGGCAAAAGCAGGATGACGCTTTTCCCGGGAAAGGACGGCGACC
>SMUY01317307.1_pt1 | contig 15021 bp, 9 predicted proteins | sample 2456441 | NCBI WGS metagenome assembly SMUY01 (sample SAMN11095931, study PRJNA526329) | marine sediment metagenome | biome: Marine sediment; feature: Surficial sediment; material: Deep marine sediment; isolation source: Hadal surficial sediment | place: Pacific Ocean | collected 2014-11 | depth 0-1...
GACGGGGAGGTTTGGCACCTCGATGTCGGCTCGTCACATCCTGGGGCTGAAGCAGGTCCCAAGGGTTCGGCTGTTCGCCGATTAAAGTGGCACGCGAGCTGGGTTTAGAACGTCGTGAGACAGTTCGGTCCCTATCTGTCGTGGGCGCAGGAGATTTGAGGGAAGCTGTCCCTAGTACGAGAGGACCGGGACGGACGCACCTCTGGTGTACCGGTTGTCGCGCCAGCGGCACAGCCGGGTAGCTACGTGCGGACGGGATAACCGCTGAAGGCATCTAAGCGGGAAGCCTTTCCCAAGATGAGATCTCCCTCGGGCTTCGGCCCGCTTAAGACCCCTTCAAGACCAGGAGGTTGATAGGCTGGGTGTGGAAGCGCAGTAATGCGTGGAGCTAACCAGTACTAATCGGTCGTGAGGCTTGACCAAAATCGATGACGTCTCCGTAACGGGGGCGGGACCTCCCGCCCCCGATACGGGGCCGGCAGCGTCGAAAACACGGAGTGGAACGGATTCGATGAGAATTGGTTTTCCCACCGTCTATAGAGCGGGGGCCACACCCGATCCCATCTCGAACTCGGAAGTTAAGCCCCGCCTCGGCGATGGTACTGCCGGGGCAACCCGGTGGAAGAGTAGCACGACGGTGGGTTCTCTCTGGCGAGCGGCGCTATCCTCAGCTCAAAGCGGGGGTGGTGCCGCTTTGCTTTGGTAGCTTGAGATCGTGGACTAGCTCGAAAGCTCTCCCGGCAGCCTCAATCGCCGCCTGACTCGTCGCTAGCTTCCAGCTGTCGCTGCGCCGTCACCCACTGGTAGAGTGACTCTGCGAAGAGCTCGTTCCCGGCCTTGTTGAAATGAGCGTCGTACTTCCAGCGCGGGTTGATGCCCTGGTCCGTTGCCCTCGAGAGATACTCGGACAACGGGATGTATCCGAGTCCCTTGTCGATACAGAACTTCCTGAGCTTTGCAGATTCCTCGTCGAACGCAGCGTTGAAGTAGGTGAACGTGTCCACCACACCCAGCACCCCACCCCGGCTGCGGACCTCTTTGCCCAGCTCCTCGATTATTCTCAGATTGAAAGCAAAGGCCTTCCGCTTGACCTTGAAGGCGGTCGGATTCTTCGCTTGCCCCATGGCTGAGCCGTAGCCGCCCGACCTTGTAGTGATCAGGCTACCGATGAAGAAGTGATGCGGACTCCGACCGATTCGCTTGCCTTCCAGCGAGGTTCTGATCGCGCGCTCCTGCCGTTCCCCGAACGCGTCGAAGTCCTTCGGGGGGACGCGCACGAGGTTGCCGTTCTTTAGACGAAAGGTAGGCCGCACCCTCAGTCGCTTATGCTGCTGGCTGATCGCGCGGTTCATGTGGAGGGCCGCGACGAGAATGAACACGTAATCAGGCTGGTATTTGCTCGCACGCTCCTCCCACATCAACAGGTACTGCCCGATCCCGTGGTTCGAGATGCCGAAGTTGAGCACCTCGTAGCGTTCGCGGCCCTCGGCCCAGGCGTTGAGCTTTGTCTCCAGGACCTGGCCCCCCGTCTGATGGAAGGGCACCTGGATCGCTTCCACCAGCGAGTCTCCGAGCAGGGCCAGCCGCACCACTCCCTCGGGCTTCTCGCGCTCTCGCTCCAGGTCTCGGAACCCCTTTGAGTTGACCTGGATCGGGACGCTGAACTCGCGGGCATACCAATAGGTGCCGGTCGAGGTCCAGCGCAGGTTCGGAACCAGCGTCCAGCCCAGCACCGGATCGGGCTTGAAAAAGAAGCCCCAGTAGGACGGGTTGAGGTAGGCGTAGATGTGCCCGCCGATCTCGATCACCACCGCGCTCCCGAAAAAGCCCAGGGTGAGCGCGAGCAGGATGAGAACCCCTCGGGAGCGAGGCTTGGGTTCTGGGGATGACATCTAGACCTTTCTGCGTCAGGACGTGAAGCGTAGCACGAGGTTTAGCTCCCCTCGCTGTGTGGGCTGGCGGCATGCAGTGATGCGCCGCAAGCGTGGGTTCTTGCCTATGACCTGCTGCCTCAAGTTCCGACCCTGGCACTCCGAATTTTCCCTGGAATGCCCAGAGATGGGCTGACGGGAGGAGAGCGTGGGCGCTGCAAGCTGGACGAGAGTCGGAAGAGCGGGAGTCGTGGCGCTCCTGGGGCTGTTGGTCGTCGGATGCCTCCAGACCTCATGGGGCAACGCCCGCAGGAAGGACAGCGTTGCTGCGTACCACAACTTCCTGCGAATGCATCCTGGGTCCTGGCACTCGGGCGAGGCCCACGAGCGCATCGCGTTCCTCCGCGTTCGAGCTCACCCCAGCGTCGAGAGCTACCAGACTTTCGTCGAGACCTATCCCGAGAGCCCCCTGAAGGATGAGCTGAACCAATACATTGAGCCCCGCTTCTTCGAGCACGCTCGAGACCTGAACGTGCCCGCGGCCTACCGAGACTTTCTCCAGCGCTATCCCAACAGCAAGCTGAGTGTGAAGGCTAAAGGCAATCTTGCCTACGTCGAGTCCGTGCAGGCCAATCCCAGCGCCGCCGAGCTCCAGCGCTTCGTCACGGACCATCCCGACAGCGACTTCGCCATCGAGGCGCGCGCCAGCCTCGAGCTCCTCCGACAGCAGCAAGCGACCAGGATCCGGCGGCTCGCGGTGCGGGTCGACGTAGCGACCAACGTGGGCCAGGCCAAGCGTGTGCAGCACGGCTTCACCGCGCTGGTGGCTCAGTACTATCATGAGCTCGGCGTACAGGTGACTCCCATCCCGGCGGGCAGCGACCCGCCCCCGCATGTGGATGCCTGGATGCGGATCGACTACAAGGAGGTTCCGGCATCCGGCACCTTCGGGGGGCGCACGCTGGTCTCGCAATGCCGCGTCCGACTCTACCAGGTCGACATCAAGGAGCCGATCTGGGATCGCAGCTTCGAGGCGCCGGCCGACCACATCATCCGGGGAGCGTACGGTCGGGACAAGACCGTGTTTGCAAACTCTAGCTACCGCTTCTGGAAGCAGTTCTTTGTGCCGGTGTCCACCTGGGCTACGTCCCTCGCACGTGTGCACCACATAGAGTATCCGGAAGAGGTATCCGCGATCGATATTCGTGGGAACCGCGCCGTGGTGCTCTACAGCAAGGGCTCGATCGATTACCTCGACGTCTCGACGCCACTCGAGCCGAGGGTGATCGACCGTTACCGGCGCGAGCGCGACCTGAGTCGCTGGACGGGGATCGAGCTGCTCACGGAGAAGCTGATCGTGAGCTTTGGGCCGGACGGGATCGAGCTGATCGAGCTCGGCGCGTTCCAGCCCAAGCGCCTGGCCCAGTTCGAGCTGCCGGAGGTCGGATCCATCGCGGCCGCGGATCTCTACAGGTCCACCCTGCTCTTCGCGGGCACCCAGGGCGTCTTCGCCCTGCGGCTCGAGAACCGGCCGCTACGACCCCAGCGCCTGCTCGAAGGCGAGTTCGTGGGTCTGTTCGTGCGCAACCCCCATGTCTATCTCGTCCGCCCGGAGCACGTGGAGCTGACCAACCCCAAGCATCTCATGCAGCACCTCTCCGGACCCAAGCTCGCGCTCGGCAAGGGCTTCGGAGCGCGCAGGGCGCGCATCGCTGGGGATTCCATGTACGTGCTGGGCAAGGACGACACGGTCGAGGTCCGCCTTTCCGCGACCAAGCGGCCCAAGCTGGTTTCAAAGCTGCCGCGCGAGAAGATCGGTCGCCTGACGGACCTCACTTCGGATGCCGGGCACCTGTACCTGCTGGGTGAGCGAGGCCTCGGTGTGGCGGGCCCGGGCGCCCAGTGGGTCTCTGACTTCATCCAGGTCGACGCCGGGGACGCGGTGGCGCGCCGCGGTCGTTTCCTCTTCGTCGTCGGCGGCCGCTCGCTCGAGGTGCTCGACATGGCCCCCTACCAGGCCTCCCTGGCCAGTCCTCAGGACTAGCCCAGGGTCTCGAGGCGATCCCAGAAGCCGGGGAAGGTCTTGTCGACGCAGTCCGGATTTTCGATCACGATGCCTGGCACGCGCAGCCCCGCAACGGCGAAGCTCATCGCCATGCGGTGATCGTCGTAGGTGGCGATACGCGCGGGTTCGACCTTGGCCGGGGGCTCGATCCGGATGTCGGTCTCCGTGAGCGACACCCTTGCGCCAAGCTTCTCGAGCTCGGTCTTGAGCGCTTGCATGCGATCCGTTTCCTTGAGACGCAGGTTTGGTACGTTGCGGATCGTCGTCGGTCCGTGCGCGAAACAGGCCACGACCGCCAGGGTGAGGGCCGCGTCCGGCATCGCGTTCATGTCGACATCGATCCCGTGCAGATAACGCGAGCCCTTGACGGCGGTCGCGTGCGGAGCGCGCTCCACGCTGCAGCCCATGCGCTGTAGCACCTCCACGAAGCGCACGTCCCCCTGGGGGGAGGCCTGGGTCAGGCCCTCCACCCGGATCCGTCCGCCGGTCACCGCCGCTGCCGCGAAGAAGTAGGTGGCTCCCGACGCGTCGGGCTCGATGACGTAACGGCGCGGGAGATAGGGCTGCGTGTTGCTCACGCGAAAGTGCTGATCCCCCTCCACGTCCACCGCAGCACCAAAAGAGATCATGGTTTCGATGGTCATGTCCACATAGGGCCGTGACGTGATCGGACCGGCGCTGATCTCGACGGGCTCAGCGGCGTAGGGACAAATCATGAGGAGGGCCGAGAGGAACTGGCTCGAGCGACTGGCGTCGATTGTCACCTTACCCCCGGAGAGCTGACCTCCCTGGATCGTGATCGGTGGGCAGCCCGCAACGGTCCGCACGCTGCCCCCCATGGTCTCGAGCACGTCCGCGATCTCCTGCATGGGACGCTCGCGCAGGCGCGGCGTGCCGTCGAGGACGACGCGTCCGGGTACGAGCGCGCCGCAGGCGGTGAGAAAACGCATCGTCGTGCCCGACGCGCGACAATCGATCGGGTGCAGCGGGATCGCAAAGTGTCCGCCCACCCCATGCACGATCAAGTCGCCCTTTTCCTCCTCCATCTCCACGCCCAGGCGGCCCAGCCCCTCGAGCATGGCGCTCGCATCCTCGCCTTCCGACCAGCCGGACAGCCGGCTCGTTCCGTCGGCCAGGGCCGCGCACACCAGCGCCCGGTTGGTCAGGCTCTTGGATCCGGGCAACTCGACCGTCAGGTCGGGGGGCGAGATAGGTGACAGAGCTCGCTTCTGCATCGGGGGCGGAACTTAGCACAGCGTCTAACCCACTGAAACACAAGCGGAAACGTTGGGAGTCGAGTTGACCTTATGGGGACCGGGCGATATTCTCCGCGGGTTGTCTGGGGGCACTTGTGGGTGCCCCCTTCGTTTGTGCACCCTTTGTCGTAGGTTTGCCCGGATGTACAAGTATCGACTTGTGACTCCCGGCCCGGTCGCGGTTTCGGAGCGTATCCGCCGCGCGATGGCCGAGGAGCTGATCCACCATCGCGCGCCAGGGTTTCAGCCCGTATTCCGCGAGGTGCGTGAGAAGCTCCAGCAGGTCTTCCAGACACGCCGCGAGGTGCTGGTGCTGGCCAGCTCTGGCACGGGCGCGATGGAGGCGAGCGTCTCGAATCTGCTGTCTCGTGGTGAGAGTGCGATCGTGGTGCGTGCGGGTAAGTTCGGCGAGCGCTGGGCCGAGCTGTGTGAGGTGTACGGGATACGTCCCGTCTGTGTGGACGTGGAATGGGGCCGCGCGGTGCGACCTGAAGAGGTCCGTGCCGCGTTCGAGGCGGCACCCGCTGCGCGGGCCCTGCTGGTGCAGGCCTCCGAGACCTCCACCGGAGTGCTCCATCCCATACGCGAGCTGGCGGAGATCGTACACGAGCGGGACCGCTTGATCCTGGTCGACGGGATTAGCGCCGTGGGGGTGCACGATCTACCGATGGACGCGTGGGGTCTGGATGCGCTCATCTCGGGCAGCCAGAAGTCTCTGGGCCTGCCTCCGGGCCTGGCGTTCGTCGCGCTCTCGGAGAACGCAGAGCGTGCGCTCGAGCGTACGACCCAGCCCCGCTACTACTTCGACCTGCGCAAGGAGCTCGAGGGTCAGCCTAGGGGCCATACGGCGTACACGCCTTCGGTCTCCCTCATCCTGGGCCTGCGCGAGGCCCTGCGCGGAATTCTTGACGAGGGGCTGCCGCAGATATTTGCACGCTACCAGCGCACGGCGCATAGCGTGCGCGCTGCCGTCCAGGCGCTCGGGCTCGAGCTCTTTGCCCCGGACGCGCCGTCCTACGCCTGCACGGCGGTATGCCTGCCGGCGGGGATCGATGGCGCGGAGCTGGTCCGGCGTCTCCGCGCTGTGTACGGTGTGCACGTTGCCGGAGGGCAGGGCAAGGTCGCGGGCAAGATCATTCGCATCGGCCATATGGGCGATGTGGACGGGTTCGACCTGCTTGCCGTGATCGCGGCGCTCGAGATGGCGCTGCTGGACCTGGGCTATCCTGCCAAGCTGGGTGAGGGAACACGAACGATGACACAGCTCCTGCGCGAGTTCTCTTTGGAGAAGGGGTAGGCCGTGGTCGCAGTGCTCGTTTCCGACAAGCTCTCCGAGGAGGGTCTCCGCGTCCTGCGGGAGGCGGACGGTCTCGAGGTCGATTACCAGCCGGGAATCGATCTGGACGAGCTGCGTAAGATCCTGCCCCGTTACGAGGGTCTGATCATTCGCAGCGGGACCAAACTGGCCGCCGACGTGATCGAGCGCGCGGACTCGCTGCGAGTGATCGGACGCGCGGGCATCGGCGTCGACAACGTGGACCTGGCGGCCGCGACCGTGCGCGGGATCATCGTGATGAATACGCCCGAGGGCAATGCCATCACCACCGCCGAGCACAGCCTTGCGCTGATGACGTCGCTGGCACGTCGGATCCCGCAGGCCACGGCCAGCATGAAGTCCGGGCGCTGGGAGAAGTCCAAGTTCAGTGGCAAGGAGCTCTTCAACCAGGTCCTCGGCGTGGTGGGGCTGGGCAATATCGGAGCGATCGTGGCCGACCGCGCGCGCGGGCTGCGCATGCGCGTGATCGCGTTCGACCCCATGGTCTCCGAGGAGCGGGCCCAGAGGCTCGGGGTAGACCTGGTGTCGATGGATGCACTGCTCGCGCAGGCCGATGTGATCACCATTCACGTGCCGCTCACCAAGGACACGCGGGGTCTCATTGGGGCCAAGGCCTTCGCCCAGATGAAGGATGGCGTGCTGCTGATCAACGCGGCCCGCGGCGGGATCGTCGACGAGGCGGCGCTGCTCGCAGCGCTCGAGAGCGGAAAGGTGGCCGGAGCCGCGCTCGATGTGTTCGAGTCCGAGCCCCCGCCCGCCGACCACCCGCTGCTCGCCCGGCCCGAGGTGATCGCCACGCCCCACGTCGGCGCGGCCACGGATCAGGCGCAGGTCAACGTGGCCATCGCCGTGGCCGAGCAGGTGCGCGACTACCTGCTCTCCGGCGTGGTGCGCAATGCCGTGAACCTGCCGTCCGTATCCGCGGACCAGCTCGAGGAGCTGCGCCCCTTCATTGCCCTGGGCGAGAAGCTGGGATGCTTCCAGGGACAGCTCTGCGAGGGCGGGGTGAAGGAGATCGATGTCGAGTACGCGGGCCAGATCTCGGAGCTCAACGTGCAGCCCGTGACGCTCTCCGTGCTCAAGGGTCTGCTCGAGCCCTGGGTGGGCGAGCGCGTCAATTTCGTCAACGCGCCCCACGTCGCTCAGCAGCACGGCATTCGGGTCATCGAGTCGAAGGCGGCCCAGCCTCAGGACTTCGTCAGCCTGGTCACGGTGCGCATGCGCACCTCCGAGTGCGAGTCGCTGGTGGCGGGAACACTCTTCGGCCGCACCCAGATCCGCATCGTGCGCGTCGACGACTTCCTGCTCGAGGCGATCCCGGAGGGCGCGACGCTCTTGATCCGTAACCATGATCGCCCCGGCATCGTCGGCCACATCGGCACCACGCTGGGTAACGCCCAGATCAATATCTCGCGCATGCAGCTCGGCCTGAGCCCCGATGGCAATGAGGCGCTTCAGCTGCTCAACGTGGATCCCGCACCCGGCGAGCAGGTGCTGGAGGCGCTGCGCCAGCTAGCGGGTATCGAGAGCGTTCGCCTGCTGGACCTTGGCCCCCGGGTCAGCTGAGCCATGCCCAACGTCGTCTGCGTCGGTGCACAATGGGGGGATGAGGGCAAGGGCAAGATCGTCGACCACCTGAGCCCGCGGGCCGACCTGGTGGTGCGCTTTCAGGGAGGGCCCAACGCGGGTCACACCCTTGTGGTAGACGGCGAGACCACGATCCTCCACCTGATTCCATCGGGCATCCTGCACACCCGCACCCTGAACCTGATTGGAGCGGGCGTGGTGGTGGATCCCGACGTGCTGCTGAAGGAGATCGCGCAGCTCGCGCAGCGTGGCGTGGTCGTCTCGCGCGAGCGCCTGCGGATCTCCGCCCGGGCGCATGTGATCCTGCCCGTGCACCGTGCGCTCGATCAGGCCCGGGAGCAGGCACGGGGTCGGAGCGCGATCGGAACCACCGGGCGGGGCATCGGGCCGGCCTACGAGGACCGTGTGGCTCGCGTCGGGATCCGCATCCAGGATCTGCTGGAGCGCGACTCTCTGCGCGAGCGGCTCCAGATCTTGTTGGCGGAGCATAACTTCTTGCTGAAGGAGTTCTACTCCGTGCTGCCCATCGAGATCGAGGAGGTCTACGCGCGCGCTGTCGAGTGGGGCGAGCAGCTCGAGCCGCTCGTCGACGACGTGGGGGTCACGATCGACCATGCCCTGCGCGCGGGGCGCTCGGTGCTGCTCGAAGGTGCACAGGGAACTCTGCTCGATGTCGACCACGGCACCTACCCCTACGTGACCTCTTCCACCACCCTCGCCGGGGGCGCGTGTGCCGGCGCGGGCATCGGTCCCACGCGCATCGACACCGTGCTGGGCATCACCAAGGCCTACACCACGCGCGTCGGCGGCGGGCCCTTTCCAACCGAGGATGACGGCCGCGCTGGGGCTCACATGGGCAAGGTGGGGCAGGAGTTCGGGGCGACCACGGGCCGCAAGCGCCGCTGTGGCTGGCTCGACCTGGTGGTTCTGCGTCACGCGGTACGCGTGAACGGGATCACCGCGCTGGCCTTGCTCAAGCTCGACGTGCTCACGGGTCTGCCGGAGGTGCGCGTCTGCGTCGGCTACCGCGCGCGTGGCCGTGAGCTGACCGAGTTCCCGGCCAGCGCCCGGGAGCTCGAGCTCTGCGAGCCGGTCTACCGTAGCTTCAAGGGTTGGGACCAGCCACTCGAGCAGGCGCGTGCGTTCGAGGATCTGCCGGATCCGGCGCGCGATTACGTGAGCTGGATCGAGGACGCACTCGAGGTCCCGGCCAGCCTGATCGGGGTCGGGCCCGAGCGCGGCGCCACCATCGAGCGCGCGAACCCCTTCGATACGCCGCCCCGAAGGTGAGATCCGCGCGCCTTACGCTTGTGATCGGCTGGGCGCTGCTGGGCGCACCCTCGGTTGTTGCCGCCCCGCCCTGCGTGGCGCAGTGCGAGACCCTGCTCAAGACGGGTGAGCTACGAAAAGGTGTTTCAGAGGCGGGCTGCGAGGTGCGAGTCTGCCAGCAGGAAGCGCGAAAGCTCTACGAGAAGAACCAGTTCGAGCAGGCCCTCGAGTCCCTCGAGTACCTGCAGCCTCGACTCCAGGACAGCCCCAGCTACCAGCTCGACCGGGGCCTGGTCTACTACGCGCTGGGCCGTTTCGAAGAAGCGCTGGCGAGCTTCGAGAAGATCCTGGGCGGCTTCCCCGGAAACGTGCGCGCGGCCAGCCAACGCGGCCACACCCTGCTGCGCATGGGCCGTTACGCCGATGCGCGGGCTCAATTCGAGCAGCTCTTCAGGGACCCCGCCACCGAGGGCGAGTTCAAGGGCCTACGCACGCGCTCCTACCTGAAAGCCAATATCGGGGTCGTCAAGCTACTGCAGGGTGATCTCGAGGGAGGCAGGGCCGACCTCGAGCGGGGTATCGAGATCGACGGACGCAACCGCACGGCCCTCCTCTATCGCCACAAGGTGGTTCCCTACCTGGAGTCGGGAGCGCTCGAGTCCGAGGGCGTGATGCAGCTTTTGGTGGCCTATGAAGAGCTCAGCTTCAAGCGCTACCCGACTGCGGCCCAGGAGCTGCAGACGCTGGTCAAGCGCTGGCCGCGCTTTGCCCCCGGCTATCATCGGCTGGCTGAGATCCTGCGCAGCTACCAGGAATATGAGGCCTGCGAAGTGGCGCTGGCCCTGGGGCAGCAGTACCTGCCCGAAGACATCGATCTGCGTGCGGAGCGACTCCGTTGTGTGCTGCTGCGCTACGGCCCCACCTCCGAGCAGGCCCGTCCGGCCCTGGACGAGGTCCGCGCCCTGGCCGAGGTCCACCCCGAGAACGTGCGTCTCAAACAGATCCTCGTCGCCCTGGACCGCTGACCCTCCGCCCTCCCGCGACCGCTCCAGGCTTGAGCCCCCGCCCCGATTACCGGATATTCCCTCCGGGCCCGTAGCTCAGTTGGCAGAGCAGTGGACTTTTAATCCATCGGTCCCGGGTTCGATTCCCGGCGGGCCCACCAGCAATTCCCGCCAAACATGCTGATTTCGCTGACGATTCCTCTACGCTCTGGTACGCTCTCCTGCGGTCGGGTACCCCCGAGTTTGCGCTTTCTCGCTTACCCCATGCTTACCCGGTACCCCTGGAGTCCTTCGCGGGAGGAACAGCGTGAGGCTCACATAGACCCGCGTGGAGCGGATCCAGCCTGAGCCGGGAACTGACGTGCTCCGATGGGATGACGCGCTCCCGAGCTTCGGCGTCCGCGTGAAGCCCTCCGGCGTACGCTCGTACATCGTCCAGTACCGCAATCGCGCCGGCCGCTCCCGCCGCATCACGATCGGTCGCCACGGCCTCTTCACGCTCGAACAGGCTCGCAAGGCGGCGAGGCGGGTTCTCCTAGCGGCGGCTGATGGTCAGGACCCGGCCGAGGCACGCGTGGAGAAGCGGCCGACCTTGACTATCGCGGATCTCGGTGAGCGCTACCTCGAAGAGCACGCACGCCCCAAGAAAAAGCCGAGCTCCGTCAAGGCAGACCTCTGCAACCTCAAGAACCACATATTGCCGACCCTCAGCCGACGAGAAATCGCCGACGTCTCGCGCACGGACGTCGCCCGTCTGCACCACTCCATGCGGGGTATCCCCGGCGGAGCGAACCGCACACTCGCATTGCTCTCCAAGATGTTCAATCTCGCGGAGCTCTGGGGGCTCCGTCCGGACGGTACGAATCCGTGTCGGCACGTGGAGCGCTATCGCGAGCGCAAGATCCAGCGCTTCCTCTCCGATGAGGAACTCGCTCGCCTCGGCAACGCCCTCGAGCGAGCCGAGCGCGACGACCTCGCCAGCTGCTCAGCCATCGCTGCCATTCGGCTCTTGATCTTCACCGGTTGCCGTTCGTCGGAGATCCTCGGTCTACGATGGGAGCACGTCGACCAGCAGCGGAATCTATTACGGCTTCCCGATTCCAAGACCGGCGCCCGCATCGTTCCTCTCAACGCGCCCGCGCTCGCTGTCCTCTCCCAGCTCGAGACCAACGGCTTCCCGTGGGTGCTTCCCGGTCGTCGTCATCGGTCGCATCTCGTCAACCTGTCGAAGCCCTGGGATTCCATCCGCAAGCTGGCGCGCCTTCACGGCCTGCGGCTCCACGACCTGCGACACTCATTCGCCAGTGTCGGTGCCAGCAGCGGACTTGGCCTTCCGATAATCGGCAAGCTACTTGGCCACACCCAGGCCGCCACTACCCAGCGATATGCACACCTAGCGGACGGTCCACTACGAAAGGCTTCCGAAGCCATCGCGGCGCACCTCGAGAATGCCATGAACGGTCTCTCTACAGTGGTGGACTCCTGAATCAGGATGGGCCCGAGGACGATGAACCAACGGTGGGGGTGAATCCGAACTCCTGCCGGCACGAGCTGTCTGCAGACGGCTCAGCGGAGCATTCTCATTTTGGCCGCTCTCGCACTCGGATCCCATAGCCTCTTCCTCGCGCACTGGAGACGCTGAGCCTCACACCTCCGTCCGCCTCGCTCCCCACCCTGGTTGCCTGATCGTTCCCTCTGACTCGGGTCCGCGCATGCCCCATAGGTCTGTAGGTCCTCAGGCCACGGGCGACTTGCCCCGGTGCAAACGACTCGCGTCTGACGGTTGGCCGACCCCTATGAGATGCCGGCATGATCCGCGCAGGTTTCAGATGTAGACCGACGCCGGTGGGTGCCGTGCAGGAACAACATGACCTGGTCTGACGCTCGGACGCAACCGCCTAGGCTGCTTCAGATCGTGTTTTCATCGAAGGCGAGTGGAGCTATTTGGAAGAATGAGTCGTAACGCAAGATAAAGAACGTACTACACTTTTGGCTATGTGCGCATCATCGCTCAGCTTTTCTGTGCTACACCGACAGAGTGTGGGACACATTGTCTAACACTCTAACTTCGACATCCGACGGCGGGTATTCCATCGAGCGCGCCGATCCCCTGCGTCGCTATCGCTCTGGTGTTCGGGTGGTTCGTGGCGCAGCGTGAGCTCGCCTTCGACTTCACCCGTTCCCTTCGGCGCCGGATCTGAGGTCGACGAGCGCATCGACCGGGCTCGCATCATGCTCGTCTGTTTGCCCGGACCTGTTGCGGCGCAGGCGCCTGGAGCTCATCGATTCAGGCGGGCACCCTTAGCGCGGCTCTCTTGCTCGTCCCGCTACCACTTGCCCCAGTGCAAATAATGGTGCTCGCGTCTCATCCGCGGAGCTTCGAGAGCCCGTACCCCGGCGCGAGATGCCCATGCTCGATACCGCGCCGGGTTTCTAAAACCTGCTCGACGAGACAGGCATCGAACGGCAGGACCTGGTTCGCAGTCCTGGGGAGAAGGTTGAGCTCAGATAATAGGCGGTCACGGCCCTACCGATGGGCCTCGCAAACGACCTGATGTAATCAGCCAATTACATCTACTCACCCGGACCTGAGTCGCGATTGAGTCACGACCGGCTTGGGGACCCTTGGGCAGCTCAGCTTCCCTTCGCTCGCATTGCATCTTCTGGTAGGATCGCTTCGCCTCAGATCCAGGAAGACCTGCGCCTCAAACTTCCACAGGAGGGATAGTTGTGTTCTGTAGACGAGCAGTAGCCGCGATAGCACTGGACGACGGGCTCGAAGCGCCCATGAGAGCCCTTGCCTCGATCGCCCTGACGATCTCCCTGTGCGTACCTCTGGCTGCCTACGCCGACAGCCACAAGGGCGGGACGCCCAGCTGCGCTCCCCACTGCGTGTTCGTGAAGCCCGACAAGAGCGGGCCGCTCACCGCGCCCGAGAACTGGCCCGAGTTCATCGACCGTGCCCCGGAGGACCGGGCTCCGAAGGGAGCCAAGGCCAAGGTCGTCGTCATCGGCTCGGGTGACCCGACCGCGAACCCCAACCGGATCGGCCCCTCCTTCGCGGTCATCGTCAACGACTACCCGTACTTCGTGGATGCGGGCGAGGGCATCTGGCGGGGCATGGCGCACGCGGCGCTCTCGAACGGGGACTGGCTCACCACTGCCTTCGACATACAGAAGATGAAGTACCTGTTCCTGACCCACCTTCACGAGGACCACACCATCGGAATCCCCTCCTGGATTCTGAACCCGTACAAGTTCGGGAGCCGGGCCAACAAGGAGGTCTACGGTCCGAAAGGGACCGCCGCCATGCTGAGCCACATCCGGGACGCCTGGACGATCGACCTGCACGAAATGTGGGAGGGATCGCTCAAGGCGTCCGTGGATGGAAGCAAGCTCAACGGCCACGACCTGACCAAGGACGGTCCGATCTTCCAGGATGAGAACGTCAAGGTGAGCGCCTTCCGCACCAAGCACGGGGCCCTCAAGTACACCTTCGGCTACCGCTTCGAGGCGGGTGGCCGGATCTTTGCCTTCGGCGGCGACGGTCACTACAGCGAGGGCCTGGTGAAGGCAGCAAAGAACGCGGACATCCTCTTCATAGAGTCGTGCACGCTGGAGAACCTCAAATACGCAACCTGGGGTGGTGAGACTGTTGAAGAGAAGAAGAAGGCGATCGGTGCCTATCACATGTTCCCGCCCGATCTTGTTCGAGTGAAGAAGGAGTCCGGCGTCAAGATGATCGTTCTGGTTCACGAGCAGAACTATCTTCCCGCAGAGAAGTTCACCCGGCGAGGTCTGCTGGAGGAGATCAAACGGGCAGGACTCGAAGGCCCGATCCACTCATCGATAGACGCTGATGTCTACTGACGATGGTAGTGCCGCGATCGGGTAGCGCGATCAGATAACGCATGTGATTCCAGGACGTTGGTGGTGGAGGCGGCGGTGCGCGGCCCGTGATGGGCGATGAGCTGCTGTAATGCCGCAATTTCATCTACTCGGCTACACCCTGTGCCTCTCTCCTACTCCTCTTCGCGCCCCTGCTTGCGGAGTCGCTCCAGCAGTGGCGACCGGAAGCTTTCGCCTGTCTGAAAGGGTGCGGTTTCTGCCAGGGACCGGGCGACCGACCCGACCCGCGAAACTGAAGGGCTTCGGGCGGCGTCTTCAGAGACCCTTTCTGCCACCCCTCGTTCCGCCCGGCCGTGCCTTCGTTTTGACGTGCCTGCGCAGCACTCCGCGGATGTAGGAGGAGATGCTCTCCTCCCCTGCCAGGTCGCTCAGCTTCCGTAGCAGCGAGCTTTCTACTCGCAGGCTGAGCATTACCGCATCCGCAAGTTCTGTGGGGCGGCCAGCGCCCTCCCGCCGCCCCCCATGCTGACTCTTTCGAGCCGACTTCCCCACAAGCGGAATCGTAGGACGATCCGTTGAATTTGTCAGACATACTTGAATACGTCATACTGATATCATGCGAATCGCGCTCTACGCACGGGTCTCGACGAACGAGCAGCACCCAGAGATCCAGCTCCACGCCCTGCGGGAGTATGCCCGCGCTAGGGGCCTCGAAGTGATCGAGGAATTCGTGGATCAGGGGGTCTCGGGGTCCAAGGACCGCCGCCCGGCCCTGGACCGGCTC
>SMUY01402619.1_pt1 | contig 15011 bp, 11 predicted proteins | sample 2456441 | NCBI WGS metagenome assembly SMUY01 (sample SAMN11095931, study PRJNA526329) | marine sediment metagenome | biome: Marine sediment; feature: Surficial sediment; material: Deep marine sediment; isolation source: Hadal surficial sediment | place: Pacific Ocean | collected 2014-11 | depth...
CTTCATCAAGATCGCCTTGACTAATTTTATCTCTTAAATTATGCCCTTCATAGTAGGCCATACAGATAAACATCAAGCCATCTTCTGTTTCGTTGATTTCATAGATGGTGCAAATATTCGGATGATCCAAGGCTGAGGCTGCCTGAGCCTCCTTTAGAAATCGTTTTTTCGCCTCATCATCACGGATCAGTTCCGGAGATAAGAACTTTAAAGCTACTTCTCGCCGGAGTTTAAGATCCTCTGCTTTATAAACGATCCCCATTCCTCCCTGACCAAGGCGTTCCAGGATTTTGTAGTGTGAAATGGTCTCTCCTGAAATCCTACCTGTAAGCACCTTGAGGTTTTTAGTTTCTCTTTCTTGTTCAATTAATTTTTTTAATAACTTATTTGCTTCTTGGTGATCCGATGCGATTTGTAGTATCTGATTGAGTTTTTGAATAGCTTCACCGAGTTTTTCCTTTTCCGCCAGAGAGTTCCCTTCATTCAGCAGCTTTTGTATGCGCTGCTCCTGGCGAGCTTTATCCGACACGCGCTCCAGATCCCTTAACAATTCACCGCAATCATTGTATCTTGCGTCGCGCTCTTTTTCTAAACATTTTAACAGAATTATTTGCAACTCATCTATGAGCCCGCTTTCTTCTATCTTAATCTTCTCAGGTTGCTCATGCAGGATTCTATACATGACGGTGGTGTCATCACCTTCAAAAGGCTTTTTATAGGTGAGGAATTCATAAAGAAGCACACCAAATGAAAAAATATCGGATCTCCGATCGACCTTCATCCCTTTTACTTGTTCCGGAGACATGTACCAGGGCGTACCGATTCTCATGCCGACCTTGGTCAAAACCGTTCCGGCGTCAGTCTCATAGTCCGTTGAAGCAGTTGTCTCCGGTTTTGCGATGCCAAAGTCTATAATTTTTACGCGGTCATTGTCAAGGATCTTGATATTTTCGGGTTTAATATCCCTATGGATAATCTTGTTGGAATGAGCGAATTGCAGCCCTCTGCAGATTTGTTTGGAGTATTCCAGTTTTTGTTCCAGGGGAATGAACTCTTTGGCATCGATAATTGAGCGCAGGTCGCGGCCTTCCAAATATTCCATCACTATGTAAGTCTTGTTGTCCACCTGGCCCAAATCATGCACAATTGTGATGTTTTCATGGGAAAGCCTTCCCGCAGTTCTGGCCTCACGGATAAACCTGGCCCTTACATCTTTGTTTTCCAGCACTTTTTCTAATATGAGCTTGATGGCCACTTCGCGATCGATATCGGGGTCATGGGCCCTATAAACGACTCCCATTCCACCTTTGCCAAGTTCTTCAATTACCTTATATTTACCGATCTTTTTCATCGTATTTTATTTAAGATTCGAATTAGGGATTCAGATCTATTGAAGGAGCAAAATAGTTTCGGTAAAAAAAAGAAAAGTTGAGCCAATAATAAAAGCCTAAAAAAACCAAGTTAGGCTCGATAATTTTCAGCAACGAGGGAGACACAGTCTCAACCTAAAAAAGCAGGAGATCGTGGTTGTAATTCATACTCAAAAATGAACTTCCATTAGACGAACTCATAAACTATAATGAGCTCAATTGTTAAAGATAATTAAAAACTGATATGAAGTCAAGAAATTGTTGGAAATTTAGGAGAAAATTTTCGAGGCCCACTCACTTTTCACGAGGAAAGAAACAATTACTGGAATAAGAAACTAGAGTGAGTCGAATGAATTAATGCGATTATCATTCAAAATAATAACGAAACGGATTTAGAAAATCAAGAGATTTTTTGAGGAGAGTTCAAAATGGTCATGTTCAAGGAAGGAAGTAATGTCTACTCTATTAAAGAAACTGGTTTCGTCTTGTTATTCATTTTCCAAACCTCAATGTTGCCGTAATTATTTGTTTTAATGGTTTTAATACGCTCACCATTTAATTCTGCAAAATTGCGGACTTTATCATAATATTCTTTCTTCGCTTTATAGACTCCCGGCTCTTCATCCCGTCCGGATGTTGCGGTACCTTTCTTGGATAGATAGTCGCTTATTACCGCGTATTCAACATCCCCGGAATTTAACAAATCATCAAAGTCATTGTAGCTCGTAGTGTGCCATCTTTTATATGAATGATAAATTGTGTTGTTTTTCAACGGAAACCAAAAATTCAATAAAGTTACCACTTTTGTTCGATCCGGCACAATCCGGTCGATTTCACTGTCCACATAACTATAAGAGGTATTTTTATAATCCCGGTGAATTAGATACAAATTACCGGTAAAATTATTGAGGAAATAGAGACCGCAAATTACAAGTAGGGCCATGCTTAACTTGTCTTGCTTGCTGAATTGGATTTTGCTGATAATTAAACTCAAAGCAATTAACGAAAAAATTAATATCGCGACAAATCCCCGGGTAGAAAAGGGGCGCAGGAACAAAATTCCCATCAAAAAAGAGCTCAACCCGATAGAGGAAACAATAAATAAGACTTTATCTTTTCTAAAGTAAAACAATCCCCAAATTAACACGCCTAATTCAACCAAAAATACCAGAATTCTTTTTATACCCAAAGTGTAAAGTTGAACAAACTGAGATAAGTTTTCCCAGACTGATTCAAAAAAGCTCTCCGAACCACCCGCCGACCTGTACATCACTCGTTCTATAAAAGCCGGAATGCTTTCCTGGAAAAAGAAGGCAATATACAAAATAAAAGCCAGAAGCGTAATACTCCCTCCCAGTAAAAAATATGATATAAAAGAAAATTTGCTTTGAGAAACTGAAATGGATAACACCGTAGCAAAGAAAAGAAAAATATAAATCGTAGCATTCGGATGGCACAGGAAAGAAGCCGAAGCAATTAAGCCCGACCAAAAGTAGGATTGATTCTGGCTTTTAGTAAAGCCGAGGATCAGAAAATACAACCCCCAAATGATTAAAGTGACCTCCAGGGCTTCCGGGCGTGCGGTCCGGAAGACAATGTAGTTTACGCTACAAAATGTATAAATCAAGCTGCCCAAAAAAACAAATTTGTTATCAAGCTTAAGTGATCTTAAAATTTGAATAATCCCGAGCAACGCGATCAAGCCGACTAAAACCGAAAAGAGTCTTGCTGTCACCAGGCTTGTCCCAAAAGCCTTGAAAAAAATCCCTAGTCCAAGAGGATATAAAAAGTTAAAGATGCCGCCCCCGGCTGAACCAACTGCAGTGTCAACCAGCCCTTTTCCTTGAGAAAAATTAAATGATGTGTTGGCATACCAGGGCTCGTCAATCCATATATTCGTGACTCTATCCAGGAAAAACAGTTGTAAAAGAAGATAAAGGACGATTGAAAAAAGATAGATATGTCGATTGGTGAGGTTCATTTCCCGGGAAAATATGACTACCCAAAAATTGGGCTAAACTTGCTGTCCTATAGCAGTGGTATGCACTCCTGCTTTGTCTGTATCGTCAAAAAAGATTGAATCAAGAATTGTGTCCGAACACTTTAAGTTCAGTGCCTCATAAACTGCATCGACAACCCGAATGACCTGTTTTTCACTCATGCCCATCCACAATGGCAATCTCAGTAATTCATCGCTGGCCTTATCGGTTTGAATTAGGTTACCATGAGCGCGGCCGTATTTTTTCCCTGCACCGGATGTATGCAACGGGACATAATGAAAAACCGCGTGTATATCACAACCCTTCAAGTATTTCATCACTTTTGTGCGCTCTTGCAAATTCGGCAAAAGAAGGTAATACATATGCGCATTGTGTTGACAATCCTCTGGGATTATCGGCCGGCGTAAAAGGCCATGCGCTTCCAAACCCTCGAAAGCCTTATGGTAAAGGTCCCAGATTTTCATTCTACGTCTGGTAATAGACTCTGCATTTTCGAGTTGTGCCCACAGAAACGCGGCGGTAATTTCACTGGGTAAATAGGAAGACCCGATGTCTATCCAGGTGTATTTGTCTACTTCGCCGCGGAAAAACTTGCTGCGGTTCGTGCCCTTTTCGCGAATAATTTCGAACCGCTCTATCCAGCGCGGTTCATTCACCAGTAAAGCTCCACCCTCGCCGCAAGTTACATTCTTAGTTTCATGAAAACTCAAAGTTCCCAGATGGCCAATGCTTCCAAGCGGTCGATTCTTATAAGTAGAGAGAATTCCCTGCGCGGAATCTTCAATTACAAAAAGATTGTTGCGATAGGCAATATCCATGATGGTGTCCATTTCACAACCAACACCTGCGTAATGGATGGGCACGATTGCCTTCGTCCTCGACGTGATTGCATCCTCAATTTTGGTTTCGTCAAGATTCATTGTGTCAGGCCGGATGTCGACAAAAACCGGAACACCGCCTCGAAGCACAAAAGCGTTGGCCGTCGATACGAAGGTATATGAAGGCACAATCACTTCATCCCCTGGCTCGATATCGACAAGCAGAGCCGCCATTTCGAGAGCGGCGGTACACGAATGAGTTAACCAAGCTTTCTTACAAAACAACTTGCGCTCAAGCCAGGCGTGGCAGGTTTTTGTAAAAATACCATCCCCGGAAAGATGGCTTCTGGAAATCGCCTGTTCAATATAACGGAATTCACCGTCTTGAGCATAAGGACGATTAAAAGGAATAAGCCGGGTTTCGTTGGGATCTAACATACCTGATTATTGCGAACTTTATCTAAAGATAGTTGAATTTATTTAATTTTGTATAGCCTCTCCTCTTGCGGAAGATAGTACTCAAATAAATTTGTCGGGACTCTGGAATTGAATCCCAAAAAAACTCTGCCCCTCTCTCCAAGCCAGGATGAAACTTCAGGCGTTACCATTCGTGGAAAATCAAGTCGCTGTTTCATAAATGAGCGGCAAGCATAGGGCGTCACTGCATGTCTGATCTCGTTTGTTTTATTTACCCCGCCGGCGTGCCAACAGAGAGGATGAAAGAAAATCGCATCGCCGGCCTTTCTAACGGCACGAATGGAGTTCTTGTAAAACTCCCCTTCTGAAGGCATCTCTTTTATTTTGTGCGATCCGGGTAAATGGTAGGTTGCTCCATTCTCTTCAGTAAAATCATCTAAAGCCAGGTTCATTAATAGCCCGAAGTGATACCCGGGGACATAGGGAAATCTTTTTGAATCCGTATGAATGTTGGAGGCACCCGGCTTATCATCGGGTTTTAAAATCGATGATGTATAGGAGTAAAGAATACAGTCATCTCCTAAAAAATGAGAAAACACCCGTTGCATTTTTTCATTTTCCAAAAGTTTTACAAACGCAGAACCTCGTGTCGTCAAGTCCACGATCAGATTATCTTTCTTACCCGGAAGGTGACCGTACTCTTTCGCATCCTCTTCAAGAGCGGTTTTCAATTGATTCTTCAAAAGGATGACTTCTTCGGCGTCCACCACATTTTCAACAATTGAAAAGCCTAACTCATCTATTTCCTCAGCAATTTTTTTCATATCCAACTTCATTTTCCAACTTCCTTAATTTTTGAACTATATTATTAGCTGTTTGAAAGAACGGCTAGGCCAATTCCAGATTTCCCGTAACCATTTCCATTGTACATCATGAATAATTCGTCTCCATGTTTGAAGACAAAAGGATAAGCCACCATTTCGGAATCCCAACCTTCCTCCGATGGAAATATTCCGGCGGCATCATCTTTTCTTTCCCAGTCCAGACCGTCTTCCGATTCGGCGTAGCCAATTCGGTAGACATTGCCCCGGTAACAGTACCACATTTTATAAATATCCCTATCTTTGATAACGCAAGGGCGGGCAATCGCATACTCGTCTTCAGAATCAAAATCGATACAAACTTTTCCAGTTCTGTGCCAATTGATACCATCCCGAGACTCTGCATATTTGATGTGATAATAATGTTTAGGCTCGCCGTTGTCCATCTCCCATCCAACCCCGGAAACGTACCACATTCTCCATGTATTATTTTCAATCAAGATGCATGGAGAAGCGGTCAAGTAAGGATCAACTTCATTTCTTCCGAGAACCGGTGATTCGGAAACTTTTTGAAAGGTCTTACCGCCATCTTCACTGATTGCCAAACCGATATAAAAATAAAACGGGACCGTAACACCCAGACTCCAGCCGCTATAGTACTGATACAACTTATCATTGGACTCTTCCACCCAGGAACTTGTCAACCCCCGGTCGTCAAATGAACCGAGTGAACCTAATTCAATTGCAGGGTTTTCAGAAATGCCACGGAAATCTTTGGAATCATCAAGAACAATTTCAAAAGAACCTATCTGGGATCTCCCTTCGCTGTCACGCCCGGTACAGTAAACCCTGAATAGGTCGCCATCGATGTTTTGCGCAAAGGGGATGGCTGCGTGACTCTTCATCCAATCCAGCCCTCCGTTGGGCTCGAAAATCAGACCCTTTTTTATCCATTCCATGTCTTATTTAAAACTCCTCCATTCTGAGCTCGAAATCGGATGAATCTCCGTGTTCTTCGCAGCATAAACACCTTGCTCCTGGGTATCTTTTAAGATCATTGCTCCGGCCCCAATCACACATTCTGGAGCAACTTTCACTGCATCTCTGAAAGTAGAATTGACGCCAATAAAACAGTACGGACCCACGGTCACATTACCGGAAATAACCGCGTGAGACGCAATAAAGCAGTGGTCGCCAATTGTCGTGTCGTGGCCGATGTGGTTTCCGCTCCAAATAATGCAATTATTTCCAATATTGACAAAAGGCTGGATAACGTTGTTTTCAAAAATAAAGCAGTTGTCGCCTATCTCATTTTCTCCCCACAAAGTTGCTTTAGAATTAATGTAAGTGATCAGCTCGTAGCCTTTGTCTTTGCACGTTTGGTAGACTTCGGCTCTGGCTTTATTCACTCTTTTATATCCAATGGCAACAAACATTGAATACTCATCAGGTGGGTATAGATTCCCCAACTCCTCAAAAGGAACGACAGCCAATCCCCGGAATTTTTCTTCGGTAATGTACTCTTTGTTTAAGGTAAAAGCCGCAACTTCATATGGACTGTCCTTGGTCAGGTACACATGAACTAAACGGGCAAAATAACTGGTCCCAAAAACGACTACCTTTTTCATTTTAAATTTTTCTCCTACTTATCAAATGTTCCGAATTAATTCGAGGATTTCTGAAGTTCGTGCCTGTACGCTTTCTCTTTCGCTTTAGAATGGTGCCCGTTCTTGATGCTTCCTTCATAGATATCTCGAATGATAGTATGAGGTCTTTGTTTCGTCTCCATAAAAATCCGTGACAAATAAACACCAATAAGCCCGATGCAGAAAATCGTCAATCCCCCCAACAGCCAGACAGAAACAATCAGAGAAGGCCAACCGGCTAAATAAATACTAAAGAAAATTCTTCTTACAATTAGATAAATGGCAGCGCCACTTGAGAGGAGTACAATGCCGGCGCCCAGGTAAAAAATCATCACCAGCGGCGTGACGCTAAACGATGTTATGGAATCGACAACCTGGGCGATTTTTTTTCTCAAGGTGTAAGTTGAGCTGCCTTTAGAACGCTTTCTTACGGTGAGCGGCACTTGTTTAAACCCGGTTATCGCCCATAGGCCGGGAAGAAAAACCTCCCTATCCCGGTGCTTCAAAAGATTAGAAACATATCTTTGGCTCATGAGCCTGGCTACAAGTTGATTTGGGGGCACTGGGTAAGTTGACAACAAATTAAAAAGTTTCCAGAAAAGTTCTCCGCTGAATCGTTCAAAGAACTCACCTTTTCGTTTTTCTTGAGTACCGTAAACCACATCTGCGTCCGATTCTTGAAGCTCGCGATAAAACTTGCTAAACAGTTCCGGTTCTTCCTCAAGATCGCAGTCGATTAAGAAAACTAAATCTCCTTTTGCCTGAACAAGACCTGTCCACATGGCTTTATGGTGGCCAAAATTTCTGGAAAGGTCGACAACTTTAATCCGATCATCTTTTTCCCGCAATTTCAAAGCAACTTCAAGCGAATTATCCGGAGAGCCATCGTTCACAAAAATCACTTCGTAATTACTGGTGATCTTCTCCGCTTCTTTCCTGATTCGACGATAAAACTCCTCCAAATAGGAAGCAGAATGATACATGGTTGTTACAATTGAAAAATCCATTAAATTATTTCAACCTTATTAAATAAACTCAAGCGCTAACAACGAAATCATCAGCCGGTTCATTTAAAACGCCGGATTCAAAACTTTTCATGTACTTAATTGCGTTCGGCCCTTCGTTAAAGATGAGATCAAGTATGCTGACTTCCTGAACGAAGGGAGGAAACAGCTGACTATATTCAGGATAGTTTGAATAATCCATATAGGACAGGTTCATTCCGGCTTCTTTAAACAAGTTATCTTGCATATAGGCCTTGGCAGACGGACCAGAAATATATTCGGTGGCGCCTGCTTGCTGGCAAAGATTGATTAGCCTTTCGGTTTTACCGTCCACAAGTTTATAATCCATCGACCAGGATAGTTTCGTCGTTATTCCCAGCAGTTGGCAAATCGAGGTTAGAAATCGATGGTTTATCAAACTGAGACTTTGCTCAGTAGCGCCAAGAAACAACTCTTCGAAATAATCTTTATAATCGAGAAAATATTTAGCTTTTGCATAATTGTGAACGATAGATTTCCAGTGATCAACTTTCCAGGAAGGGTCGCTAATCGTGGTCTCGCTTATTTTCTGGAAGTATTTTCCTTTAACTACGACAGGAATTGTAAGCCAGAGAAAACCATTTTGGGTTTTAATTTTGTTGCGATTCCTCCAATCCCGGCGGGTAAACTGCACATCATCATACAAAATAAATTCATCTACAAGGTTTATTAAATCAAAGAAACCTTTCCAGGGGATATAACTTGATTGAACGATTGCTACTTTTTTACGCATTTATTTTTGTGGTTTTCTGTCGGATTTTCGAATTCAAGACCTGTTCTAAGCTCTTGTTTGCTAAGGAGATTAAAAGCTATAACTTATTGTCAAAGCTTAATTACTTACAAAGATGATTATTTGGGGATTTTGATGAGGTGATTCAAGCTGTTATTTTTATAATTTTTTCACTATGAAACAATGGAACGATATCCATCAAGGGTTGCTTTAGCGGTGGTTTCCCACAAGTAGTTCGATTGCGCAAATCTCAAGGCCTTTTGGCCCATTTCGCGTAACTTTTCAGGGTCGCTAAAAGCGGTTTCGATTTTCTTTGCAAGATCTTCTGCGCTTTCTGTTTTAAACAAGTACCCGGTCTGCTCATCTTTGACATTTTCGAGAAAGCCACCTGTCGCCGAAGCAACCACTGTTTTTTGATGAGCATACGCCGTAACCAAAACAGCGCTTTGATCAATTCGTTTATAAGGCAACGCGATTAAATCGGCAGCTCGAAATAACGAAGCAACTTGACCGTCATCGATTCTCTCAATCTTGAAGCGAACTCGGTCCTCGACTCCGAGTTTTTCTGCCAAGGCTTTGTAGCTCTCGATGAGTCTTTTGTGATAACAATGCCCGGCTATCAAAACTTTCAGATTGGGTCGTTTATCTTTTAAAATAGCCAGCGATTTGATAAGCAGGTCAGCGCCTTTATACTCCCTGATCAAGCCAAACATCAGCACAACTTCGTCCTCGGGATTATAATTCCAGAATTGACGTGGATTTCGCAGGCTGGTCGGTTCAGCAATTTCCTCATATTTCCAAAGCACGGTTCCCCGTGGCGCCAAACGAACCCGATTGGCTTCAATGTCAAGGTTTTGCAGGAGCACTTTTTTAGAAAATTCGGTTTGCACAAAAAGCAGGTCGCAGGCTTTATAAATTCTATCAAAAACCCATTGCTGAAACTTACTTGCTTCGTGATTTTTGGTGTTGTGTGCAGTAAAAACAATTTTGCAGTCAAGCCGTCTGATGATATCAAAGAAAATCCAATCGAGCCAGGGCAAGCGCAGGGCCTGAAAGTGAATGACTCCCGGTTTAATCTTCTTAATGAGATTGAGAATTTTTATCCATCCGGACAAATGTTTCACAAGTTTCGTCACCCGGCCATAAGGGGTCTGATAACCGGGGATGATTTTCCAGTGCCGGCCCGAATAAATTCCGTCCATTCCGTCTTCGGCGCCCACTAAATTTATATCGAGACCTTGCTTTCTGAGCGCTTCTGCGAGCTGCAAAGCATAGTCATTCTGCCCGCCCCAGGCTTCATACATAAGTACTGGAAAATCCAGACCCGTATTATCCGCTATTTCTTGAGCAGCATGTGTCTTTGTTTCAATCATTGCTTATTGAAAGCAAATTTTCGTTTTTCTTTTATAAAAAGAACCCAGGTTATAATTCCAAGTCCGATTTCCGCGGCGATCATGGCGAGAATACTTCCGGCCACTCCAAAAGAATTGATAAAAATAAATCCAAAAAATAATGTGGAAAAAACCGATATTGGGTTTAAATAAAACAAAAGTTTGAAGGATTTAAGAACCATCAAACCAACTGTGGCATTTTTTCTTAAAACAAAAAAAAAGGCATAAATCACCCACAAATAAATCAATCCGGTTTGGTTCAGCGGCTGCTCATCGAAAAGAAACCCGGAAATATCATCGGCGAATAAATAGGTGAAGCAGCCATACAAGATAATCCCGAGCATAAAGACACCACTCGTTTTGAAGAGCATCTTGCCCAATTCAGAAACCTGCTTTTTTTCGCGTAAATTTGATCCGTGCGGAACAGCCACTTTAGCCCAGGAATCCAAGCAGAGGATTAAAGGCATGACGACTAACCTGGCCCCTGAGGCCACGCCTGCCTCCGCCTCTCCCAGGAGATAGATTAAGAGATAAACAAAGCTATAGTTTGCCAGGTTTGAGACAATAACGCTTGGAAGAATCCAGCGTCCGTGCTCAAAATTTTCTTTGAGTGACGCAAAAATCTCTTTGAATGATGGCGAGGAAAATCTCGAGCGCCAGAAATAAATTCCCAAAGCCCCTGCAGTGGTTGAGGCGATAAATCGAAATCCGTAAACAGAAACCCAATTGAGATTTTGCAATGAAATAAAAAGAGCGAGCAGGTAAACAAAAATAAATGTGAGATCTATCAAAAGGACATATTCGGGCCGCGGCCGGTTAAAAAATACCGGTTTAAAGAACTCCCTCAGGATTGTTCCAAGACCCGCCAAAAATAAAACGGTGATAGACCATAAACCGTAGTCGAGATGGCCAAAGAATTGCATCAAGAGCGCACCGGCAAAGCCCAAAACTGCGAAGCCAAGAAAAACAAAAACCTGACCAAACAAAAGAGCGGAAATGTATTGATTCCCGGAGGAGGTCTTTTTTCCTGCAATCATGACATTCATCGGCGAATTGATGAGGGCGCTCGACATGGCGGCAAGCAGCATCAAAATAGAGTAAAAAAACGAATACCGGCCGTAATCAGCGATGCTTATCGTTTTCAGCAAAATGATATTTACCAAAAAATTCGTCATGCTAAGCGCGCCCTGATCCGTCATCGAGATCAGAGACTTGCCCACCAAAGAATCGGCGCGGTTCAGGTATAAACCTTTCAACCGAAGAATCAAGCTAGGTTGATTTGGAAATAATGATTTGACTTTCTGCAAGATTTTGGGTTACATGCCCTCGTAATCACATAAAGCTGTTGAACGTAAGATGGAGGGAGAACTTTTCCGATCTTTTAAAATTTCGAATTTTTATCTTGATTCAAAAAAAATTGTTTTATTCATTCAAGACCTGACCGGTATTGTTCCTGTTGAAAGGAGTAATGCAGACAAAAGACAATAAGAAAGCCCACCATTCAAGTTTTTTAATACGACAAAACGACGATTCAGCAAAATTACCAACTATTGCAACGCAAATAATAAACAGGAAAACCACCGTAGTTGAATTATTCCAGTCAATGAAACGGAACGCCCGAAAAAGTGACTGTCCAATCACCAGCAAAAACAATCCTAAGCCCACAAAACCGAGCTCATTGATGATATCAAGGTAGCCATTATGTGCCTGCCGGGGTGTCCATAAAAGGTTATCTACGATAGCAGCTGAAAAGCCGTCGTCCATCCAAAATCCGTTATATCCGATCCCAAAAAAAGGATGCTCTGAGATGAGCCCTATCATCATGGACCAAAGCTCTGTTCTCCCGGTTAAAGTATTGTCTCTCCCCATACTTTGCAACAAATAATCCATTGGGGTATAGGGCGTAAAATTCATAATATAAAAACAAAATATCAATATTGGCACCGGAAGGAAAAGCATTTTCGCGGCAGGGTTTATTTTAAATTTTATCAAGGAATAAATAAACAGTACGGTAAAAGTTGAGATGAGGGCAGTGGCACTTTGGCTTCCCCAAAGTCCTAAAAAGCCAAGCATAAGAGTTAAGAGGGCAAAACGGCTTTTGAGTTTACTCTCTTTGTTGCCTAATACGGGCAGCCAGACTACAATTGCCAAAGTACACAATGCACCAAATCCATTCTTTGATGATGCAAATCCCGTCCAGGCTCCGTCAATAGCAATAAATTCTCTTGATGCAACTATGAAAATTAAAGTTATTGAAAGAAGCAAGGTCGCCCCGGTATACCACATTAAAATAGTATGAATTGTTTTAAAAGAGCGGGGCCGACTAATAGCGGCCAAACCGACTAATACGATACCGAGGAATTGTATCCAACGCTTTAAAGAAACGATTGGAAAAGGAGACCAAAAACAAGAGAGAAACGTATACGCCAAAAAAATCGTTAGCAACCAATTTTCTTTAAAATATTTGACTAATACTTCGGTTCTGCCAAAAAGGATAACTCCGCTAACCAGAAAAATGAAGGATAAAAGAATTGGAAATTTTCCCGTAAAAGCCTCTAACATACCCGCCATTAAAAAGGCAACTAAGGGAAATAAGTGATACCATGTTTTTATACTTCCGGATTTTGTTAAGCTCATTTGGTTTAAAATTTTAAAGGTGAAAACCGGCTGCCGTTTAGCCGAAATTCTCACCGCAAAAATATCACCCCCAATATTAAAATTACATGGCGCCTTCGCGGCTCATGACCGCAGGCAGCGTTTTAAGCATAATATTCATATCTAATAGCGGTGACCAATTGTCAATGTACTGTAAATCGTATTTTACTAAATCATCAAAATCGGCTTTGGTCCGGCCGTTAACTTGCCACAATCCGGTAATACCGGGTCTAACGCTAAACCGGCGTTTCGGCCATTCAGCCCCAAACAACCTCAAATCCCGGAGTGGTAACGGCCTCGGGCCGACCAGGCTCATGGTGCCAATTAAAACGTTAATGAGCTGCGGTAATTCATCCAAACTGGTTTTTCTCAAAAATTTGCCGATTTTAGTGATGCGGGGATCATTCTTTATTTTGAAAATTGGACCGTTAACTTCATTAAGGTGCTCAAATTCCGACTGCAAGGCCTCGGCATTTTCAACCATGGTGCGAAACTTTACGAGCTTAAAAGTTCTCTTGTTATATCCAACTCTCTCCTGAATAAAGAAAACACGCCCTTTAGATGAAAATTTAATTAATAACATAATTATCAGCAGAAGTGGCAGAAATAAAACAATAAAGAATGTTGATAGCAAAACATCAACCGTTCTTTTAAAAAACATCTTTCTTAAATCTAACTCCTTGCCTGTATAATGGACAAGGAATGGCTTGCCTTCAACCATAACTGGCGTTATTTTTGAAAGCCCGCCATTGAAAAAATCCATGGGGATGTGCACGGGAATGCCTTGCTGCTCACAAGTCTTAATAACCTCCGATATCCGATTATAGTAAGTTTTCACCGGTAACGTCAGAAAAACTTCATCGATGACATGACTTCCAAGAAACTCCGGCAATTCATCCAGGCTGCAAGATAATTCATCTGTGTTTCTATTTTTGCCATTTACTTTTTCATCCACAAAACCAACTAATTTATAGCCTAATTCCTTTTTTTCAGTCAAAATTGACGCTAGCTCATGACCTCGTTTGCCGTTGCCAATGACAATCACATGACGCAAATTTCGTCCATGTTTACGGGCTTCAAAAAGAAATTTTCTCAATAATAACCTGGAAAAAAAAATCATCAAAGAACACATTATCCAAAACGAGACTAAAGTACTGATGGTAATATTCTTTCGATCAAAAATAAAAACCATCGCTGCCATGAGCATGGTCCCTACACCGACAGCTTTCCAGATGGTCATAAAATCCTGGCCTAGTTTTACTGAGCGTTGTGATTGATACAATCCAAATGTGGATAAAATTGCCGGCCATATCACCACAAGAATGGCTAGCAGAATCACGTTTACAAATTTTATTTTATAAGAGAAAAAAGCGAGAACGTCGGTACTGGTCAACTCTTTGGGTGTGCTGGAAAAGAAAAGCATGACAAATCCCAAAACACAAACCAGGATTGCCAGATCCAGAAGTTTGTAGAATTCATATAGTAGTTTGCGCCGAAGATGTTCCATTACTTTTCCCTACTGTGACAGAATCGGGCAACCGCCCTACCCATAATAATAATAATCCTGATCTTTATACATCATTTGAAGATCAACCTTATTTAACACCGCCCCAATCACATTACAGCCAGTTTTTTCAAGAAATTTCTGGGCATTCATTACCATATTTTGCTGATTCTTGTTATACTCGATCACCACCAAGACCCCATCTACCAAAGAAGACATGATCATTGAATCGGGAACAACCAGCAAGGGAGGGCTGTCGATTAAGACCAGATCAAATTTTTTATTAACTTCTTCAAGCAGCAATTTCAAAGAAGTCGTAGATAAAATTTCACTTGGATTGTCAACCGCTTTGCCGCTGGTCAGAATTTTCAGATTTTTGATATGTGTGGCCTGAATACTTTCAATAAGAGATGTCTTCAATAGGTTCCTGTACTGCATTCTGGGTTTTTTATCTTCCTTACTTAGACCATTGCCTCCATCTGAAAACTCTTTGAAATTTTCCTCTAATATTTCGACATCCTTATTGTGACTTTTCAAATTTTGAATATTTGACCAAACAGGAGATTTGTCGTCCTTACTATAAAATTCCTTTTCTAATTCTTCAGCTACCAAATCA
>SMUY01339424.1_pt1 | contig 15010 bp, 15 predicted proteins | sample 2456441 | NCBI WGS metagenome assembly SMUY01 (sample SAMN11095931, study PRJNA526329) | marine sediment metagenome | biome: Marine sediment; feature: Surficial sediment; material: Deep marine sediment; isolation source: Hadal surficial sediment | place: Pacific Ocean | collected 2014-11 | depth...
AGCGTCCCGATGGCGTTGAAGAGGTAGAGGGCTCTCCCGATAAATCGCCACTCCAGCTCCACCACTACCCACATTCACCTAATTGGCGATTAGTCCGGCGCGGGAACATGATGAAGTCCGCTCGGGCGCTGTGAGCTGCAGTTGTTGCAAGTGCCACTCGCATGGGTCATTTGCGTTACCGCCATCCAGGGTGCAGCTTCTAACAGCTGATCTCTCTGCTACCGAAAATGTCCTGCAGTTCCGAAGTCCAGTGGTATCGATGGCCGCATCCACCGCCGGGCGAATCAAGGAACAACAGATCACGGCCACTGGCTATCGAACAGGCCCGTGCCCCGGGCATCGTCACGAGCGCCTGCCGCATTTTTATCCCCCTGGCCTTTGACGAGCACCAAATCCACCGCGTAACCGTCCGCACGGAACGCGGGAACGATCGAGGCCGAGCAGTGGCGTAGGCGCCTGTTGATTAGTGGATCGATACCGCCCGATCATGAGAGTCACGCCAGGCCTACGGGCGAAGGTATTTCTGGCCGGCTTGACGGTCGAGCTCGTTGTTTGGCCGGGGCGGTAGGTCAGGGCTGCTACAGTTTGCTGCAGCCTTCATTCGCGGCGAAGTGGCTGATCTAATGCGTTATCTGGGAATAGGCGCTCTTTCGGCAGCGGTATTGCTGCTGGAGTTGACGCTGACCCGCGTCTACTCCGTCACACAGGGCTACCATTTCGCTTTCCTGGCCGTGAGCCTTGGACTGCTGGGGTTCGGCGCAAGCGGCACAGTCCTGTTCGTCGGCAGGGAATTCTTGCTGCGAAAAACGCGCATACTGCTACCGCTTTCGGCATTCTTATTCACCCTGACCACCCTCGGCGCCTACTGGGCCATAAACACGATTCCGTTCGACAGCTACCGGCTGATCGTGGATCGCGAGATGGTCGGATGGATGACGGCGTTTTACGTGGTCCAGATCGTGCCGTTCTTCTTCGCTGGACTTGTCCTCGGCGGCGCGCTCATCGCCGACCCGGCCAACGTGCACCGAATTTACGGAAGCAGCCTGGTGGGCGCGGGCGCAGGCTCATTGTTTGCGCTGGGAGGACCGTCCTCCGCCGGACCAAATGGCGCGCTCGTCGTGGTTGCCGTGCTCGGTGCGCTCGCGTTTGCAGCGCTCATTCATGGGAAGACGGCAAAGAACATCGCGATTGCCGGTGCGGGCGTGGTCGCACTGGTGTCCGGAGGAATTCTTGTTCCGCTTGCCGTGAAGCTGGAGGTCTCTCCGCATAAAGCGCTCCCCCAGTTGCTGCGGCAGCAGGGCGCGCGACTCGAGGAGACGAAATGGAACGCGTTCTCGCGCATCGATGTCGTGGAATCAGTGTCACTGCACCAGGCTCCGGGACTTAGCTTCAGTTACTCAGGGACGATTCCCCCGCAACTGGCTGTGACGGTTGACGCCGACAACGCGACATCCATTACCAGGTCACCGAAAGAGGAAGCGGACTTCACCGAGTACCTGCCAGTTGCCGCAGCGTTCGAAATCCTCTCTGCACCCAGTGTGCTTATCGTGGAACCGGGCGGCGGGCTCGACATCCTTACGGCGCTTCACCACAACTCCGGGAAGATTACCGCCCTTTCCAGCAACCCGATCGTAGCGGACCTGCTGCGAAGTCAATTCCGCTCCGAGATTGACGCAGGCATTCTCGAAGTACTGGCGGGCAACCCCAGGAGCTTTCTGAGTCGATCGAACGAGAGGTTCGACCTTGTGATCATCGCGTTGGCGGATTCGTTCCGTCCAGTCCGGGCGGGCGCGTTCAGTCTCAGTGAGAACCACGTCTATACAAGGGAGGCCTTCAGTGCGTATTTCGACCACCTGTCGCCCGATGGCCTCCTGGCCGCGACGCGCTGGGTGCAGGTCCCGCCGAGCGAAGAAATGCGCATGGTCGCCACCGTCATAGAGGTTCTCGGTGATCGAGCGGGCGTCCGTTCCGAACGAGCAATTGCCGCGCTGCGTACGTTGCAAACGCTAACTGTTTTCGCGCGGACCGAAGATTTCGAAGGCCGCGACCTGGACGCCCTCCGGGACTTTGCCCGCACCCGGCAAATGGATATGTCTTACCTTCCGGGCATCGACCCGGACGAGTTGAATCAGCACTTTGTCCTTCCAGAGGAGGTTTACTTTCAGGGAATCACGGAACTGCTGGACGAGTCACGACGAGACGACTTCTATGCCGGCACAGAATTCAATGTGAAACCACTCGGCGACGACCGGCCCTTCTTCTTCCACTTTTTCAGGTGGCAGCAGCTCCCCGACGTTGTGGGCCAGATCGGGAAGACGTTCGATCCTTTCGGCGGTGCGGGCTTCCTCGTCATACTGCTATTCCTCGGGGTGTCCGTCGCGGTGTCATGCGTGCTGATCCTTCTCCCGCTCGCCATCGCGAGAGCGGTTCCCGATGCGCATCCCGGCGGTCAGGGCCGGGTATTCCATTGGGCTTCGCTGGGCTACTTTTTCATGTTGGGGCTGGCGTTCCTCTGGATCGAACTGCCGTTGATGCAACGGTTCATTTTGCTTCTCGACTACCCAATTTATTCGTTCGGAATCGTTTTGTTCGCGATCCTTGTGTTTTCCGGGCTTGGGAGCATTCTGTCCGGCCGGCTGGGACGGATACGAAACTGGGCGCCCCTCATCCTGGCGGTTCTCGCGGTGGTGTACGGACTCGGGTTCCTGCCTCCAATGGACCTGGTCCTGGGGCTCCCGCTGGCCGCTCGCGTTGTCGTGGCGGTCGTATCCATCGCGCCAATCGGCCTGCTCATGGGGATCCCGTTCCCGGCAGGAATTCGCGCCGTTGAAGCCATTAGGCCCGAACTGGTGCCCTGGCTATGGGGAGTCAACGGATACGCTTCAGTGATGGGCTCCATCCTTGCGGCGCTCATCGCGCTGGAGGGCGGCTATTCAGCCGTCATGCTCGTCGCGGCCGTTGCGTATGCAATTGCCTGGGCGCTGCTCCGGCTGGGCATGCGCTCCGGCGTTACTGCCCACGAACGAACGGCACGAATCGCACCGCCCCCTGGTTCAACGACACCCATTGGCCATCACGCTGCTCGATGAGCCACAACGACTGAACTCCGCCGGTCGGGCCGACGGGTATCACCATCTTGCCTTTCGGACCGAGCTGGTCGCGGAGGGAAGCCGGAACGTGGTCGGGTGCGGCAGTGACGATTATGCCGTCGTAGGGTGCGTGCTCCTCCCAGCCAAAATAGCCGTCGCCAACACGTTGCTGGACTTCGTAACCCGTGGAGGCGAGTGCTCCGCGGGCGCGTTCCGCCAGTTCAGGAATGATTTCGATCGAGTAGACGTCCGCGCCCATTTCGGCGAGGACTGCGGCCTGATAACCGGAGCCTGTGCCTATTTCCAGTATCTTGTCGCCAGGCTCCACGTTAAGCAGCTCGGTCATCAGGGCTACGATGAACGGCTGCGAAATCGTCTGGCCCTCGCCAATCGGCAGGGGATAGTCGTTATATGCCTGGTCGCGATAGTCGTTTGGGACGAATTCCTCACGGGGTACCGCCAGCATGGCTGAAAGCACCAGAGGGTCCTCGACCCCGCGATCCGAGATGTCTCTCTCCACCATTTGGGCCCGCGATGCGATAAAACGTTCGACGTCTGTCGAATCAGGACGTTGAGTTGAGGTGCAGGCCGATGCCGCGATGATTGCAATGGCGATCACGCACAGCGTTGAGCCCGGCAGCCACATTACCCTGACCATAGTTGCATGGTATCGCCCCGTTCGGTCCGGAGTTGACGCCAGGCCAAAGCGGTTGGCGTTCCACGCGATGTGCCGCGACCCGATTCACTACCTGCGGAAACATCGGCTCGAGCTGCGTCCGCAGCGTCACGCGCCCTTCGTCGTCACCGTCCAGCAGAAATGCGTTGTCTTCCTCATTGCCTGCTGTGATGTCGTTCAGGCTTCTGCCTGCCCTCGATAGTTGTTCCGGTCACTACGTTGATTCCGGCGGCGATTATTCTCCCTTCCGTTTGCCCGCTGACCCTGGAGCAACGAGCGCCGACAGGCTCTGTCATATGAAAAAGAGCCGCAACCACAATAGCCCGGCGTCTATCGAGCATCTGGCCGTTAGTGTGGTTGCGTGAACTCGGCTGTCCGAACCTTTCTCAGTGGGCCTGACGGAGTAGGCGGGACCGTTCGTGACCGGAAATCCCGCGATTGCCTTTGCACCGCACTGCCCGGCGGGCAGGCTCTTCAGCGGCGGTATTATTCCGTATTCCACATCGTTATCTCTTGATTATAGGCAGATATCGCAAGAATAAGAGGGACATTTCACTAAATCCCCACTGGAGTTTGTAATCGCTGCACACCGGACAATTTGCCCGTTTGCTCGTCGGCTCTGTAGCAAGGCGTGGACTGATGCCGAGACGCTTCATTCTGCCAGGGTTGTTTCCTGGGCCCCCGGCGATTCCTATCGCTTGCAGTGGCGATGGCGCACGGATCGCGCCCACTGTGAGCGAACTGATCGTCGAATCCGCCAGTTTTTTCGTCGGCATGACACCATACTCCGCTCTATCCGGCGAACAGAGCATATGGGCAGCCAACGTGTCGGTGACACTACCGTCAGTAAGCTCGCTCCAGACGATCGCGTCAGGGGAAGCGAAAGACAGTTCGCCGGTCCCAACGGAATCGCGTCAAGCGCCTCGGACAACGTTTGCCTGGCCGGCACTGATAACCAATCGCGTGCGGGTGTTGAGCATGGGGTTGTAGAAATAACCAACATCCGGTATCGTCCGGACGGTCTCGGTCAGCGCCATCCCCGAAAAGGTCGGCCGTTGTAAAGCCATTCTCAAAACGGTGCACTGGTGATCAACGATTTGTTAATGCCTCCCACGATCACCCTCCTCTCTGACTTCGGCTCTGCCGATGGCTTTCCGGCTGCGATTAAAGCCGGCATCCTGAAACGTCTGCCCGACGCGACGTTCATCGACATCACGCATGACATCGCGCCGCAGAACGTGGCCGCCGCGTCCTTCGTGCTTGGCCAGGTTGCCCCACGGTTCCCCGCGAGGACGGTGCACCTGGCCGTGGTCGATCCCGGCGTAGGATCCGATCGCGTTCCTCTGATCCTCATTAGCCCGGGCGGTCACAAGTACGTGGCGCCAGACAACGGACTGCTCACGCACGTCGTGGCTCACAGCGGGCCGCTCAAGAACGTACCGCACGAGCACGGATTCCTGGAGCCGTACCGCGCGGAGGTCCCTGACCGCTGGGCTGCTTACGAGATCGACCCCGGCCGGGCCGCCTCCGAACTTTCCAATACATTTCACGGCCGGGACCTGTTCGGCCCCGTCGCTGCGCTACTCGCACACGGCGCGGCGCCGCAGGGCCTGGGTGATCGCGTCGGTGAAATCACCTGCCTGAACGTGCCTGGCCCGTCTTCCGGCGGCGACTCACTGAGCGGCCGTATCCAGTACATCGACCACTTTGGCAACGCCGCCACGAACATTCGCGAAGCCGATCTCACAGACATTGAGATCATTGTCGCCTGCCGCAAATTTGTTGCCGATGGGCCTGTCGATTCGTATGCCGCTGCGAGTGGCCCGGGTGCCATCATCGCCAGTCACGGCTTCCTGGAGCTCTTCGAGACCAACGGCAGCGCAGCCGCCCGATACAGCCTTGCCGTTGGTGACAGGGTTACCGTGACGTCGCGGGTCGAAGCGTAGTCCCGATCGGCTACAGCAGGCCGGGGTCGAAGGATCTCAGCCCTGATTCCGTGAGCCGTTGACACCTTCTCAGCGCCGCACTGTCACCGGTTCCCGAGACCGTCAAGCCCAGGCTGGGGCCAACCGCGCTTCCGAGACAATGAGTGTTACCGCGTGGCACCGCCATACGCTATAAAGGGGCAGGTCACCCGGCGCTCACAATATTTCTTCAAGGTCTGCCGCGAATGCCGCCGAGCGAACGTCCCCAGATCGCGACGGCGCACTGGAACGCCTGACCGCCCGCAGCCACAGCACGTCAGCCAGTGTTGCCGCCTGGATGACGAACAGGGCAAACGGGACGTAGCCGCCGTATCCGAGCACCGGCATCTCGAAGACACTGGCAAACTCGAAGTAAGGGAGGCTGTATTCCCATTTAGGCATGGACCAGTAGTTCCAGAACTCCCACATGATTCCGCAGGAAAGACCCGCTGCCCCGATCAGAACGACCTCTCCAAACGAGCCATCGAGTGTCCGCCCGACAAGACTTCGCCTCATAATCAGCCCCACACAGCCGTCGATTACGAGGAACGGAGCTACCCAGACAAGAGGAAAGGCGATGTCTGGCCAGGTGAAAACGGCGGCCTGCATCAGTACGCCGAGGCTGATCTCAACGATCGGCAGTCTCTTTCGCTCCGAAGTGACAAGGACCACGGTCGCTGATCGGCCGGCGACACTGCGGATCACTGCTGTCAACGCCACCAGGGCCGGGACGACCGTCGAGAAGGCCAGTGTCGAGAGCACCGCGTACTCGATGTCGCTGTAGTGCGGAGTGAATACGTAGTGCCAGTTCGCGACGCGGGCATTGACCAGCTCGAACCACCACCAGATCGGGACCGATACGGCGGCCAGGCCGAGGTGCCGTGCGACGCCCGGGTAGCCTTTCGCGGACAGGCCCCACGCGACCAGAGCGACACCCGTCCATAGCGCGGTGAACGCCAGCGGGTTCCAGAAGGAATCGACTGTCCAGAGCGGTATCCATCCGGCGGCAACAAGAAGAAGGCCGACTCCGCTGACGCGATATGAAATCCTGGATGTCACGATGTGATTTAAGTGCCTCGTCGAGACCTCACCATCTTAGACGCGCACGCTCGGCAGCCACAGATCGATTGGCTTCAAGGTAGTTCAATTTCGTGGACTGCCCCAGCCGGTCTCATTTGACAACGGTTGCGCCATGCATAGAATCTAGCCGATAACGCGGCTTCCGGGGAGGACCATGCCGATTGAAGCCGTCTCTGAACGGACTTCGGCGGCATGACTCAGGCCTTTGTTGAGCGCCATGCCGCTGCCATCCGTAACGCTGTGACTCCGCCGAGTCACTATGGGCCTGCTCCCGAGCGCGTGGTGAGTGCCCATTCGCGGACGGCTAACCGGGGTTTTTAGCTGGTGCGTACCGGCCTGCGTCGAAACGCGGCTTGGATTTTCGGTCCCGGAAGTCCATACGGTCTGCGCGCCTGACAGGGGGGAGGTCCAGATGCGGGCAGTGGTTCTTGCCGCCGGTGAAGGCAGCCGTATGAACGGCGCAAGATCGGGTGAACACAAGGCGTTAAGGAAGATCCTGGGGATTTCGATAATCGAGCGCGGCATCCTCGCGATGCGGGATGCCGGGGTGCATCATTTCACCGTTGTCGTTGGCTACGCGGGAGACAAGGTGCGGGATGCCCTTGGCAATGGCAGCTCCCTGGGTGTTTCGATTGAGTATGTTGAAAACAAGGACTGGCGGCGGGGCAACGGAACAAGCGTTTACGCGGCGAGAAACACGGTTGGCAACGATGAATTCATTGTTGCAATGGCGGATCACTGGTACGAACCGGAGATTGCGAAACTCCTCACCGCGAACTCTAGCGGCGGGGCGATCAGCAAGCTCTGCGTGGACCTTGATATCGATTCGCCGTTGCGCTCGGACGACGCGACCAGGGTTCGTGTAATTGCCGACGGGTCGATCGTTCAGGTAGGCAAGAATCTTTCCGATTTCAGCGCCGTCGATTGCGGCCTGTTTCTATTTAATCGGGACATATTCGGTGCACTGCAAAAGGGCTTCGCATCGGAAGAATATGAACTGGGAGCGGCGGCCAACCGGCTCGCGTCGACCGGGCGTCTCGAGATGGTCGACGTCGAAGGCTTACTGTGGGAGGACATCGATACCGAAGATGAGCTGAAGGCGGCTTCCCGGAAACTGCGGCGGTCCCTGCCCGGCTCAGATGACGGCCTGATCTCACAGTACCTGAACCGGCGCCTGTCGGTGCCCATTTCGATGATTGCCATCAGGGCCCGGCTCACGCCCAACTTCGTCAGTTTGCTGGCGCTGCTGCTGGCGGTGTTCTCTGGATTTTCATTCGCATTTGGCAACATCATAGCCGGGGCAATCGCGGCGCAAATGGCATCCATCGTAGACGGCTCGGATGGCGAAGTGGCCCGCGCCCGCTTCATGAGTTCGAAGCGGGGTGGGCTGGTCGACTCGGTCTTGGACAGGGTGGCCGACGGCTTCATTTTGGGGGGCGCGGGCTACCACGTCCTGACCAATTCGCCGGAGTCGTGGGAACTCGCGATTGTGCTGATGGCGTTGGCAATCGCGCCAATGTCGATGATCCTCAAGGACCGGTTCCAACTGGCGACGGGGCGCAAGTGGCAAAGCGAACTGGATGATGGGGCCTCCCGGGTCCTGTTGGCGACCAGAGACGGGCGGCTGTTCGTCCTTTTCCTCGGCGGGCTGTTGAACCTGCTCGCCCCGGCGCTTGCGTTTGTCGCGATTACCGGCATGTTGCTGCTGGTGTGGCGGCTGGTGCTGGCCTGGGTGCAGATGACTCCGATTCCGGGGCCGTCCGAGACCCCGGGCGCGGTCCCATCGCTGAGCCAGAGTGGCGCAGAGGCCGGGGGCGACTAGGCCGGAGTGCCGGTGTTTCAGCGGGCCAATTTCACTATTTCAACGCAATTCTTGGTTCTAAATTAGACGCGAACAGGCCTCACCCATTTGGATGAGGCCTGTTTTGTGTTCCTGGTGGAGACGGGGGAGAGTCGAACTCTCCGACGAACAGAGCGGCGCAAGCGCTCATCGCAAATTAGTCGTCGATGTAAACGGGCGACACTGGTCGTTCGAACCCTGCTGGGTGGTATTTTGGGCAGCTTCAGGTGGTACCGTCGAGTAATGCTTTGGGCTGAGTTGACAGTTATCCAGTTCAACCTGTAGCCGCGATCTGTGGAACGATAGTCAAGATGATTTGACAGGCCTGTTTATCAGTGGCGGTGATAAACAAAATAAATTCGAACCCCAAACAGGAGACGAAATGCACTTCGGAATACACTCGGCCTTTCACACCGGTTCGGTCGACCTTGCGGAGTTCGCTGCTCGCTGCGAACAGCTCGGCCTGGAGTCATTGTGGTTACCCGAACACACCGTCATTCCAGTAAACCCGTCGGTCGGTCCCGGAGGTGTAGTCGGCGGACCGATCCCTGATTCCTATCTGCTAATGACCGACCCCCTCATCGGTCTGACCATTGCCGCGGCCGCCACCAAAACCTTGCGTCTTGGCACGGGCGTCCTGCTGGTTCCTGAACATCACCCTGTTGATCTCGCAAAGCGCATTTCGTCACTCGATTTTTACTCAGGCGGCAGATTCATCCTGGGAGTCGGAACGGGCTGGCAACCGGAAGAGTCGGCCGCACTCGGTGGCGACTTTCCACGCAGGTGGGCTCAGGCATCCGAATCACTGGAAATAATGAAGAAGCTCTGGACGGAGAACGAACCAGAACATGATGGTCATTACCACAGCTTTCCAAAGCTTAGATTTCACCCGCAGCCTGTTCAAAAACCGCATCCGCCCATTCTTCTTGGAGGAAGCACGACGCGGGTGTTTGATCGAGTTGCCGCCATGGCAAACGGGTGGGCACCATGGGGCATCGCCCCGGATGAACTTGCAGCCGGACGCCGCCTGCTAAATGACGCCTGTGATCGGATCGGCAGGGCCGGGGACACCGCATCGATTACTGTATTCACGAACAACCGGGACCCCGATGTCATCGACGCCTATTCCGCCGCCGGTGCCGACAGGATTGTCATCACGATGGATTCAACACCAGGCCACGATCCGTTCGCCCGGCTCGAGCAGGTCGCAAAACTGGCTGCGTCCTGACGAATCCTCCTTGATCACCCCTGGATCTGCCGCAGTCGAGGGTCCAGGCGGTCTCGTAGCCAGTCTCCGAGGAGCGTAACTGCTATTACCAGCAGGCCGATGACAACTCCCGGGATCAGGCTGACCCACCAGGCCGTAGCGATATAAAGGCGCCCTTCCGCGACCATCGAACCCCACGCAGGGGTTGGGGGCGGAACACCTGCCCCGAGAAAACTCAAGGATGCCTCAGCAAGCACAACCGCTCCCACCTGCAATGTGCCGACAACCGCAACGATGCTAATCACGCCGGGCAGGATGTGGCGGTACATGATCCGGATCGGCGATGCTCCACACGAGCGCGCAGCGGCCACGTAATCCATGGTCACGATCACCAGCACCTCGGCTCGCACCTGCCGCGCAAAGTGCCCCCAGACCAGAAACACCAGTAGCCCCAGCAGAAGTCCGAGGCTTGGTCCTAGAACCACGGCCAGGGCCAGGGCGATCAGGATCAAAGGCACTGCGAACTTGATGTCGACAATACGCATGATGACTTCGTCGACCCAACCACCGGCATAGCCCGACACCACGCCCAACAGCGTACCGATAATGCCGCCGACACCCAGGGTGACGACAGTTACCACAACGGAAATTCGTGCACCATGCACGATACGGCTGAAAATATCGCGCCCAAGGCTGTCGGTTCCCAGGATGTGATCCGACGTACCTCCAAATAGCATCGGCGGTATGTGCCGGTCCCCGAGATCCCCGAGCTTCGCATCATGGGGTGCGATCAATGGCGCGAAAACGGCCGAGACGATCAGTACGGAGAGAATGACAATCGACGAGATTGGCCAACGGCGTAATCGCCATCTCGAATAACGTGCGGTCTCCGACCACGTGTTCAATAGCACCGGTTCGGCAACAGGTGTGGTCATCGGATTCGTATTCGGGGATCGATAGCCATGTACAACACATCGACCAGTAAATTGACGAAAACGAAGACGAAGGTCGTGAGCAGAATCACCCCCTGCAATATTGGGTAGTCGGAATTGCTGACGGCCTGAACTGCCAGCAACCCGAGCCCGGGCCACGAAAAAACCGTCTCCACGACGATTGATCCGGTAATCAGGCTCGCCAGCGTCAGGGCGGCAAAGGTTATCGGTCCAAGAAGGGCATTACGGAAGGCGTGCTTCCAGATCACGGCACGCGCAGAAACTCCCTTACCCCTGGCGAGCCGCACGTACTCTGAGTCGAGCGCGTCCAGCATCGAAGAGCGCAGAATTCGCACCTGTCCGGATGCGCCAAACCAGCCAAGCGCAACGGCGGGGAGAATTAACGATGTCCAACCAGTGTTCCGGGATGCGGGAAGCCAGTTCAGCCCGACGGCGAAGATATAGATGAGGAGCAGGGAAACCCAGAAAACCGGCATTGCCTGCCCCAGCACGGCAAATGAACGGACTCCATGGTCCCAAAAACCGCCACGCTTCACCGCGGACAGGACGCCGAGTGGAACCCCGATCAGTATGGCGAAAGCGAATGCAGCAGCAGCAAGCATGGCGGTATTCGGTATACGTGACCAGAGAATCTCCGCGACTGGCTTGCGCTGGAGCGTCGAGTCGCCCATGTCGCCTTTAACCAGGTTGGTCACATACAGCAAGTACTGCTCGTATACAGGCTGATCCAACCCCAGCTCCTGACCCAACGCGTCCCATTGCTTCTGGGTAGCGTCCTCGGAAATCAATAAGGAACGCGGATCACCTTGAATCCGGGATAGCCCGAACACCAGCATGGTCACGACCAGAAGTGTGACGATGCTGGCAATCACTCTCCTGGCCAGGAATCGCATCCTGCAATTGAGCCTTACTTAAACCGGATGTTCTCGAAGTCACCAAGGTAACCACTACCGGTGGTCATCTTCCATTCCAGAATTCTGTCCGTGTTGATCCCCAGAATTTGGTCGGCCAAAACCACGGGAATAATCCACTGATTGTGACTGAAACCATCGTAAAGCTGCTCGCGAATCTTATCGATCTCATCCCTGGATGTGATGGAATCCATCCGGCGGATGATAGCCAGTGGCTCTCTGACCTCCAGCCCGGGATTAAACGCATTTTCCGGGTTGCGCCGCAACTGAGTAAGTTCAGGTGGCTCGGCGGTCCCGGCACTGCTGGACCGGAACCACAGGTCGCTCCTCTCGCGGGCCACGACCGAGGGTCTATTTCCCGAATACGTGAGCACCTCGGTCCTCACTTCACCGCCGAGCGCTCCTAAGAACTGCGCCACGGCCTGGCCCATTTCTACTTCGAGCGGGTGCGATCCGGTTGTAATGCGAATGAGGGCATCAAATCCGTCTGGATATCCGGCCTCGACCAGTAGTATTCTGGCGGCGTCAAGATCGTATGGAATGAACCATCTATCCTGCCAGACGGTGTCGAGAAGGGGCGGTAAGACTTCTGGCAGATAACTGGGCCGTCCGAAGCCTCCAAGTATGTTGTCAACGATGCTCTGGCGGTCGATTGCCATCGACATGGCCATGCGCACCTTGCGCGCGTTCTCCTGCGAGACGGGGTCGTTGCACTCGCCGACCCACGGCTTGCTCGGATCATATCCAGGGCGGGGGTACGGCTCGACTGGCTCACCTGCCAGTGTGGTTTCCATGCAGAACTGGCCCTGCGGATACAGCCTCTGGGAACCGGGGACCCCGAATGCGAGGGTGCCCAGGCGTGGATCTCTGGCCACATCCTCAGCAAGCGGAGCTGGCACCAGGCTGGCGTCGACCTGACCGGACTTAAGGGCCGCAATTTGTGTGGCTGGCTCCTTTATTTCGAGAATACGAACAGTCTTCAGGCGAGAAGGTGTGCCGTGGTATCGGTCGAACGCTTCGAGCACGACTTCATCACCCTGGGCCCATTTCTCGAACACGAAGGGGCCGGTGCCTCCAGAGAGATCAAGGAACGCGGCGTCAACCCCGAGGGTTTCTATTCGTTTCTTGCTAAAGACCTTCGTGGACGCGCCGCTGCCGTTACCGAAAAATGCTTCGAAGAAGAACGAATTGAACATGTCCAGTCTGATGCTGACGGTGTAAATATCAACGGCCTCTGCTTTCGCGCCCGTTGCTCTGGCCAGGCCAATGCCAGAATGAATACTGCCGTCTCGTATCTCATCCTCGAAACTCCAGACGAAATCTTCCGCCGTCATCTCGCCCCAGCCACCGTGGAACTGCACCCCCTGTTTTAGTTCAAGTGTCCACCCGAGACCGTCGGAGTCCATCTCCCATCCGGTGATCAAACGCATTTCCAGTTCGGGCCTGTCCACGGCCCAGACCATGGCGGTTTCGTACACTCCCCATCGGCGCATAAACCCGCTCGGGGCCACCGGGAGTTGGCTGGGCACCATTGCCGGGAAGGTGATATCGCTCGCAGCAAGCGTAAATGTCTCAACTGGGTGGGCAGGGGGTGTTTCGGTTGCCGGAGATTCTTCAGGAAGTGCCGTCGCTGTAACGGACAGCGTTGTACTCGTGGCAGCCGGGGATGCGGGTGATGTGGCGCGCTGAGCATCACTGCCACCACAGCCGGCGATCAGCCCCAAAATGCCAATTGTCGCTGCAACATATGTCAGCGATCGCCCTCTTACGTTGATACGCATACCGGTCCCCCCGAGTGTCCCAGATTTCACATTAGGTGAATCAACTGTCCAGAGCACGTAATGCAGAGTCCTGCGGGTCGCATATTCAGGCTGTATTTCGAATGTGCCCTGTTTTTGCTGGCGATCGACACACGTACTCGTGGAATGATGATGCCCGCGCCGGACCATTTCAATGATTTTCACGAATTTGAGAAATAGAAGATTGCGGGTCCGCGCGATTCGAACTTGAGACGACCGAGGAATACCGAGACAATTACTGAAATCGGACGAGTTCGTGTGAAATGTGCCAACGACTCAGCCTGCACTTATTAATCCTTCTGAAGGTGTTGATGATATCTACAGCGGAGTTAACATTACGGCTTGAATTAATTCGAAGTGGGCAATGGGTGCCCATCAGAAATCAGTCCGTAAATCGCCATGCGCGATTGCCGAGGTCAACATGCAGATCGGGATCGTATTTCCACAGACAGAGATAGGTAACGATCCCGGCGGGATCAGGGCGTTCGGCGAGGCGGCTGAATCACTTGGTTACACGCACATTGCCACGTACGACCACGTGATCGGGGCCTACTTGGAGAACAGACCCGATTGGCGAGGTCCATATTCCGTTTCTTCGGCGTTCCACGAACCGTTCGTTTTATTTGGATTTCTTGCCGGAGCCACCAGGACGCTCGGATTCGCGACGAGCATTGTGATATTGCCGCAGCGGCAAACGGTCCTTGTCGCAAAACAGGCGGCGGCGATCGACATTCTCTGCGGTGGACGCTTCCGCCTTGGTATCGGGATTGGATGGAATGAGATCGAATACGAGTCCTTGAACGAAGATTTCTCGAATCGCGGTCGCCGCTCCGAAGAGCAGATCGAAGTGATGAGAATGTTGTGGACAAACCAGGTCGTCGACTACAAAGGCAAGTGGCATTCAATCCCCGATGCCGGTATCACGCCAATGCCGGTGCAGCAACCAATTCCGGTGTGGCTGGGTGGAGGCGCGACAGACGTCGTTCTGCGACGCATCGCAAAATTGGCCGATGGCTGGATGCCGCAATGGCAACCGAACGATGACGGCCTTACACAGCTGGAGCGGATGCGGGGATTCGCGAACGAAATAGGCCGGGACCACTCAGAGATTGGGCTTGAGGGGAGACTTCCGGTCAGGGCAAAAAACGGCGATTCGTGGGCAACCTCAACCGCGGGCTGGAACGCCATCGGCTCAACTCACTTGAGTATTGTCACGATGGGGGACGGCCTGGAGGGAGCTGATGCCCACATTCGGCGACTCGAAGAATACCGCTCCGCAGTTCCGGCCTGATTATTGGCCCGTTCGTCGACTAATTTACCTCGACGCCAGCACGCCAGAACTTACAGTTCACCAGGGCCAGAACAGCAGGAGGAACCCGGATTTCTAACCCTCGTGGTGGCGCGAAAACGGGGGAAAGGTCGCTGGCAGAAAAATCGAGATAACCTGTGGTACCGGTTCAGGCGGCAGTTCATGACGGCGCTTAACGAAAC
>SMUY01095623.1_pt1 | contig 14936 bp, 15 predicted proteins | sample 2456441 | NCBI WGS metagenome assembly SMUY01 (sample SAMN11095931, study PRJNA526329) | marine sediment metagenome | biome: Marine sediment; feature: Surficial sediment; material: Deep marine sediment; isolation source: Hadal surficial sediment | place: Pacific Ocean | collected 2014-11 | depth...
CGCCGGCCCCAGAACCCGTCGCTCCCGCGGCGGTGCCACCGGCATCTCCAGCGCCATCTTCGCCTGCTCCTCCGGAGGCTTCCCCGGCCCCGCCCACGGCTGCCCCGTCGCCGCCACCCGCCGCCGCCGCGCCACCACCGGAGCCGCCGCGTCCTTCGGTCGCGGCCGGAAGTTCGGCAGGGACCCTCGCCAACCTGATCGTTCGCAGCGGGGCGCTCAAAGGCCAGCGGTTTTCCATCCGCGTCCCCGTGGTCAACATCGGCCGCGCCGATTACAACGACATCGTGATCGCGGATCTCAGCGTGTCTTCATCGCATGCCAAGATTCAGCTGCGAGAGGGTATCTGGATCCTGGTGGACCTTGGTTCCACCAACGGAAGCTTCGTCGATGGCGAGCGAGTCGAAGACGAGGCTCCACTCGCTCCGGGAGCCTTGATTCGGTTCGGCGATCTTAGCGTGGTGTTCGAGCCAACCAAGGATGATTCGGCGCAGATGGGTGGGGGGACGCAAATCTTGGGGTCCGTAAAAATCCCACCCCAGCGGGAGGCGTGAGCGTGCGGTTTCGGACGCACCGTTGTTTCCAGCGCTCCCAAGCCGGAGCGGCCTTCGTCGTCCTGCGTGATCTCCAACCCGCGACCCGATAATCTTGGCCACGAATTTCCAGTATACCTGCGCCGGCCGCACGGATGTCGGCATCGTCCGGTCGGGAAACGAGGATAATTACCTCATGATCGTCGAGGACGGTGTCTTCATCGTCGCCGATGGAATGGGGGGGCATGCGGCGGGCGAGGTTGCCAGTGAAATGGCGGTCCGCATCATTGCGCGGGAGCTGGGAGATCTGACGGGTCAGACCGAGACCGAGGTGGCCGAGAGAATTCGCCGCTCCATTGTGGAGGCGAACTCCGCGATCTTCAAGCGCACCCTGTCCGAGCAAGACAAGCGCGGGATGGGCACGACCGCTACCGCGATGATTTTGGTCGACGGCAGCTATCTGATCGGACAGGTGGGGGACAGCAGAGCTTACGTCCTGCGTGACGACCAGCTGACGCAGCTCACCAAAGACCACTCGTACGTTCAGGAACAAGTGGATGCGGGATATTTGAGCCCCGAGGAGGCGCGGACCCACCCGTATAGCAACGTCATTACGCGGTGTGTCGGTGCCAACGTCGATGTGGCCCCCGACGTGTACGTGGGGTCGCTGAGGACTGGGGACGTGTACTTAATCGCCTCCGACGGACTCACCGGCATGATCGAGGATGAAGATCTTCACCGGATGATGGCGCAGGGTCAGACGCCCCAGGAACTGGCGGATCAGTTGGTAGACGAAGCGAATCGACGCGGCGGTTTGGACAACGTCACCGTCGTTGTCGTGCGCATCGATGGGGTCGGTGGGGGTGGGCAACCCTCGGGCGAAACGACCAGTGATGAACCAAGGTCCTAATCCAGAGGCCGTTGGTCGCGTCGCCGCAGAGCACCTCGGCCCATTGTTGTACGCGCTCGAAGTGTGCGCGACGGCGATGGACGACGCCGATAGAGACCAGGACTCGCGGTATTACCGTGCCCTCGCCGATCTGCTCGCCGAGGCGGGCGGCAAGGTTGCCGCAGGGCACGAGACCTAGACCCGCCCCGTCAGCAGGCCGCGCTCCGCCTCGAGGTCGCCAGCGATCTCGCCGGCCGTCCGTTCGATTACTCCGAGAAGACTTCGCACGTCGACATCGCAGCTGGTGGCGGCGAAGACCCGCAGGCGTCGTGCCTTGGCGTGCAACGCATCGGCCATGCGGAGAATGCCGAGGTGGCCGGTGTGCTGCATCGCATCGAGCGGCTGAATCGAATCGTCGCTGCCAAGCATCGGCATATCCGCCTCGAGCATGGTAGCCTTGGCGGGAAAATCCAGTAGCAACTCACCGGCCTCGAGACCCAGTTCCCGCGCGAGTTGATTCTCAACCCGCTCGGTCAGATCCGGGTGGTCGGCGATCCAGTCTCCCGCACCGCTCGGAGCATCTTCACCGGCAATGTCCGCCACCCGCTTGTATAGGTGACGGTGGCGAAGGCGCATGGCGATGACGTTGTCGTCCATGGCGCGAAGACGCTGCATCAAGTCTTCGTCAGCGGCGTCGGCGATCTCGCCGACTGAGAGTTCTTTACGTGCGATGGCCCCCCGAACAGCGCGCTTGAACATGGCCGTCGCACTTCGAACGGCATGATGCCAGTACACGTTGCGATACATCTGATAGCGCGCGAACAAAAGGGACTCCAGGGCGCTGATCCCCTTCTCGTGTACGCCCACTGCGCGGGTGCCGCCCGGGAATTCGACCACGGTCAACGCGTGCAGCAACCGATCGACGTCCACGGCGCCGTACGGGACCCCGCACATTCGGGCGTCGCGGGTCAGGTATTCCAACTTGTCTAGATCGAGCGAACCGGAGATGAGTCCCTGCAACGGATTTGCACTCGTTCCCGCGATGAGGGCGTAGAGGCATGTATCGACATCCTCGAGTCCCGTCGCTCGCAGCGCATCACGGAGGCCTGGGTGTTGGAAGTGGCGTCGCACGAGATCTTCATGCGAGGGGAGACCGGCCTCCTCGAGGGCATGCGAAAACGGATAATGTCCCAGATCGTGTAATAGTGCGGCGAGCGGCACGAGCGAGGATTGTTCCTCTGGGATATCACGCAGGTCACCGCGTTCGCCGAGGATGGTGAGGGCGCGCCTGGCGAGGTGGTACGTGCCGATGGCGTGCTCGAACCGCGTGTGGTTGGCAGTGGGATAAACCAGGAAGGCGTGACCGAGTTGTCTGACGTACCGCAAGCGCTGGAACGGCTCGGTGTCGATCACCTTCAGCGCCCCGCCGTCTATCTGGATGTTGTTCCAGAGCGGATCGCGGATAATGGTAAATCCGTCTGCAGGCACGATTCCGTCAGGCGTGTGGCCCGGCCTCGATCACTTCCGGCGTAACCTGATCCTCGAACGCGGCAAAGTTGGCTCGGAACATGCCTGCCAACTTCTTTGCCTGCGCGTCGTACGCGGCGCCGTCGGGCCAAGTACCGCGCGGATCCAGGACGTCGTTCGGCACACCGGGCGCCGACGTTGGGACCGTGAGGCCAAACACGGGATCGGTGCGCGTGGGGCCATCCAGCAGGCTTCCGTCGAGTGCGGCCGCGACGATCGCGCGGGTGTGGGCGAGGGATATCCGGTGCCCAGCTCCATACGCACCACCGGTCCAGCCGGTGTTGATCAGCCAACATTGCGCCCCGTGCCGGGCAAGCCGTTCACCGAGCATCTTCGCATACTCCCCGGGAGGAAGCGGAAGGAAGGGAGCGCCGAAGCACGCGCTGAAGGTCGCCCGCGGTTCGGTCACGCCGCGCTCCGTGCCCGCTACCTTGGCGGTGTATCCCGATAGAAAATGGTACATCGCTTGATTGAGGGTGAGCTTGCTGACTGGTGGTAGCACGCCGAACGCGTCGGCAGTCAGGAACACGACGTTCTTGGGATGGCCTCCCATCCCAGACGATACGTGGTTTGGAATGAAGTGAATCGGATATGAGGCCCGAGTGTTTTCAGTGTGCGTATCATCATCCAGGTCGATTATCCGTGAATCCGGATCCACCACGACATTCTCCAGTATCGTGCCGAACCGTTCGGTCGTCGCAAAGATCTCCGGTTCGCCTTCGCGCGACAGACGGATCACCTTGGCGTAACACCCGCCCTCGAAATTGAAGACGCCGTTGTCTCCCCACCCGTGTTCGTCGTCCCCGATCAAGCTCCGATTCGGATCGGCCGATAGGGTCGTCTTCCCCGTACCGGAAAGGCCGAAGAACACCGCGACGTCGCCGTTGTCACCGCGGTTGGCGGAGCAGTGCATCGAGAGGATGCCCTGTTTTGGATAGAGATAGTTCAAGATCGTGAATATCGACTTCTTCATCTCACCGGCATAGCGCGTCCCGCCGATCAACACCGTCCGCTCGGCGAAGTTGACGACGATGAACGTGCTGCTGTTGGTGCCGTGACGGTTGGGATCGGCCTCCATTTCCGGGGCATGTAACACCGTGAAACCGGGCTCGAAGTCGGCGAGCTGCTTGGGCTGGGGCGGGGGACGGATGAACATGTTGCGAACGAAGAGCGCGTGCCACGCGTTCGGCGTGATGAATCGCACCGGCACGCGGACCGCTGGATCGGCGCCCGCGAACAGGTCCTGCACGTGCAACGGCTGGCTACCGAGGTGGGCCAGCACGTCGGCGCGCAGCACCTTCCAGCGATCCGGTGAGATGGGTTGGTTGACCTTGCCCCACCAAATGTCGTCGGCCGATCCGGCGTCCCGGACAATGAACTTGTCCTTGGGAGAACGTCCGGTGTGGGGCGTCGTAATGGTGCAGAATGCCCCTCCGTAGGCAACTTGCCCCTCTTCGGCCCGAATCGCGATCTCGTAGAGGGCCGCTGGTTGGAGGTTGTGGTAAACCTTCTCGGTGGGTGCGAGCCCCGGGGCCAGCTGCGGTTCGGTTTCAGTGTATGTGTTCGCTGCCATCCTCTGCTCAATGCTCTGATCGTTTGGTTTGGATTCGGTGGACTCGCGTCACGCGGCGACTCGTCTAGCACCACGCTGTGCTCGCCGTCAGCGGGCGGGAAGTTAACACTCGTGGTGGTCCGGGCACAGTCACAGCGGTGCGGGCTGCGACCAGGGAACCGCACCGAGGTACTCCACGTTGGTCCCGCGGGCGGCGCCTCCATATTCCGGCCGTGCTATGGGCAGTTACTCCGTGAACGCGTGTGGAGATACCAGCGGCACGAAACGGCACCCGCCGGCGGTGCGCGTTTCCACGGTGCTCTCCGTGCGCTGGTAGATCGTGAGTTGCTGCGAATCCCGATCGCCGATCGGGATGACGAGATGGCCCCCTACCGCCAACTGATCTATCAGCGGTTGTGGGCAGCGGGGCGCGGCAGCCCCAACCAGAATGGCATCATACGGCGCCGCCTCGGCGTGCCCGAGGGTCCCATCCCCGTGCACGAATGAGACGTTGGTAATCTGTAGCGCCTTGAGGCGCTGCGCCGCGGCCTCGCAGTGTTCGCCCAGTCGTTCCACGGTCCACACGTGCCGTGCCAGCTTGGCCAGAATAGCCGTCTGATAACCGCTGCCGGTGCCGATTTCGAGCACCTTGTCTGTGCGGGTCAAGTTCGTCGCCTCGGTCATCAGCGCGACGATGTACGGTTGAGAGATGGTCTGGCCTGCGCCGATGGGCAACGGCGCGTCGGTGTACGCTTGCGCACGCAAGGCTTCGGGCACGAACTGCTCGCGCGGAACGGCCCCCATGACCGCCAACACGCGACGGTTGTGTACCCCACGGCGGGCGATGTCGCGACGAACCATACGTCGCCGTAAAATGCGCGGGTTGGATGGTCCCAAACCGATTTCGAAGCGCCCCAGTGGTTTTCGCGCCTGCTGGCGGCGCGGTGTGGTAAGTGAAGCCGACGGCGGTGTTCTCGAACCGGGCTGTCCGCTGTCCCCGAACCCTGCAAATGTAGGATGTTCCCGCGCGGCTGGGGAGGTGCCGCACTCGACTTGGCCCCCGTGATCTCGCGAACAGATGACCCGGCAAACCCTAAGAGGAATCCAGCTCTGCAGCCCAGATATTTATGCCGATGACGAGCTGGCCGGACTGTCTACCGGCGTTTCAACCAGTTCAATGGATCGAGCGGAATCGGATTGGACGTGCCGGGCGGTGTTTGGCGGATTTGGAATCCCAGATGGGGTCCTTCGTCCGTATTGATCCCACCGGACAACCCGATGGGTTGGCCCTCGGTGACGAGTTCGTTTCGGGTCACGTCCAAGCGGGAAAGGTAGGTATAGACGGTGTAGTAGCCGTCTCCATGATCGAGCATCACCGTCGGTCCCCAGGTGCCGACCGGCTCGGCGAACGCGACCACGCCCGACCTGACCGCACTGACGGTGGTTCCCACCGGCGCCCGGATCCCGATCCCGAGTCGGGTGATCGTGGTCCGGTCTTCGAACGGTTGCTGCCCGAACTGGTAGATCACCTCGCCGCCCAACGGCCAGTCCAACCGGCCCACATCGGACGCCGCGATCGAGGGTGCTGCCAACGTGAGGCCGCCGCTTCGCCGGCTCCGCTCGAGCGATGCGATGAGGTCGTTGAGGCGCTCGTCGTCTCGGGCGAGCAGGTCCACTCTGGCCGTCGTTTGCTGTTCCCGCCTCTGGGTTTGCGACAGCGCGCGCTGGCGTTCTCGTTCCAGTGTGGCGTAACGTCCCAGCTCGCGGTTTCGCTCCGTGCGTTGCGACGCGATCTGCGTCTGTACCGTCAGCAGGTCACGTCGGTGGTTGGCTAGTCGTTCGTGCAGGGTGCCGATCTCATTGACCAGCGTTCGATCCTGGCGGCTCACCAAGTAGAGGTATTTGTACCTTCGAAGCAGCTCGCCGAAGCTCTGGGCGCCCAGCAGCACTTGAAACGCCCACAGCGGTCCGCGTTTGTGGATCGCGACGACCCGGCGCTCCACCACCGCTTGCTTCTCGGCGAGGGCGTCCTGCACCAGCAGAAGCTCGGCGGTCATGGTATCGAGCTGCGGGCTGAGACTCGCCAGCTGGCGGTCGAGCTCGTTGACAATACGACCGGTCGACGTGCGCTGCTGGTTGAGGTTCCCCAACTCGGTTGCGATATCACGCGCGCGACCCCTCAGCCGCCTGAGCTGATCTTCCAGTTCACTCCGTTCCTGGCGAATGGAATCGAGACGACTCTGGGCGTCGCGAAGCTGTCGGTCGATGTTGCGGCGCTGCGCCACTGCGGGATTCGTTGGCGCGGCGAGCAGCACCACGGCGACGGCTAACGCGAGTCTCATACTCGATGCAGGTGCTTCCTGACGCTGGTGGCGCTGGCCACCAAGCCCAAGGCTGTACCCACGCCGACGAGCAACGCCGACTGGGCCGTGGTAAAGAACTGCGCTTGGAACAGGAACGCGTTGATGGCGGCGAAAGCGGCGTAGCAGAGTCCCAGCGCGGCAGCCCCGCCCAGGGCCCCCTTGATGCATCCCTCGACCAGGAAAGGCCTGCGAATGAATCCATCAGTCGCGCCCACCAGCCTCATGATCGCGATCTCGGGTGCCCGTTGCATCACCGCCATACGAATCGTGGTTCCGATGATGATGATCGACGCCATCGCGAACGCGCCGCCGATCAAGAGCCCCACTATCCCCCCGATGTTGCGGAGTCGATCCAACTTTGCGACCCACTCACCGCCGTACTGCACATCCTCGGCAAAGTTGTATACTCGCAGCCGCTCTGCCACCGTCCTCACGGCGTCGCTTCCGCGGAAGCCCGGACGCAGTCGTACCTCGAGCGAAGCGGGGAGAGGATTCGTCTCGAACTCGCTGAAGATGCCTTGGAACTCGACCAACTCGGCCTGCGCCCTCCTTAGGGCCTCTGCGGCCGTGACGTATACCGCCGAGGCGACCTCGGGAAACGCTTCGATCTCTCGAACTGCGACAGTAGCCACCTCGACCGGCGTGCCGCGCAGTAGGTAGACCACGATTTCAACCCGCTCTTCGATGGACTGCAGTGTCCGGTGCAGGTTGATGACGACCAGACTGTACAGGCTGGCCACGAAGAGCGCGAACGCTATGGTCGTGACCGACAGGACCGACAGGGCGGGCCATCGGCGGAATACCAGAAGCGCTTCACGAATAGCATGGTTCATTCGGTTCTCAGCTTGCCACCTGTTCGTCAACGGCTGAATCAAAGACGATGGCTCCCTGCTCCAGCTCGATCGTACGATAGCCACCTTCGCGCACGAGGTCCAAGTTGTGTGTGGCCATCACGACGGCCGTGCCATTTGCGTTGATGTCGCGGATGAGACGAAAGACGCCGCGGCTCGCCCGCTCGTCGAGGTTCCCGGTGGGCTCGTCCGCGAGCAGGACGAACGGGTCGTTTACTAGGGCACGCGCGATGGCTACACGTTGTAGCTCTCCTCCCGAAAGCTCACTGGGAAAGTTACGTGCTTTCGCCGTGAGACCCACCTGTGCCAGCACTCTCATGACCTTTGGCACGATGACGCTCCGTTTCGCGCCGGTCACCTCGAGCGCAAAGGCCACGTTCTTCTCCGCTGATCGATCTTCCAGTAGGCGGAAATCTTGAAACACGATGCCCAACCTGCGGCGTAGCCGTGAGATCTCGCGTCGTTTCAGCTTGTCGGTGCTGAACCCCGAAACGTGCACTCTCCCCTTGGTGGGCAGGTGCTCCGCGTAGATCAGACGCAATACTGTCGATTTGCCAGCGCCCGAATGGCCGGTCAGGAATACGAACTCGCCCTTGGCCACATGGAAGGATGCGTCTCGCAGGGCGACTGTGCCACTGGGAAATGATTTGGACACTGCATCGAATCGTATCAAGGCCCGATCATCTTTTCGTATGCTACGATGCGGACAACGCGCGCATGAAGTCTGCGATCACGTCATCGACATCCTCGATCCCGACACTCACCCGAATGAAACCGTCTGGAACGCCCTGGGCCCGGCGTTCCTTCACGCTGAGTCCCGCGTGCGACGTGACTCTCGGCTCCGAGACCAGCGTTTCGACACCGCCCAGACTCGGCGCGTGACGCGCTAGGCGCAGCCTCCGTAGCACCCGGCCGGCCGCGCGTGCCCCGCCCCTGACCTGAATGCCAACGATGCCTCCGTATCCGTCCAGCACTTTGCGAGCGAGGTCGTGGTCCGGATGGGTCTCCAATCCAGGATACGTTACCGCGCCGACCTTCGGATGTTCGCTGACCGCCTGCGCGAGCGCCAGCGCGTTGCTGTTGTGCCGCTCCATGCGGACGGCAAGGGTCTTCATGCCGCGCTCGACCAGCCAGGCGGCGTGGGGATCGATAGCCTGTCCCCAACTCTTCAACAAACGTCGCACCTCTTCGATCACGTCGGTGCTGGACACCACGGCGCCCGCGATGACATCGGAATGCCCGTTGAGATACTTGGTTGCGCTGTGGATGACGATATCGGCTCCGTGTTCCAGCGGCCGGAAGTTGACGGGGCTTGCGAACGTGGAATCGACGATCAGCGTCATCCCGTTGACGCCGCACAGGTTTGCCAGTGGCTCGAGGTCCAGCACCCGCGCGACCGGGTTCGTGGGCGTCTCGACGAATAGCGCGCGCGTAGACTTCCGCATGCGGCGGCGCCATTCACGCGGTGTGGAGGGGTCGACGAAGGTGACGTCGATGCCGAGTCGCTGGAATTCCCGCGAAAACAATGTTCGCGTTCCGCCGTAGATCCAACTCGTCGCCAGCAGGTGGTCGCCTGGTTGCAGCACGGCGAGGTGCGCCAGGGCCGTGGCGCCCATTCCGCTCGCGAGAAAGATGGCGGAGTCGGCGCCTTCCATCGCCGCAAGCCGCTGGGCGATCTCGACTTGGTTGGGATTGTTGCCGTAGCGGGTGTACAGCACCTCGTCGGTGGATCCGACCTGGTTGAGAAAAGTGCTGCTCTGGAAGATTGGGCTAGTGACGGGCGACCGTGGCGCCCGGCGAACCACAGGGCCGTGAACGGCTCGAGTGGACATCCCGAGCCCGGCGGTGTTCATGCGAGTGCTACGACCTCATTCCCGCCCGGAGCTGCGGTCGCCAAGCGACGATTGAGCAGCTCATCGAACACTGCGCGCGCGGCCGCCGGCGGAACGGCGAGGTGTGCGGCCACCTCTTCCACCTTGGCGGTTCCCTTCTCAGCGAGGATGGAGAACACCCGCCGCACGGGCTCAGGAATTTGACCGAGCACGCGCAACCGCCCCGAGCGATCCTGCACGGCCGCGGCCAGACCGCGGCGGTCGAGCACGGGTTCCAAGGCGTCCGCATGACCCTCGTCGACTCCTGTGAGCAAGAAGCAACGCGTGCGGCCGTGCTCGACCAGTAGTTTGGCGATGATCTCATCGGCGCAGGACAGGTCGATGAGTCGCACGCTGCTGAAGTCGATGATGGCGACCTGGTCACGACGATAGCCGGCGAGCGCCTGGACGATCCCATTGCGCACGGCTTTCCCGGTAGAACGCGTCACCAGGTCGCCGTTGCCGTTGGATGCAGTCTCTTCGAGAATCATTCTCAGGTCTATCGCTGGCATGGCTCTCTGTCAGTCACCCTTTCGTGCCGGGATAATCAACAACATCTGGCTGCCGGGAAACGAGGCCAACCCATCGTCCATCGGGCCGTCGTCGTCCCACTTCGCAATGGGGCTCGATATCCTCGCGGTGCCGCTCCGGAGGCTGAGTTTGCCATTCCATCGTTCCACGTATCGCCGTATCCCGGCGAGTCCTTGGCCCCGGCCGGGATCGCGAAAACGACTGACTCCGTGTAAGACGGCTGCTTCGAGCGCCGCGACATCGCCCCAGCGCTCGCCCACCCGGTGCGCGTACGTCGTTTCGAGCGATGCCCGGAACCCCACTCCTGCGTCTGCAACGGCGATGACGGCGACACGTCGACCCAGCCGCCGGCGCCAGTGGTAGGCCTGCACCGCGACCCACCCTCCGGTACCGGCGTGCTCTACAATATTCTGACAACCTTCCGAAAGCGCCATGGCGAAACCCATTGTCGCTTGCGCTTCCAGTCCCAATTCCCGCAAGATCGCCGCCGCCCGATCCTGGATTTTGTCCACTACGTCGTGTACGTCGCGTGCGCCGCGAACCGGTGTGACCTCAAGCAGCACGTCGGACGCGCCCGTCGACGCGACGTGAGGGACCTTGCCATGCAGCTCGAAGAGCTCGGCCGCGTGCCGAAAGAAACCCGTACGCGCCCAGTAATGAGCAACGTCCCGGTTCTGGGGAATGGTAAAAAGCGGTTTCTGCTTCTGGTGCTCCGCCAGCCATTGACCTGCTGCGAGGAGTCCAACTAGCCCGTACGGCGAGGCCCAATGTGTCGCATGGGCATCGAACAACAAACGTTCGTCGCCGGGTTCGCCGAACGCCTCTGCGAACTGATCGAATGCCTGGTAGTCGAAGCTTGCCGGAACCTGCACCACCCGTGTCATCTCGGTGCGATGCTCCCTCGGAGGTGGTATTGCAAGTTGGTAGCTCCGCGTGCGGACAGGTTGCGGCGGGCGGTGCTATTGGCTTGGCGGACCGCGGTCTCGACGTCCTGTTGCTGAAGCAGCGCCGCTGCCAGGGCACCGCCGAACACGTCGCCGCATCCCGTTGGATCCCCATCCTCCAGGTCGCGCTCAACGGCGATGCGGGCGGTCTTGATCGTGCCCACCGGGTGGGTGTCCCGCGTTCTCGTGAAATCAAAGTGCTCGGTTGTGAAGTACACCGCTCCCTCCGGCCCCAATGTCACCACGAGGAGGCGAACCCCCAAGGTCATCGCGCGGGCCGCGACCTCCATTGGGTCCGGGCCGAGCAAACGCAGCTCATCTTCGTTGATTTGCACGACGTCGAAGCATGAGAGCCACTGGTCTGGTTCGGGAATGGCTTGGGGAATACGAAGTCCGTCATTGGCAACACCCAAGAACAAGCTGTGAAGGTCGGCGTAGATCGGGGCGTCGAATCCCTGGCGCAGGCACTGAGCGGTAGTAAGGTCCATCTCGAAGCCCGAGATGAAGTTGATGTAAATGGCATCCAGGTCGGTTACCATCGGACCCAGTTCCGCCCATGTCCACGGCGGCACGCCGCCGGTCAATCGCTCGGCGCGGCGGTGGCTCGACTCGTAATGCAGCGTCACCCGATTGTTGGGGTCCGGCACTTCAACGAAGCGATCCGCGGCGGAGCGGTGCGTCAGCGCATTGAGAAACGTGTTTGCTACAGGGGCAAGATCTTTCCCTACCTTTATCAGGGGAACGAGTTCCCAGTTTGCCGGCAACGACGTCTCCAGGGCCGCCAGGGCGTAGGCAATCCCGCCCCACTCCTCCACTGGTTCCGACTGGGGGCCGCGTCCGTAAATCGAGTCCCACACCATGGTCCCGATGACGCCTAAGCGGTTCATGTGGTGCCGGTCGTCTGCAACTTGAACGCCGCAACCGCGCCGACCACGCCAGCGGTGCCGGGAAGCTCGCCCGCCACGATCCGGCACGCCTCTGCCGCCTGGCGGAACGCCCGCCGGTTCACCTCCTCGCGGAGCGGGCGAAACAGCTTCTCACCTGCCGACGTAACGCCCCCGCACAACACCACGATTTCCGGATTGCAGATGTTGACCAAGTTTGCAATTCCCGCGCCGAGGAATCGTGCCGTATCTCGCACGACTTCCAGCGCGAGTTCATCGCCATCGTTGGCTGCCTGATACACCAATGCCGCGGTGATGCGAGACGAGTTCTCGTCCACGTACTGGGTTAGCGTGGAAGTGGCACCTGCCTCGATGCTCTCCGTAGCGCGTTTCGCGATGGCCGGACCCGACGCGTATGCTTCGAGGCACCCGTAGTTGCCGCAGGCGCAGCGCCGGCCGGTCGAGTCGATCGTCATGTGGCCGAATTCGCCGGCCACGTCCGATGCCCCATGGAAGATCTTGCCGTCTAGCACCAGCCCCCCGCCGACGCCCGTCCCGACGGTGACGCCCACCACCACCTTGGCGCCCCGAGCAGCTCCGCGCCACCATTCACCGAGCACGGCACAGTTTGCATCGTTGTCCAGAGTGGTTGGCAACCGGACCAACTCGCTCACCCGATCGCGCAGTGGCACGTTGGTCCATCCAAGGTTGGGACTGGTGACGACCAGGCCGCGCTTGGTATCGATGGGCCCGGGAGATCCGATGCCGACCCCGATGACCTCGAGATCCTCACCCCACACCGCCCTGGCCTGGCCGATGGATTCGTTGACCGCTCCCGCGATGCTCGTGATGACCGTATCGGCTCCGTGACCGGTCGGTGTCCTCAGTCGCTGAATGCCTGAGACCTGTTTGCCGTCCTCGGTGACGGTGCCGACCACGATATTGGTACCTCCGACATCGACTCCGACGATTACGCGCATGACGAATCGACCTCGCGTGTAGGTTGCCGTGCGGATCCGGCTCTGTTGCCAGGGTGGCCCGTGAAGGTGCGCACGGCGCTAGTCGATCTGGAGGACGGCCAGGAACGCCTCTTGCGGAATCTCCACCGTGCCGACTCGCTTCATCCGCCGCTTACCCTCTCGCTGCTTTTCGAGCAGCTTGCGCTTCCGCGTTATGTCTCCCCCGTAGCACTTGGCGGTCACGTTCTTACGCAACGCACGAATGGTCTCCCGCGAAATCACTTTGTTTCCGATGGCCGCCTGGATCACGACCTCGAACAGCTGCCGCGGTATCAACTCCCGCAGCTTCCCCGCAATCTTGCGGCCCCATTCGTGGGCTTTGTCGCGATGAATTATGACACTGAACGCGTCGATCGGGTCGCCGTTGATCAGCATGTCGAGCTTCACCAGCTGACTCGGCCGGTACCCGTCAAATTCGTAATCCATGCTGGCGTATCCGCGGCTGATCGTCTTGAGCCGGTCGTGGAAGTCGAGGACGATCTCAGCCAGGGGAAAGTCAAATTGGAACTGCACGCGTTCGGTGTCCACGTACTCCATTCCCAGATACACGCCGCGACGTTCCTGAGCCAGCTTCATGATGCCGCCGATGTAGTCGGAGGGGGCCGTGATGCGCGCTTTCACGTACGGTTCCTCCACTCTATCGACGGCGCTGCCGGTGGGCATCTTGGTCGGGTTCTCGATCGCGTCGTGTTCCCCGTTCGTGAAGTAGACTTTGTACTCCACGTTCGGGACGGTCGTGATGAGCTCGAGGCCGAATTCGCGCTCCAAGCGTTCGCGTACGATGTCCATATGAAGCAGCCCGAGAAATCCGCAGCGGAATCCGAATCCCAACGCAACGGATGTCTCGGGATCGTATCGCAGGGCGGCATCGTTCATTTGCAGCTTGGCGAGCGCGTCTCTCAGTTCCTCGTACTGGCTGCTGTTGGTCGGGTAGAGCCCGGCGAAGACCATCGAGTGGATCTCGCGATATCCGGGAAGCAGTTCCGCTGCCGGATTGTTGGCGTCCAAGACGGTGTCGCCGACCTGCGTCTCCTGCACGCCTCGCACGTTCGCCACTACGTATCCGACCTCACCTGCGGCCAGCTGTTCTGTCGCGTGCCGGCCGAGCTGTAAGTATCCCACTTCCGCCACCTCGTAGCGATCCTCTTGGTGGGATCCGAACGAGATCTCCATTCCCGGCTTCAGCACCCCATCGATCACGCGGATACTCGGTACCGCTCCACGGTAGCGATCGTAGTACGAATCAAAAATGAGCGATCGATGCGGGCCGTCCGGTGACCCCTGCGGGGCAGGGATGCGGTCCACGATGGCATCGAGCAACGCGGGAACGCCGGTGCCCTCCTTGGCCGACACCGTCAGGATCTCGTCCTGCGCAATCCCGATCAACTCTTCGAGTTCCCTGGCTCGTCGTTCCGGCTCGGCAGCGGGTAGATCGATCTTGTTGAGTACGGGAATGATCTCCAGGCCTGCGTCGAGCGCCAAGAAGAGATTGCTGATGGTCTGCGCCTGCACTCCTTGCGTCGAGTCCACGACGAGAACGGCTCCCTCGCACGCGGCCAGCGACCGTGACACCTCGTAGGTGAAGTCCACGTGCCCCGGTGTGTCGATGAGATTGAGCTGATATGTCCGTGTGTCGTCTGCCGTGAAATGCATGCGGACGGCGTTGAGCTTGATCGTGATGCCGCGCTCACGTTCGAGGTCCATGGTATCGAGCACCTGTGAACGCATTTGGCGCTGCTCGAGCGTGCCGGTGAGTTCCAGAAGGCGATCGGCCAGCGTCGACTTTCCGTGGTCGATGTGGGCGACGATGCAGAAGTTTCGGATATTCCCCTGATGCATGGGGGAGAATATAACTGCCCCACCGCGCCACCCCGCCCCTCAACCCCACCCGGCGGGCCCCCGCCGCTCCACCCGTCAACCCGACGGGCCCACTCCACTCCGCACCCCACCCGCCGGGCAGACGGGACCTTTTATC
>SMUY01041455.1_pt1 | contig 14932 bp, 13 predicted proteins | sample 2456441 | NCBI WGS metagenome assembly SMUY01 (sample SAMN11095931, study PRJNA526329) | marine sediment metagenome | biome: Marine sediment; feature: Surficial sediment; material: Deep marine sediment; isolation source: Hadal surficial sediment | place: Pacific Ocean | collected 2014-11 | depth...
AGCGATCGGGGCCGAGGACTATCAGTCGCATTACGACCTCGGGATAGCGTTCAAGGAAATGGGTTTGCTCGACGAAGCGATCGCCGAATTCCAGAAGGCGTTGAGGGCACCGGATGGCCGGCTGCGTACGTCGGAGGCTCTGGGTGTTTCGTTTTACGAGAAGGAACAATTCCCCGTGGCCGAGGCCATCCTCAAGCGGGCCGTCGACTCGTTGGCCGGGTCAGACGACGAGAAGATCGGATTGTTGTACTGGTTGGGGCGGGCTCGCGAAGAGCAGGGGAAGGATCCGGAGGCGCTGACCTGTTACCGGCGCGCCATGGCCGTGGACCTCGGGTTCAAGGATCTGGGTGAGCGTGTCGCACGCCTGACCGGTGGTGCCGGCGCATGAGCGCGTCTGGAATGACCCGGCTGAAGCTCCCCGATTTGCAGGAGCAACTGCAGCCACGGCTCGACGTGGTCCGGGAAGAATTGGCCCGCATCATCGCCGCAGAATTTCCGCTGATTGCAGAGGTCAATTCTCATTTGCTGCGGATGCAGGGGAAACTGTTCCGACCGACTATGGCGCTGCTGGCGGACGAAGCCACCGGTGGGCCCACGCCCCGTGTGGAGCGCCTGGCGGCGGTGGTCGAGTTGATCCACGTGGCCACGCTGGTGCATGACGACTCGGTGGACCACTCCGTGCTGCGGCGGGGTATGCCCACCGTCAACGCGGCGTTCAGCCACCAGGTGTCGGTCATCATGGGCGACTACCTCTATTCGCGGGCGGTCATCGAACTGGTAGGGTTGGAGGACCTCGAGCCGCTGCGGGTTCTGAGCCGGGTCACCAACGAAATGACCATCGGCGAAATGCGACAGTTACTGGCGTACGATCCTCTGGAGTTCACCGAAGAGGACTACGATCTGTTGATCAGGGCCAAGACGGCCTCGCTGTTGTCGGGGGCGTGCGAAGTCGGGGCCCTGCGCGCCGCGCCGGAGATTCGTGGCGCGCTGCGGGATTTCGGCATGCACCTGGGCATGGCGTTCCAGATCATCGACGATCTGCTCGACTACACCGAGGAAGAGGCGGTCACCGGCAAACGGTCCGGCTCCGACCTGCGCGAGCACAAGGTGACGTTGCCACTGATCCACGCCCTGCCGCGGATAAACCCGGACGAGCGCGCTCAGGTCGATGTGCTCATGGATACGGCCGAACCGACCGACGGACAGATCGCCGACGTGGTGGCCGCGGTAACCCGGGTGGGTGGTCTCGACTACGCCCGGTCACGGGCGCAGGCGCTCGGGGCGGACGCCGAGCTGCTGCTGGAGCTGCTGCCCCCCACGCCGGCACGCGAGGCCCTGAGCGCCAGCGTGAGCTACGTGTTGGAGCGACGCAGCTGATGGCGGGCCCGCGCCGCCCGGGGTTTTACCTCGGGGTCCTGGTGTCGGGGTTCATCGTCGGGGGGTTCTTTACCGCCCTGCTCGACCGGTTCTTGCCCGACAGCACGTTCAAGGCGTTCTTCGTGAGCACCTGGACGCCGACGGTTGGCCCTGTTTCCGTGGACCTCCTGGTGGTAAACTTCACTGTGGGTCCGGTGGGGCTGGCCGTATCGCTGCTGAGCCTGGCCGGGGTCCTCGTGGCCTACTTCGTGGCCCGATCGCTCTTCTGAAGGTGGTGCGTCATGATTGGTAATCTCGGCTTCGGCGAAATCCTGATCATCATGTTGGTGGTGCTGCTCGTGTTCGGAGCCAAGCGCCTGCCGGAAGTGGGCGCCTCTATCGGCAAGGGCATTCGTGAGTTCAAGCGCAGCATCACGGACACCAACGATGCAATCGCTGGGAAGGACGACGCCCCGCCGAGTCAGCTCGACTCCGAGCCGCCGAGTTCTGACGGTGAACCCAAGAGGTTGTCGCAGTAGCCTGGCGCGGGATCGATCCGATTGGCACAATGCGGGGCGCCTCTACCGAGACGCCCCGCGCTGTGTTCCGGACCCTCGCCGTGCCAGTGTGGTGCGGCTACAGCCCCACTTGCTGGTTTTGGGGCAAGCGGGCCGCTGCCGCTTCCAATTGCGCGTTGGTGCGATAGAGGTCGGCCCGGCGGTCGACCACCTCTGCCGATTCCCGGAGCGCCAGGAGGTAATTGCGGACGCGGCTCTGCCGGGCCGAGGAGATCTCCTGGACCCGGTACTGGTTCAATGCCTCGAGGAATGCGGCCGAATCGGCCGCCCCCTGTTCCAGCACTTCCAGAATGTAGAGACCCTCACGGGTGTCGAGCACGCCCGAGCGCTGCCCTGGCTCGAGACCGAACGCCGTCCCTATCAGGATCCCGTTGGGGAGGGGCGGGCGGGTACGGGTAAAGGGCCCAAATTCCCGATACGGTAGTCCCATCTCGTCGGCCGCATCGGCCAGGGTGGCTCCGGCGTCCAACAGCGCCATGTAGTCCTGCGCCAGCGCCCTGGCGGCCGACCATTTCTTGGCCTCGCGGACTTCATGCTCGATGGCCTTGGTGACGTCCGCATCGGCAAGCGGCGGCACGCCTTCAGCAGACGCGCTGTCCACCCGGAAGAGGAAATAGGCCGCCGTGGTTTCGATGACGGGACTGACCTCACCCGGCTGTGCCCGGAAGGCCCAGACCGCGGCGTCCGGGATGACGCGGGTTCCCAACTGCAGCCGGGTGCCCTGTTGTACCGAGCCGGTCTGTCCAATGAGGAGCCCGAGTGCGCGCGCCGCGGTGTCGAGCGCGGCGGGGTCCAGCCGTTCGGCGCCGAGGATCTCCAACGAGTCCGCCTTGGCGTCGAGCTCGTCGCGGTGCTCCCCGGCGATCTCGATTGGAATCAGGATGTGGCGGCCCTCGGCGGTGTCGCCGCTGCGGCGGGTGATCTCGATGATGTGATAGCCGAATTGGGTGAGCACCGGTTGGGACACAGTGTTGAGCGGCATGGTGAAGGCCGCCGAGTCGAACGGCTGGGCCATATCCCCTCGGGTCCACTCGCCGAGGTCGCCTCCCTGGTTGCCGGACACCGTGTCGCTGGATTCCCGGCGGGCGATCTCAGCAAACGGCGCGCCGTCGAGAATTTCCTGGCGCAGGGTGCCGGCCAGGTCGAGGGCCAGTGCGGTGTCGGCCTGGGTGATGATTCGGGGAACCGCGATGTAGCTCATGTGCACCATGGCGGGCCGGCTGAGGTCGTTCTGGTGCTCGCGGTAGTAGGCCCGGATTTCGTCGTCCGTGACGTCGATGACACTGTCGGGGATGGCGGCCCCGGGAGCGATGGCGGTGAGCCCGATCTTGACGATCTCGTTCCCGTCGCGCCACCGGCGCCACAACGCCGGATCGGAGAAGTACACGTCGGCCGTTACCAGACGAAGAAGCTTCTGCCGCTTGAGTTCGCCCCGATAGCGCGCTTCGAGGTAGGGGACGTACTGCTGCCCCACGGCGGAACTGAGCCAGCGCTGGTACTTTTGGAAATCGAACTGTCCGTCGGTCTGGAAATCGGGCGCGTCCTGGAACTCCTCGGGCGGGACGTTGAGCAGCGCTCCGGCCACTTCGGCGGCACTGACCGTGATGCCGCGGCGGTCATACTCGCTCTCGAGGACCGTGCTGGTGACGAACTCTTCCCACACGGCATCGCGGATGGCCTCGATGTCGTCGAGCCCCAAGGGGATGGACGATTGCTGCTGGGCGATGCGAGTCCGTTCTTGGACAGCCTGGTCGTAGACCCGGGTTCCGATGCCGACCCCGTTGATCTTGCCGACGGTCGTCGAGCTGAGAACACTGCCGCCGCCGCCGCCGCCACCGGTGATGCCACTCAAATCGATCAGGAACAACAGCATCAGGGCGGCGAATACCACGGCGATGATTTTTGCGCTGCTACGAAATGCTTGCATCATGAGACAGACACCTTCGAAACCGGGGGCCCATTAGTGAAAAGAGCCATAAGTGTAAGTGCGGCAACGGGCAATCTCAAGGACGGGGCCGGGGCCCCCGGTTGACACAGATGGGTCCCATTGCTACCGTTAGGTTAATTCCCACAACAACTTAGCGCACGGAATACCGGATGGCATCTAGCCGCCAAATCGAGCACCTAGAGCGAAAACACCAAGAGAATCCTGAGGGTCTCACCTTCGCCCCTCTGGCCAACGCCTATCGTAATTCAGGCCAGCCGGAGCGGGCCATCGAGATCCTGATGCAGGGGCTGGAACATCACCCCGATCACGCGCCCGCCAGGATTGTCCTGGGCCGGTGTCACCTCGATCTGGGGGATGATATGGCCGCGGAGACGGCCTTCGCCCAGGTCTTCGACCTCGACCGGGAAAATGTGGTGGCGCTCAAGGCGCTGGCCGACATCACCGAGCGCAACTCGAGGTTCGAGGACGCCGCCCGGTGGCTCGACTACCTCCTGGACGCCGACCGCAACAACGCAGAAGCCCGCGAACAGCTCGAACGTGTCACCGCCGCCCAGGCCGTCGCCGAAGCGGCCGGGGGCGGGGGCGGGGAAGCACCGGCGGAGGCCCTGGGCCCCGAAGCTGCCGAAACGCCCGAGGGCGACGAAACGGCCGGCGGCCCGGAAGCCACCGTCGAGGAGGTCGAACCGATCACGCTCGATGCGCCCTGGGGAGGGACCGAGTTGCCAGCAGAGGAAACCGCCGACGAGGTGGTCTCCACCCCCGAGGGCGGCGAACCCTCGATCGAGCCGCCGCCGCCCCGCCCGTGGGAGCCGCCGCCTCTCGCCGGTGAGGTGGTCGAGGGCCTGAGCGTCAGCGGCATCGACGGCCCTGGTGGGCCGCCGGAAGACGTGGCGCCGGCCGAACCGGTGGTCGAGGAAGACACCGCCGCCCAGGACTTGGCGGCCACGCACGAGACCGAAGACGATATCAGCCTCACCCCGAGCGCCCACAACGAGTTCCAGGCCCCTGACGGCGCCGAAGGCTTGTCGCTGCACGCCAGAGTGGAGAACGAGTTCCAGGTAGAGCAGGAGGATGAAGCGGTCGAGCTGCGTGGCTCAGAGGACAACGAGTTCCAGCAGGGGTCCGACGCGGAACTGTTGCGGCCGTCGACGGACGACGCCTGGGAGCAACCCATTACGCCCAAGGGGGAGGAGGGGGGCGCCGAGACGAGCCCCGAGCGCGAGACGGCAGAGCCGGGGTCGTGGTCCCCGCCCGCGCCAGAGGAGGCAGCGGCCTCGGTTGCCCCGGAGTCGGGGCCGGACGGGACACCGGAACCGCTGGAGGAGGTGTTTGGAACCGAACCCGTTGAACCGGCGGAACCCCCGTTTGAAGAGTCGGAGTCGCTGCCGGGTCCCTGGGCGCCCGTCGAGGATGTCGCGGAGACGATCCGGGCGGAGGATGATGAGCCGTCTCTGGTGGCTTCCGATGACGTGAGCGAGGACGAGAGTGTCGCCCAGGTGGAGGTGACATCGGTGGAGGCGGAGGACGGGATCGACGTCGAGCCGGGGTCGCTGGTGGCGGGCGACATGGTCGAGGAGGCCGGCCTCTCGGAAGCCCAAACGCCCGCCGACGGAATGGAGGCCGATCGGTATCCGGAGTTCCTGGGTAGCGACGAGGACGCAGCGCCGCCGGCAGCGGCTGAGCCCCCCGCCGCGGCGCCACCGGAGCCGGAGCCCGCGTTCGTCGCCACCGAGACCATGGCCGAGGTGTATCTCAGCCAGGGGCATCGCGGCGAAGCGCTCGAGGTCTACCGGGCGCTGTTGCAGTCCACGCCGGGCGACGTCCGCCTGAGTGAAAAAGTGAGCGCCCTGGAGACGGAGCTGGAGGGTGGGGTGGTAGCCGGGGAGCGGGATGAGCCGACGCCGGAGGCTGGGGATGGATCCACGGTGGAGTCGGGCTCGAGCTATGCCGCGTCCGCTACCGGCGGCCAGACGGTCAAGGCGATGTTCCGGGGTATGCTGGCCGCCAAGCCGGCCGCCCCGGCTCCGCCGGAAGCGATGCCGGCAACCCCCCCGGCAGCCGGCAACCTCGCCGGCACCAGTCCGGAGGTGATGGGCGAACCCACCCGACCGGCCCAGGATCCCCTGTCCCTGAGCGCCATCTTCGGCGAGGATGCTTCGCCCGTCCCTCCGGCCCTCGGTGGTGGATCAGCCAAGGCCGAGACGGATGAGGGCTTCTCCTTCGACAGCTTCTTCGGCGACGAGGAGGGTGGGTCGGACTCCAAGCGGCTATCCGGCAGCCGGCCCAAGGGGCGGGAGGACGAGGAAGACCTCGATCGGTTCCAGTCGTGGCTCCAGGGTCTCAAGGGGTAGATGCACATCGCCGTCCTGAACGGGCCCAACCTCGATCTTCTTGGGGAGCGGGAAACCCACATCTACGGCACGACGACCCTGGCGGCCCTGGAGGAGTCGGTCCGCCGGCGGGGAGAGGAGTTGGGCGTCTCCGTCGAATGGATCCAGAGCAATCACGAAGGTGAGCTGGTCGACGCGGTCCATGGGTTCCGCTCCAGGGTAGACGGCGCCGTGGTGAACCCGGCGGCCTACACCCACACGAGTTGGGCGCTGCGCGATGCCTTCCTCGCGGCCCCCATACCCTTCGTCGAGGTCCACCTATCCAACGTGTTCGATCGGGAGCCGGAGCGGCGGCGGTCACTGTTCGCCGATCTGGCTTGTGGGTTCGTAGCGGGATTCGGCCCTCGGGGTTACCTTCTGGCGCTCGATGCCTTGATCGACATCCTGCGTGACGACTGACCGGCGCGAGACGCGTCAGTCGGGTGTCCGCCAGTGGCTCAAGGATCACGATCTCGACGCCCTCCTGATCACCCACCTCCCCAACATCCGGTATCTGACGGGATTCACCGGATCGGCGGGATTGCTGGTGGTGCGGCCCACCGAATCGGTGATGATCACCGATTTTCGGTACGCGGTGCAGGCGCCGAGGGAAGTGGGCCCGGCGGCGGCGGTGATCATCGAGCAGTCGAGCGTGTGGCAGCGGCTGCGCCGCCACATCGACGGGTATCAGACCCTGGGTTTCGAATCGGCCGTGCTGTCGGTTCGGGCGGCCCAACAGCTCGGCGAGGGGATGTCGACCCGGTTGGTGCCCACGCACGACGTGGTCGAACGGCTCCGGGCCACCAAGGATCCGGAGGAAGTGGCGGCCATCCGTGAGGCCGCCGGCCTGGCGCTGGAGGCGCTGGCTGCGGTGCTGCCTTCGGTGGCGGTGGGCGACGGGGAGCGGGAGATTGCCGGTCGGCTCGAGTCCGAGCTCAGGCGGCGCGGCAGCGAGTGGCATCCGTTTCCCACCATCGTGGCCTCCGGCGCTCGCTCGGCGCTGCCCCACGCCGGGACCAGCGACCGGACGATCGAGCGCGGGGACCTCCTGCTGGTGGATTTTGGGGCCCAAGTCGACGGCTACTGCGCCGATGTGACCCGGACCTTCGTGGTGGGAGCGGCGGCGGACGACCGGCAGCGCGCCATCTACGATTTGGTGCGATCGGCGCAAGCGAGGGCCATCGAGGGCCTCTCGGCGGGGAAGACGGGCCGGGACGTTGATGCGTTGGCGCGTGAGCTGATCGCCGCCCGGGGCTTCGGGGACGCTTTCGGGCATTCGCTGGGGCACGGGTTGGGACTCGAGGTCCACGAAGGGCCCCGCCTTGGCCCGCGAGAGGATGGGGTACTTCCCATCGGGGCGGTGGTCACCGTCGAACCCGGGGTCTATCTTCCGGGTTGGGGTGGTGTGCGGATCGAGGACGACGTTCACGTAGGCTCCGGCGCCGCCGAGCGGTTGTCGGGGGAGGGGGAGCCCTCAGAACTCATGACGCTCGGGTAGGAGATCGTGTGGCGACTACGGCGAATTTTCGAAACGGCATGGTGCTGGATATCGACGGCCAGCTGTTTCAGATGACATACTTTCAGCACGTGAAGCCCGGCAAGGGTGGGGCTTTCGTGCGCACCAAGTTGAAGAACGTGAAGACCGGCGCGGTCATCGATCGGAGGTGGAACGCAGGTGAGCGGGTCAACGATGTTCGTCTGGAGCGGCGATCGATCCAGTTTTCGTACGCCGATGGGCATTTCTATCATTTCATGGACATGCAGACGTTCGACGACGTGATGATCACCGACGACGTGATCGGCCAACAGCAGCTGAAGTATCTTAAGGAAGGGATGGAGTGCGAGGGCCTGGTACACAACGAGACGGTGTTGCTGGTCGACCTGCCCAATTTCGTGGAGTTGAAGATCACCACGACGGATCCCGGCGTCAGGGGCGACACGGCGACGGGCGGGACCAAGCCCGCGACGTTGGAAACCGGAGCCACCGTCCAGGTGCCGTTGTTTCTCGAAGAAGGGCAAGTCATTCGCGTCGACCGACGAGAGGACAAATACCTGACCCGCGTATGAACGCTCAAGAGATGCAGGAACTGGCGGGATTGCTTCAGCAACTCCCGGGTATCAAGTCGATCGAATTCCGTGACGTGAAGAAGCTGGCCGAGCTTCTGCGCCAGTCCCCGGAGATCGGTTCGATCGAGGTGAAAGGGTGGTTCGGGTCGCGGGTGGTCATCACCCGCACCAACAATGCCGCCGGTCCGGCCGCCACGGCGCCGGTGTACCAAGACCCTGCGGCTGTTCCAGCCCCAGCCCCCGCTCCACCGCCCGAGGCGCCGGTCGTGGCGCCCCATCTCAAGGAAATCAAGTCACCGATGGTGGGGACGTTCTACCAGGCGCCCGAGGCCGGGGCAGAACCGTATGCCCGTGTCGGTGGCCGGGTGTCTCCGGGCAAGACCGTGTGCATCGTCGAGGCAATGAAGATCATGAACGAGATCGAATCCGAGATAGCGGGCGTGGTGAAGGAAGTGTGCGTCGAGGACGGCCAGCCGGTCGAGTACGGCCAGGTCCTCTTCCGGGTGGATCCCAATGGCTGACTCCGGTACCAAGGACGCTCGTCCCTTCAATTTCAAGCAGGCCATCGTGGAGTTGGTGCAGCGGAACGGATCGGACTTGCTGCTCAAGGTCGGTCGGGCGCCGACCATCCGCGTCAACGGCGTGCTGGACAACATGAGCATGGCCCCGCTCAGGCCGGAAGACTTGAAGTTGCTGGCGGAGCAGATCATGACGCCGCGCCAGGTCAAGGAGTTTTCCGAGAAGAAGGAAGCGGATTTCGCCATCGGGGTTCCGGGAGTTGGCCGGTTCCGCACCAACATCTACCAGCAGCGTGGCACGCTGGCCTTCGCCTTCCGGGCCATCCCCTACGAGGTCAAGACGATCAAGGAGTTGGGGCTGCCGGGGGTGCTGGAGGAAATCGCGCTGCGTCCGCGCGGACTGGTGCTGGTGACCGGCATCACCGGGTCCGGGAAATCGACGTGCCTGTCGGCGATGATCAATCACGTCAACCTCCACCGGCGGGTCAACGTGATCACCATCGAGGACCCGATCGAGTTTCTGCACCGCGACGTCAAGGCCAACATTTCGCAACGTGAGGTCGGCAGCGACACGCTGAGCTTCGGGTCAGCCCTGAGGCACGTGCTGCGCCAAGACCCCGACGTGATTCTCATCGGCGAGATTCGAGACATCGAGACCCTCGACACGGCGCTCAAGGCGGCCGATACCGGGCACCTGGTGTTCTCCACGCTGCACACCACGGACGCCACGCAGACGATCAACCGGGTGATTTCCTTCTATCCGCCGCACCAGCACCAGGAAGTGCGTTCGCTGCTGTCGACCGCCCTGTCGGCCGTGGTGTGCCTGCGACTGGTGCCCCGCAAGGACGGCAAGGGACGGGTGCCGGCGGCGGAGGTGTTGATCAACACTGCGGCGGTGGCCGACAACATCCGCGACCTCGAAAAATCGCTCAACATTCCGGACTTGATCGCCGAGGGCACGGTGTCCTACGGGATGCAATCGTTCGATCAGTCACTGATGAAGTGGTACAAGGACGATATCGTGTCCTACGAGAGCGCCCTGTTCTTCAGTTCCAACCCGAGCGAGTTCGCCTTGCGTGCGTCGGGAATCGACAGTGCCTCCGACAGGACATTCGCGGATATTCACGGCGAGCCGGCCAAGACCGAAACCTCCGATATCGACCTCGACCTGACGCAGTAATGTTCCGCAAGATTCTCATCGCCAACCGCGGAGAGATCGCCCTGCGGGTCATCCGCGCGTGCCGTGAACTGGGCGTGGAAACAGTGGCGGTGTACAGCGAGGCCGATCGCGAATCGCTGCACGTCCGCTTTGCCGACGACGACGTGGCCATCGGGCCTCCGATGAGCCGCCACTCCTACCTGTGCATCCCCAACCTGATCGCCGCGGCCGAAATCACCGGGGCGGACGCCATTCATCCGGGCTACGGATTCCTGGCCGAGAACGCCGAGTTCGCCGACATCTGCAAGGCGTCGAACATCACCTTCATTGGTCCCACCGGCGACCAGATCCGCAGCATGGGCGACAAGGCCACCGCCAAGCGGCTGGCCCAGGAGGCCGACGTCCCGATCGTGCCGGGATCGGCGGGGATCATCGAAGACCTCGAAGAAGCGCAGGCGATCGCCGGTGAGATCGGCTATCCGGTCATCATCAAGGCCACCGCCGGCGGTGGCGGCAAGGGGATGCGCATCGCAACGGATGGGGAACAATTCGCCCAAGCCTTTACCCTGGCCCAGAGCGAAGCGCTCGCCGCGTTCGGCAACGGTGACGTGTACCTCGAGAAATTTCTGGCCCGGCCGCGCCACGTCGAGATACAAGTGCTCGGCGACCAACAGGGGACGGTCGTACACTTGGGCGAGCGGGAGTGTTCGGTGCAGCGGCGCCACCAGAAGCTGGTGGAAGAAGCGCCCAGCCCGGGGTTGACGGAGGATCTTCGCAACCGTATGGGACAGGCGGCGGTGCGGCTGGCAGACGCCATCGACTACGTCGGCGTGGGGACCGTCGAGTTCCTTCTGGACGACGACGGACAGTTCTATTTCATGGAGATGAACACCCGGATCCAGGTGGAGCACCCGGTCACCGAGATGGTGACGTCGTTCGATCTGGTCAAGGATCAGATCCGGGTGGCCGCGGGGGAGAAGGTCAGTTTCCAGGGCGACGGTAACCTGTTGCGGGGCCACGCCATCGAGTGCCGCATCAACGCCGAGGACCCCTACCGGAACTTCCAGCCGAGCCCGGGGAAGATCACCGCCTATCATCCTCCGGGGGGGCCCGGCGTCAGGGTGGATAGCCACGTGTACGCGGGGTACCAAGTGCCCCCCTACTACGATTCCCTGCTGGCCAAGGTCATCGTCCACGGGAACGATCGGGCCGAGGCGCTGGCGCGCATGGGCCAGGCACTCGACTGCTTCATCATCGAGGGCGTGGTGACCACCATTCCCTTCCTGGCCCGGCTGATCCACCACCCCGACTTCGTCGCCGGTAAGGTCGACACCAATTTCCTGGAACGCACACCGGAGTTGTTCGAGCCGCCGGCATGAACCTGCGGGTGGTCCTGACGCCGGGTGAACTGCGCCCGGGCGAGGTGGCCGGCGCCTGCGTTTTCGTGATCGACATTCTGCGGGCCACCACCACCATGTGTGCCGCCTTGCACCATGGCGCCAAGGCGATCATCCCCGTGACCGGTATCGACGAAGCCCGGGAGGTTGCCGCCCGGTTCGAGGGGGAGGGGGAGGGGGAGGGGGAGGGCGAGCGACCCATGCTGGCCGGCGAGCGGGGCGCCGATCCCGTCCCCGGGTTCGACCTGGGGAACAGCCCGGGCGAAATGACCGCCGCCGCCGTGGCCGGCCGGCTCCTGGTCATGACCACCACCAACGGCACCAGGGCGCTCAGGGCGGTGGCAGGAGCCGCCTCGGTGCATCCGCTGGCGGCCGTCAACTTCTCGGCGGCGGTCCAGCGCGCACGATCCGTACGGCAGGACGGGGGCAGGGTGGTGGTGGTGTGCGCCGGGAGGGTGGGCCAGCCCTCCCGGGAGGACGCCTACTGTGCCGGTCGCTTCGGGAGGGACGTGGTGGGGAGCGCCGGTGGGGCCGGGCTGTCGGATCAAACCCGGTGGTGCCTCGACTTGGCGGAGGAATCTGGTGATGATTGGTATGCGGCGCTCATGGCCAGCACCGCGGGCCGGAAGCTGAGCGAGCACGGCTACGCCGAGGACGTGCGGGTGGCGGGCCGGCAAGACCTCCATCCGGTATTGCCCTCGCTTCGTGACGGACGCCTCACACTGACACCCTCTATTCCATGAACCAATCCTTCAAGCGACGACTCACGGCCATCTCGGCGCTGGTGTTGGGGCTGTTCATCGCTCTGGCGCTGTTGCCGGTCTCGGGTACGGGGCCCCTCGGTTCGGTATTGGGCCGCTTCCTGTGGCGCTTCCTCGGGCTCGGTGCCGTGGGGCTGCCCCTGCTCGGTTTGGGGTTGGCCCTGGCCGGGTTCGAGCGACTCCCCCGGGTCGACATGCGGAAAGTGGCCGGCCTGGCTACCGGACTCATCCTGCTGGTCCCGTTCTTCATCGCCATCGTCACGGGGACGACCTCCGCGGCCCTGGTCGGAAACCTGTCCGAATGGGGCATGGCGGAGAGGATGACCGGCATCGTCCCAGTGTTTCTCGCCTCGCAACTGAGGGGAATCGTCGGATTCGCCGGTGCCTTGCTGATCGGGTTCCTGGCGTTGTCGGCGTTGACGTTGTGGGCCGTCGGCTGGCATCCACTGCAACGGCTCGAGCGAGGGATGGAGACCAAGAAGGAGTCAGACAAATCTGTCGGGGAGGTCGTGGCGCAGGTGGGCGCCACGGCCACCGACGTGGTGGTGTCCGCGCCGGAACTCCCAGCCAAACCGAAGAAGAAGCCCGCCAAGAAACCCAGGCGTGTCGACCCGTTGGTGCTGGACGAGGCGGCGCTGGCGGACACGGCGCTGCCGCCGATTGACCTGCTGGAGCCTCCGTCCGAGGACGACACCACCGCCGGCGAGGCCGGTCTGGACGGGTTGGGCCAGGTGCTGCTGGAGACGCTGCGGACCTTCAAGGTCGACGGCCGCATAGTGGGGCGCACCACCGGCCCGGTGGTGACCCAGTTCGAAGTGGAACCGGCCCGTGGGGTGAAGGTCGGGAAGATCGCGGCCCTGGCAGACGACCTGGCGCTGGCCATGCGGGCGCCGTCAATCCGTATCGTGGCGCCGATTCCGGGGCGCGGTGCCGTGGGCGTCGAGGTACCCAACCCGACGGCGCACGTGGTGACTCTCAGGGAGCTGATGGAGGCTCCGGAATGGACCAGCGCGCGGGCCATCCTGCCGATCGCCTTGGGGCGGGACCTCGAGGGCCGGCCGGTGATCGCCGACCTGGCCAAGATGCCGCACCTGCTGATTGCGGGGGCGACCGGGTCCGGCAAGTCGGTGGCGATCAACACCATGATCACCAGTCTGGTGTATCGCTACAGTCCCAAGCATCTCAGGCTGTTGATGATCGACCCCAAGATGGTGGAGTTGTCGATCTACAACGCTCTACCTCATCTCAGGCGCAAGGTGGTCACCGACAACCACGAAGCCGCCGGCGTGCTCAAGTGGGCGGTGATCGAGATGGAACGCCGCTATCGGTTGCTGCACGCCAACAACGCGCGCAACATCACCGACTTCAACCGCAAGGTGGAAGACGGCAAGCCGCTCAAGAACGTGGTGCCTCCCAAGCCGACGTTGTCGAGCATCGCCCAAGAGGACGCGGACACGCCGCCGCCCGAGCCGGTCGACGAGGAGTACCGGGAAGGGACGCTGCCCTACATCGTGGTGATCGTGGACGAGCTGGCCGACCTGATGATGACCGTGCCCGGGGAGATCGAAACCCCGCTGGCGATGCTGGCCCAGAAGGCCCGTGCCATCGGCATTCACATCATCCTGGCAACCCAGCGCCCGTCGGTCAACGTCATCACCGGACTCATCAAGGCCAATTTCTCCAGCCGAATCGCCTTCCGCGTCGCCAGCAAGGTCGACAGCCGCACCATTCTCGACCAGAACGGGGCGGAGGCCTTGCTGGGCAACGGCGACATGCTGTTCCTCCCGCCGGGGAAGAGCGAACCGATGCGGTTGCAGGGAGCGTTCATCGGTACCGAAGAGACCGAACGGCTGACCGGGTGGTACGTGGACCGGCGAGAGGCGCGCCGGGCCCACGCCATGGAGGAGGCCCGGGAGGAGGAGGACATCCTCGACGTGGTCCGGGCCTTCGAAGGCGAGGACGGCACCGGGGGGGGGAGCGCTCCCGGCGCCCCGGAGGACCGGGACTCCCTGTTCCGCGAGGCGGCCGAAGTCTGCCTGCAGAATCAGGGCGGGTCGACCTCACTGTTGCAGCGCAAGCTCCGGATCGGTTACGGCCGTGCCGCGCGCATCGTCGACCAGTTGAATGAGGTTGGGATTCTGGGGCCGCCGGACGGGAGTAAGGCGCGGGAGGTGTTGATTGGGTTTGATCAGTTGGATGAGTACTGTCGGTAGGGGGCGTGGGGCGTGGGACGTGGGACGTGGGGGGGTAGGGAGCGCGCTCGGTCCGGTGCTCGGCTGAAGCTGAGACTCGGCTACTGTCGCTGAAGCGACGGGGGTTCCTGCCCCCGCTGCTCTCGCTGCCCCCGCTGCCCTCGCTTCCGTCTGCCCCCGCTTTTTTGCCCCCCGTTGCGGCTAGTTGATGCGAAACATTACGGCCGGGTGGGCAATACTCTCCCATGTCCCGACAGTTCATACCGGTCGCCGAATGGAAGGATCCACGTCATCGTCGCGGGCTACTGGCCGAGTTGGAGGCGGCGGCGTTTTTGACCGCTTGCGGCTGGTCGGTGGAGGCTCACCGGTTTCGGTTGGGGCGGAGCGACATCGATCTCATTGTGCGGCGGGGAAGCATGGTGGCGTTCGTCGAGGTCAAGGAGCGGCGCGGACCGGCGTTCGGTAGTGCCGCCGAGGCGGTGGGCTGGCGCAAGCGTCTCAGGATCGGCCGGGTGGCGGCGGTGTGGATGGATCGGCACGGGAGGGAGGGGGATGTGTATCGGTTTGATCTGGTGGCGGTGGAGGGG
>SMUY01082766.1_pt1 | contig 14919 bp, 12 predicted proteins | sample 2456441 | NCBI WGS metagenome assembly SMUY01 (sample SAMN11095931, study PRJNA526329) | marine sediment metagenome | biome: Marine sediment; feature: Surficial sediment; material: Deep marine sediment; isolation source: Hadal surficial sediment | place: Pacific Ocean | collected 2014-11 | depth...
AATTGAGCGATCAGATTTTTTTTGATCTCTAAAGGATCCATCACTGCCTTCGCACTCACATTTTGATAAATAGGACAGGCTGGATCTGTAAATTGAGTGTTCTCAATCGCTGCGGCCAACTCCTCCCTTGCAGGCTCCATCAACGGACTATGAAATGCTCCACCCACAGGCAATAATATTGTCCGTTTTGCTCCCGCCTCCTTTAGCGCTTCGCAGGCTGCATCTATTGCGACTATTTCGCCACTGATCACTAATTGGCCGGGACAGTTGTAGTTTGCAGCCACGACAATTCCGTTGGTTTCTGCACATATTTCTTCGACTACTTCATCATCCAAACCTAAAACAGCCGCCATCGTAGAAGGTTGGACCTCACATGCTTTTTGCATGGCTTGCGCTCTGCGGGAAACCAATCTCAAACCATCACTGAATGCCAGGGTTCTATTCGCTACCAATGCCGAAAATTCACCCAAAGAATGCCCGGCGACCATATCGGGTTGAAAAGCATCTCCCATCACTTCGGCTAAAATGGTTGAGTGTAGAAAGATCACAGGTTGGGTTACCGCGGTTTCTTTTAATCGGTCAGAAGTACCCTCGAACATTATTTTTGTGATGTCGAAGCCTAATACCTCATTCGCATGATTGAAGAGGTCTTTTGCTTTTGCCGAGGCATCATACAGATCCTGCCCCATACCTGTGAATTGTGCTCCCTGACCGGGAAATAAATAGGCTTTCATTCGTTGCTGAATTTCATTGGTTACTGAAATGCAAAAATATACTTTTAATTTAAGAATACGACTTGACGATTTGCTCTACTCGCGACAAATAACCACTCCCAAATAAATTGAGATGTACCAAAAGGTAATACAATTGCCATAGCGGAATGCGGGACTCCCAGTTTTCGGTAAGCGGAAAGATCTCATTATAAATAGAAAATACTTTAGCCGGAAAACCACCAAACAGCTGCATCATTGCCAGGTCCATTTCCCTGGGGGCAAAAGCAACTGCAGGATCGATCAATACCGGTTCTCCTTTCGATGACACCAAATAGTTGCCGCTCCAAAGATCTCCATGAATAAGTGATGGATTTTCTTTGGGAATTATTTCTGAAATATTTTTATAAAAGGAATCTAGATCTGAAAACGAATATCCCTGTTTACGGACTGAAGAAAACTGGGGTTCCAGGCGTTCATCGATGTAAAATTCAGAGGCCACATCATGATGGCTATTACGTTGGGTAAGGCTGCCTATATAATTGGAATGGTCCAGCCCAAACCTGCTATTGCTCGATCTGTGAAGCTTTGCCAGCTGTTCCGCGAAGTCGGTCCAAAAACGATTTGAAATAGCTCCTTGCTCGATATTTTCAAGGAGTAAATACGCCTGTTCACTTTCAATTCCACAGTTGATGATCTCAGGTATTCTAAAACTTTCAGATGCTTTTAATACAGACAATCCTTTTGCTTCGGCTTCGAACATCCCCGGAAATTTATCCGCATGATTCAATTTTATCACAAGATCTGATGAGGTACATTTAAGAAGGTAAACATCATTGATATCTCCACCGGACAGGCGCTTTACCTCCAGTAGTTCGAGGTTTTTTTGAGCTACTATTTTTTGTAAAGATGAAAACATATATTATTCTGCCGGGGCCTTAGCAGAGCTTAGATCCGGATCCATGTCTCATAGGTAAACGCGTACGCATGCCGTTCGTCTTTTTCATGATGCTCTTCAAAGATACACTTCCAGTCTAATTCCGGAATTTCCGGAAAAAAGGTATCGGCTTCGAATGTACCCCGAACACGGGTCAGTTCAATTTTATGCGCGATCTTCATCCCTAATCTATAAATTTCGCCTCCTCCTATTATAAATGGCTGTTCATCATCCGAAGCTTTCTGTAAGGCTTCTTCCATAGAATGCACCATTATAGCACCGTCTTTCCGGTAATTTCTATTTTGAGTAATGACTATGTGGGTTCTATTGGGTAGTGGGTTGGGGAATGATTCGAATGTTTTCCTCCCCATGATAATGTGATGGCCGGTAGTGAGTTGTTTGAATCGTTTAAAATCATCGGGTAAATGCCAAACCAGCTCGTTGTCCTTTCCCAATTCGTTGTTCTCGCCTGCTGCGGCTATCATTGTGATCATCCTTCTTCCGCGGGGAATTGGAGAGGGTCCTCGTTTTTTTTTACTTGTGCCTCATCCGACCCCATAGGCTCCGGCCGAAGGCGGTCCGCTGAAGCTTCATGCGACACATGGTCAGCCACCGTAACTTCTTTAACCACTTGTTTTTTAATTTCAGCAATGCGTTCTTCCTGTTTGGCCTTTAGTTTTTCTATTTGACGGTCTTCCCATTCCTTGCCCATAAATTTGCTCATGATGAATACGTTCAGCAAATGGATCATAAATAATAATGCCCATAGTAAAATGGCCCAAGCAAACCAGTTCTCGATAAAAAAGTCCTTACCGATTCCTAATACCGGGTTGATAATGATCAAGAGGACAGAACCGGCTAAAAATAAAATAAAATGCTTCATCAACCACTTTTTTTGATTGATGCGCTTACGTGCGTAGTCGTATTGTTCCCTTTGTTCCGGGTCGATTATTTCGGTTTTGCTAGTTTTTGAAAACATAGTTGGCTACTTTTATCCTACTTCGCGTTTGCTCGGCCAGATGCGGTGTTCTTTAGTGTAAAAATACCATTTTTTCATCTTTTAGCCCAGTACTAAATGAAAGACTTTAAGGATCAGTTTCCCGTTACCGGTCAATATACTTATCTCAATACGGCTTCCTGTGGATTGCTTTCAAAGTCATTGGTCGAATGGAGACATGAGCACGATGAAAATTTGCTACATGGGGGAAGTATGTTCAGGGATTTGCACAAGGCACATATACGGGAAATAAGAAGAAGTGTCGGCCATTTTTTTTTTACTTCTGAAGAGAACGTCGCGTTGGTTCCAAATTTTTCCTTCGGAATGAATACTGTTCTTGACGGCCTTCCGAAAGGGCAAAAGATCTTGCTTTTAAATGGGGACTATCCATCGATCAACTGGCCGGTGGAGAATCGTGATTTTGAGATTTGTTATGCTGAAATTGATGAACATTTGGAGCAAAATATAGAAGTGGCTGTTGAAAAATATCAGCCTGATATATTTGCATTCAGTATCGTGCAGTACATAAGCGGTATTTTGATCGATCTGAATTATCTGAAACGATTGAAGCAAAAACATCCCGATCTATTGCTCATCACCGATGCCACTCAGTTTTTGGGGACTACCAACTTCAATTTTGAAGAGAACGCCATCGATGTTATTGGAGCGAGTTCATACAAATGGATGTTGGCAGGATATGGTAACGGTTTCTTTCTTATCAAGCAGGAAGCACAACAAAAGATCTCGCCAATAACTATAGGACTGAATTCGGCAGATGCATCTTTCAGTAAAACAAAAGAAATAGAATTTGTGGGTGGTTTCGAACCGGGACACCAGGATACTATAAATTACGGTAGTTTGGGAGAGTCGATTCGGTATTTAGAAGAACTGGGGACGGATACTATCGAGCGTCATTTAGCTTCTATCAATGAGATAGCGAAAAAAGAATTCACAAAACTCGGGCTACTGGAGCCCGCCGTCACCAATAGGGCATTGCACTCGTGTATCTTTAATATCAAAGGGGATGCAGCGTTATTTCAGAAATTAAAAGAGAACAAGGTAATAGCTTCTTTGCGAGGTAAGGGAATACGCCTTAGCTTTCATTTTTATAATTCGGAAAAGGATCTTGAAAAGTTGCTTGCTCTCCTGTATTGAACACCGGAAACAAAGAGTGCGATACCGTTTTTTATCAACGCTTTATTTCCCCGTTTTAAATGTAATGGGAATGGTATATTTAAGAGCTCTGGGCTCTCCTCCAAGCATCCCCGGTCTGGCCATTTTTGGTATGGAACTAACATTTCTTTTGGCTGCGTCCCGCAACAATTTCGTAGCGCCGGTTACACTTTCAATTTCCACTTTTCCCAGCTCATTGATGTACATTTCAACGATTACTTTTCCTTGTTCGTTCTTTTTATAGGCTTCGGCAGGGTATTTAAAATTTTTACCGAGATGTTGGACCAATTTTTGTTTAAAACAATCATTTATGGCAGTACCGGTTTTACCTTCACATCCTGGCCATACAGGAGCAATTTCCTTCAAGATCACCGTTGTTTTATTTACACTTCCCCATTCATTTTGAGAAAAACCAATAACGGGAATAAGCAAAAGGGCAATTAAGAGCAATTTTCTCATAAGTAGGTATTAAAGTCACACCGCAACCACTCCTTTGATGTGGGGATATGGATGATAATCGATCAGGGTAAAATCATCAAATTTGAAGTCAAATATATCCTTTACTTCTGGATTAAGCAACATTTTAGGCAGGGGACGTGGTTCTCTTGACAATTGCAGGTCTATTTGTTCATAATGGTTGCTGTAAATATGGGCATCACCAAAGGTATGAATAAAGTCTCCCGGTTGGTAATCGCAAACCTGAGCCATCATCATGGTGAACAGGGCATATGAGGCAATATTAAAGGGGACGCCCAAAAATATATCGGCACTTCGTTGATAGAGTTGGCAAGAAAGTTTTCCATCAGCCACATAAAACTGAAAGAAAGCATGGCAGGGCGGTAAAGCTGCCTTTCCATTGGCTATATTTTCTGAGAAGGTTTTTGAAGTATCAGGTAACACACTGGGATTCCAGGCGCTGACTAACATTCGCCGGCTGTCAGGATTATTTTTTAAGGTGTGAATAATATCGGATATCTGATCGATCTCTTCACTGTTCCAGTTCCGCCATTGATGTCCATACACCGGTCCCAGGTCCCCATTGTCATCTGCCCAGGCATTCCAAATACGCACCCCATTTTCCTGCAGGTATTTTATATTGGTGTCACCATTGAGAAACCATAATAATTCATAAATAATGGATTTTAAATGTAATTTTTTGGTGGTGACCATCGGAAATCCTTCGCTGAGGTCAAAACGTAATTGGTGTCCAAAAACACTTTTGGTACCGGTTCCTGTGCGGTCACTTTTCTCATTACCGAATTCGAGTACATGTTTTATCAGGTTGTGATATTGCTTCATCGTCAATCAAAATTAGTTGGCTAAATGTAAAAAACAAGAGGTAGTTAGAAAACTTGAATCGAAGGGTTTTATTATAAGTTATCAACCGTTTTTATCGCTTACCCAATGATCATTCCCGCAATTGTGGCGGAGATAAGAGAAGCAATGGAGCCACCAAGCAGCGCTCTCATGCCAAATTTTGATAATAATTTACGTTGTCCGGGAGCCAGAGACCCTATGCCGCCTATTTGGATGCCTATTGACGCGAAGTTGGCAAAACCACAAAGCATATAAGTGGCCATGATGATGGATTTTTCGGTGTTGAGATGGATGGCGTTGGATAGGTTCTTTAAATCGGCTAGTTGCATATAACCCACAAATTCACTGGCAACGAGTTTAATTCCTAAAAGCTGCCCCATCATCATCATATCTTCTTTTGGTACTCCGATAAGCCACATTAACGGAGCAAATAAATAACCCAGAAGAAATTCGAGCGAAAGGCTACTATAGGCTGTGTTTTCAGCGATCACTTGATTTAAGGAAGTGAAGTGCCAATCGATACTAAGGAATTCAATGGAAAAACCATCGAAGCTAGCTATACCGCTTAATATTCCATTCATAAGTGCTATCAGCGCGATAAAAACCAGGAGCATGGCGCCCACATTTACGGCAAGTTTTAACCCTTCTGTGGTTCCGTTGGCGATCGCGTCCAAAAGATTGCTCCCAATTTTATCTGAAGACACCTTGACATCGGTATTGATCTTTTCAGTTTGTGGGTATAATATTTTTGAGATGACTATCGCTCCCGGAGCAGCCATAACGGATGCTGCGAGCAGGTGTTTTGCAAACATCAATCGCAACACGGGATCATTACCACCTAAGAAGCCTATATAAGCCGCTAAAACAGCTCCTGCCACCGTTGCCATCCCACCGATCATCACTAAAAGCATCTCAGATTTGTTCATTTTTTCCAAATAGGCCTTTATCAACAAAGGGGCTTCGGTTTGTCCAAGAAAAATATTTCCGGCTACACTTAAGCTTTCTGCCCCGGAGATCTTTAACAACTTTGATAACAACCAGCCAAAGGCCTTAACAACCTTTTGGATCACTCCTAAGTAAAAAAGAACCGAAGTAAGTGCGGAGAAAAATATAATAGTAGGCAAAACCTGAAACGCAAAAATAAATCCGAAGGTGTTCATATCTGCCACCAATCCCTTGAATAAAAACTCACTACCCGCCTGGGTAAACTCTAGAATACTTACGAATATTCGACCAACCAGATCAAATATATTTTGAATAAAAGCTACTTTTAAAACACCTATAGCTATGAACAGCTGAAGAGTCAGACCTATACCCACAGTTCGCCAGTTTATGGCTTTTTTATTCGCACTGAACAAAAAGGCTATCAAAATAAGGGTGAACATCCCAAGTATTCCACGCCAAAGACTTTGAACTGAGAACCCTTTGGAAGCTTGTATCAGAGTCGTCTCATTAGCGCTGTCCGTCTTATTTTCATCAATTAATAGAGCAGCGTCCTTTTTATCGACATAAGTAAATTTATAATTGACATTATTTTCAGATAAAACCAGGGTACTGTCCGTAAGTTCTTCAATGTGGTAGCGGCGTATGGTGTCCTTTGGTTTTGAGTAGAAGAGTATTAATAGATTATTCTGATAGATATAATCTCCCGAAGCTCTAAGATTGTCTTTAGCTTCCAGTGAATAATTGAACGATCCTTCGTTGAGAACAAAATTATCAGTTTCGGGATTGATCGGAAAAAGAGACTCGCCTTCGAGAGTTTCGACACTGGTAAAAAGCCAATTCTTTTCAATATTCTGACCGCTAACAATTCCGAAGGAAACACAAAAAATCAGGAGAAATAAATAGTTGCGCATAAACTATTTTCGTTTTGAAATTTCGTCCCTGATCGCTGCAGCTTTTTCGTAGTTTTCTTGTGCAACGGCTTCATCGAGTTGTTTTTTGAGTTCTTTTAAGGTGTGTTTGCTGTAATCTTCTGAGACAAGTTTGATCGTTTCTCTGTCTTCGCCGGTTATTAACTCTTCAATGACCGCCTCTTGTTCTCCTGAAGTGTCCTTATCTTTGGGCGGTGTTTTTAAGTATATTCCTGCTTTATCCAGAATCTTTTTATAGGTAAATATGGGTGCCTTAAATCGCAATGCCAAAGCTATGGCATCACTGGTGCGAGCGTCGATAATTTCTTCGATATGGTCTCGTTCACAAATAATGCTACTATAAAAAATACCATCTACCAATTTGTGTATGATCACCTGCTTTATGACTATATCAAATCGATCGGAAAAATTCTTAAACAGGTCATGTGTGAGGGGCCGTGGAGGTTTGATCTCCTTTTCCAACGCGATCGCGATGGACTGGGCCTCAAAAGCTCCAATCACTATGGGCAATTTTCGATCCCCGCCTTCCTCACTCAAAATAAGGGCATAGGCTCCATTTTGAGTTTGACTGTAAGAGATTCCTTTTATGTTTAGTCGAACTAGGCTCATTAAAAATCGATGAATCAAAAATCTGGATTTAAAAAAGTTGTCTGAACAAGGCTTCTCACTTATTTAAACAGTTCTTTTTCAAAGCACAAAATACTAAATTTTATGCGTTTTGAGCTTTAAACTCTTTTAATTTTTGAGTGAATTGTGGTACTACTTCAAATGCATCTCCCACAATACCGTAGTCTGCTGCTTTAAAGAACGGAGCTTCAGGGTCATTATTGATAACCACTTTTACCTTGGACCCATTGATTCCTGCCAAATGTTGGATCGCACCACTAATTCCAATAGCGATATACAGATTCGCGGCGACGGGTTTTCCGGTTTGTCCCACGTGCTCGCTGTGTGGTCTCCATCCCATATCACTAACGGGTTTTGAGCATGCTATTGCGGCACCCAAAGTTTCGGCCAGATCCTCGATCATTCCCCAATTTTCAGGGCCTTTCAATCCACGGCCACCGGAAACAACGATCTCCGCATCTGCGATGGTAACTTTATCGGTTGCCTCATCAACTGATAGTATTTTAACGCCTCCGGTATCTACAGAAGGCGAAAAACTTTCGGCTTTGGCTGAAGTTGGATTTTCTTTTACACCGTAGGTATTTTTACCCAATCCGATCACTTTTACTTCAGTCATAAACTCGGTCACCGAAAAGGCCTTATTGGTGAAAACATTGTGTTTTACTTTCAAAGGGGAAGTACTTTCGGGAAGTTGAGTCACATTAGGCACATAGCCTGCTTCCAGATTTATAGCCACCAGAGGAGCCATAAACTTACTGTTTGCGCTGGAAGTCAGTATTACCACACTTGAGCCTTCGGCCTTTGCGGCTTGCGCTACGACATCTGCGTATCCTTCGGCACTGAATTTTTCCAGATCTCCATTTTTTACTTCCAATACTTTGGAAGCTCCATAAGTTCCAAGTTCGGAAGCATCACCGCCGTTGATGGCAATCGCTGTAACGGTTGTTCCCATCATTTCTGCAATTCCATGGCCGTAAGCAACCACTTCATGAGCAATTTTTTTAAATTTTCCTCCTTCAGATTCTGTATATACTAGTACTGACATATTTTAGATCACTTTAGCTTCGTTGTGTAATAAATTAATAAGGTCATCAACGTTGTCGACCAATTTTACGGTTCCCCTTGGTGCGGGCTTTTCGAATCGTATAGCCTGGGTTTCGGCGGCGACATCAACAGGCTCTATAACATGTAATGGTTTAGATCTGGCCTGCATGATCCCTCGCATATTCGGGATGCGTAGATCACTCTCCTGCACCAAACCTTTTTGTCCGCCAATCACTAAGGGAAGGCTGGTTTCTAAGGTTTCTTTCCCTCCATCGATCTCTCTTACCACCGTAGCTTGGTTGCCCTCAATTTCCAGGCCGATACAAGTGTTTATAAAATTGGCTCCAATTAATTTAGCCATCATACCCGGAACCATTCCACCGTTATAATCGATAGATTCACGACCCCCGATCACCAGATCGTAACCCCCGTCTTTCACCACACCAGCCAACTGCTTTGCCACCGAATAACCATCGGTTGCAGGAGTGTTTACTCTAATGGCTTCGTCTGCTCCAATCGCGAGCGCTTTACGCAAAGTCGGCTCGGTTTCCGGACCCCCCACGGTGGCAACATGTACGCTGGCACCTTGTTTTTCCTTAAACCACATGGCACGGGTTAAACCAAATTCATCGTTTGGGTTGATCACAAATTGAACTCCATTCGTGTCAAATTTCGTGTCTCCGTCGGTAAAATTAATCTTCGAAGTAGTGTCCGGCACATGACTTATACACACTAATATTTTCATCTGTACTGATATATTTTGAATTGTGATTTATTGGGTTGTTCCCACGCCAAAGAGGCTTCGGATTACTGGGGCACGAAGATACAATTATAATATGAATTTTCCTATGCACGCATAGTATTATTTCCGAAGTAATACTAAAAAAAACAGCTTGTAAATTTCTTTATAACTGCCAAATAGCATTATTTTTGCATTTCCCACTTTTATGAAGGGTTTTGCCGGAGATTTTAGGCATAATTATTAATATTTGCAGATTAAAATAGAATTAAGTTGAATTAAGAAAACCCCGCCCAGGCGGAAAATTTTATGAAGACCATCCAATTTAGAGAAGCCGTTTGTGAAGCGATGAGTGAAGAAATGCGGCGTGACGAAACCGTATTTTTAATGGGGGAGGAAGTTGCCGAATACAACGGTGCATACAAAGCCAGTAAGGGGATGTTGGAGGAATTTGGCGCTAAACGCGTTATTGATACGCCTATATCAGAGCTGGGATTTACGGGAATTGCCATTGGTTCTGCCATGAATGGGAATCGGCCAATCGTAGAGTTTATGACATTTAATTTCTCGTTGGTTGGGATCGATCAAATCATAAATAACGCCGCCAAAATTCGTCAGATGAGTGGTGGGCAGTTTAATTGCCCTATCGTATTTCGAGGGCCCACCGGATCTGCCGGTCAACTAGGAGCCACTCATTCACAGGCCTTCGAAAGTTGGTTTGCCAATTGTCCCGGACTTAAAGTGGTGGTGCCCAGCAATCCTGCAGACGCAAAAGGCTTACTAAAAAGCGCCATACGCGATAACGATCCTGTGATCTTTATGGAAAGTGAGCAAATGTATGGTGACAAGGGGGAAGTGCCTGAGGGAGAATATTTAATCCCATTAGGTGTTGCCGCCATCAAACGTGAAGGAAAGGATGTGACTATTGTTTCCTTTGGAAAAATAATCAAAGAAGCCTATAAAGCGGCCGATAAGTTAGCCGGGGAAGGTATTGAATGTGAGATCATCGACCTCCGTACCATATGTCCAATGGACCACAAAATGATATTGGACTCGGTAAAGAAAACGAATCGGCTTGTTATCCTGGAAGAAGCTTGGCCATTTGGAAACGTTGCCACCGAGATCACCTATCAGGTACAGAATCATGCCTTTGACTATTTGGATGCCCCGATCGAAAAAATAAATACAGCAGACACACCTGCTCCCTATTCTCCGGTCTTATTTGCAGAATGGCTGCCTAATAGCGAAGACGTGATCAAAGCTGTTAAAAAAGTGTTATATAGGTAAAGTTCACACTTTTTTATAGATATTTCCGTTTCCAAATCTGATACTTTTTTACGTGCTATGAAGCAAACTCTACTCTTCTTAACTCTTATCATTACTTCATTTCTGCATTCGCAAACCAAGGTTAGTGGTGAGGTAAAAGACGAATTTGGCGAGCCTGTCGCGTTTGCCAATGTGATCTTCAAGGATACTAACGAAGGTACCATCACGAATGAGAATGGCCGTTTTTATCTGGAAAGTGATGAAACCCATACGGCGATATGGGTGTCATTCGTGGGGTATGAACTAAAGCAGATCCTGTTATCCAAACGCACTACATACAAAATGGAGATCGTTTTGAAAGAGGAAACCGCGACGCTGGGAGAGGTAGTTATTTTTAGCGGAAAGACATCAAAAAAAGACAATCCCGCAATAACTATTCTACGGAAGATCTGGGAAAACCGACGTGAGAACGGAGTAAAGAAATTCAAACAGTATAGTTACGATAAGTACGAAAAGCTTGAATTCGATCTCAACACTATCGATTCCGCCTTAATTAAAAGCAAAATTTTTAAAGGGATGGAATTTATTTGGGAGCAAATAGACACTTCCAAGATCACAGGGAATACCTATCTTCCTATTTTTATCAACGAAGCATATTCCAAAGTTTATGGTGACAATGAAATGTCCAAGGAAAAGGAAATCCTTGAAGGGAATAAAAACTCCGGCTTTGATAATAATCAGGCACTAATTGCTTTTGTAAAAGATCTATATAGCGATTACGACGTATACGACAACTACCTGAAATTTTTTGATAAGGCTTTTACCAGCCCGCTTTCCCGTACCGGGATCGATGTATATAATTATGTTTTACTCGATAGCGCATATCGCGACAATAAGTGGTGCTACAACATTGTGTACTATCCACGGCGCAAAAATGAACTAACCTTTAAAGGGGATTTTTGGGTCAATGACAGCACCTGGGCAATCAAAGAGATCAATCTGCAGGCTTCCAAAAGTGCTAATTTGAACTGGGTGCGAGAGGTATATATTGAACAGGAATTCGAAGTCTTGAACGATTCAATATTTTTGATCACACGCGACTATTTTTTAAGCGATTTTTCACTTCGGAAGAAAGAAGAGGCGAGAGGAATTTATGGAAAACGAACCACACTATATGACAATTATGAGTTTGATCTTCCAAAGGAAAAGAGTTTCTATAAAGCGCAGGTAGATCCTTATCAATACGAGATTTATAACCGTCCTGACACTTTTTGGGAAGAGCGCCGAATGGAGTCACTCAGCAAAGATGAGAAAGGGGTTTATAAAATGCTGGACACTTTAAAAACGGTGCGCCGATTTAAAGCACTTTATGATATTGGTGCCATGTTCGCGTCTGGGTATTATGAAATCAATAACTTCGATTATGGCCCAATTTTTTCGACTTTTGGTTATAATGAAGCGGAAGGTTTTCGGATACGAGCAGGAGGACGTACTTATTTTAGTCAAAATGACCGCTGGCGGATAGAAGGATTTGGCGCCTACGGTTTTAAGGATAATAAATTCAAGTATGGGATTTCAGGGAAATGGCTGATCGACAGAAAATCCCGCCTTATTATTTTTGGGGGGAATCGTAGGGATGTCGAACAAATTGGAGCCAGTCTCACTTCCAGTACCGATGTTCTCGGAAGAAGTTTAGCCTCCTCTGCATTGATCACGGTAGGAGCGAACGATAAGCTAACCAGTTTGAATTTAACGACCATGGGTTTAGAATCTGAACTAGCCAATAACTTTATTACCCGAGTTACAGGGGCTTATAGAACGATGCGCTCTGCAACAGAGACTTTTAGTTTGAGCTATTTGGATGAATTTGGGGAGATACAGCATGTAATTTCTCAACCTGAGATAGAATTCAGTATTAATTATACTCCCGGCCGAAAAAATCTTGGATATGGTGTCGAGCGAAAAGTGATAAATGATGGTGAGTATCCGACCATTTTTGCCAGTTATTCGATGGGACTAAAGGATATATTTAACGGTGATTTTGAGTACCAGAAGTTACAAGCGTTGTACACACAACCCTGGAATATCGGTGGCTTTGGGAGGGTTTATACCACTTTTGAGATCGGGAAAATATATGGAGATGTTCCTTTGGCATTATTGAGTCCTATTCCGGGAAATCAAACACTTTTCAGTATCTATAATACCTTCAATCAATTGGAATTCTATGAATTTGTGAGTGACACCTATGCCTCGTTTCATCTTCAACATGATTTTGGAGGAAGGTTCTTTGCCAGAATTCCTTGGGTACGGAAGCTTAATTTGCGGGAGGTCATAGGATTTCGAGCGGTATATGGGGAGCTCTCAGAGGCCAACGTTGCTTTAAATGTTGATCCCATGGGGAATCCTATAATTTACCAGGCACCTGAAGACATTTACTGGGAGTGGAGCTTAGGTGTGGGTAATATTTTTAGGGTGTTCCGTATCGATTTCAATTTCCGCGGTAACTATCTCGATAATCCCGGAGCTCGCAAATTCGGAATAACAGGCGTTTTTGGATTTTCGTTCTAAGAATCCTATTAATTTTTGTTCTTCAAATACAAAAATTTCTTACTTTTGCCCTCGCAAAAACGAATTCAATTATAACTAAATAACACATAATGGAACAAAACATTATTTATGTACCTATAGCACTTGCAGTCATCGGATTACTGTTTATGCTGGTAAGGAGAAGCTGGGTAATAAAACAACCTGCCGGAAATGAGCGAATGCAATTTATTTCCAAAAGTATAAAAGAAGGAGCACTTGCCTTTTTAAATGCTGAATACAGACTGTTGTTGATTTTTGTTGTCATAGCTTCTGTTTTATTGTTCGTGGTATCCACACAAGTAGAATCTACAAGTTGGATGATCGTACCTGCCTTTATCTTTGGTGCTTTATTTTCAGCAACCGCAGGAAATATAGGGATGCGGATGGCCACCGAGGCGAATACACGTACGGCAGAAGCGGCAAAGACCAGCTTGCCACAAGCCCTAAAAGTTTCCTTTAGGGGCGGGACCGTGATGGGGCTTGGTGTGGCCGGATTGGCGGTATTAGGCCTGAGTTTGGTCTTTATGTTTTTCGTTAGTCAGTTTGTGGTTGAAGGTGAAAATTTCTATGATAATATGACCGTTGTACTCGAAGCCCTTGCGGGATTCTCTTTAGGTGCAGAGTCTATTGCATTGTTCGCTCGTGTTGGTGGAGGGATTTATACAAAGGCCGCCGATGTTGGTGCAGACCTGGTTGGTAAAGTGGAAGCAGGAATCCCGGAAGATGATCCACGTAACCCTGCAACTATTGCTGATAACGTAGGAGATAATGTAGGGGATGTTGCCGGAATGGGGGCCGACCTTTTTGGATCTTATGTAGCAACAGTATTGGCTTCGATGGTCTTAGGTAATTATATAATACGTGATATGTCTGCAAACGGCCAGTTTACAGATGCATTTAACAATATGGGACCTATCCTGCTACCTTTAGTTATAGCGGGAGTTGGTGTTTTGGCTTCTATTTTGGGCACCTTTTTGGTAGGCATTAAAAATAATGACGCAAAAGAACCGCAGGTTCAAAAGGCTTTGGATATGGGAAACTGGGGGGCTATTTTCTTAACATTGATCGCTAGTTATTTCCTTATTGACTGGATGCTACCTGAAACCCTTACCATGAATTTCTTCGGGGAAGGAGCAAAAGAAATTCCTTCAATAAATGTATTTTGGGCAGCATGTATTGGCCTCGGTGTTGGATTTTTTATCTCCATGGTGACTGCTTATTATACCAGTTTAGGTAAAAAACCGGTTATGGATATTGTGATGAATTCGTCAACGGGAGCTGCGACCAACATTATTGCCGGTTTGGCTGTAGGTATGAGATCTACTTTCTTGTCTGTATTGTTATTCGCTGCCGCCATTTACGGCTCATACGAATTGGCTGGATTCTATGGGGTGGCACTGGCTGCTTCTGCGATGATGGCAACTACAGGAATGCAATTGGCCATTGACGCGTTTGGCCCTATTGCCGATAACGCCGGGGGTGTAGCTGAAATGAGCCATTTAGAACCTCACGTACGTGAAAGAACAGATATTTTAGACTCAGTGGGGAATACTACGGCAGCCACCGGAAAAGGATTTGCGATCGCGTCGGCGGCATTGACGGCCCTGGCATTGTTTGCTGCCTATGTGACCTTTACAGGGATCGACGGA
>SMUY01076750.1_pt1 | contig 14917 bp, 9 predicted proteins | sample 2456441 | NCBI WGS metagenome assembly SMUY01 (sample SAMN11095931, study PRJNA526329) | marine sediment metagenome | biome: Marine sediment; feature: Surficial sediment; material: Deep marine sediment; isolation source: Hadal surficial sediment | place: Pacific Ocean | collected 2014-11 | depth 0-1...
AGCGGCTTCAAATGGTGCCACCCAAATTCAGACCACATCAAGAATTTAGGGAGAGCTGGGTGGGGACCCGCGTCGATCCGCCCAATCCGCCTGATCCGCGGTCAACGACATGCCCTCTCCGCTTCTCTGACGCCGCATCCTCCGCAGGGCTGCCGGGCGAGAGAAGCAACGGTAGAGGTCGGAGTGGATCTCAGAAATCACACCCCAACGCTCGCATGCGATCATCCAGGGAATCCAGCTCGGAAAACTCGGGATCTACATCGCGCAGCCGCGCGGTCGACCTGATCGCCTCCGGACAGTATTCGGCGCGTATCGCCGCGTCCGCCGTCAGGAACCAATATCCGGGGGCGTCCGGCTCGATCAGGTTGGCCTGGCGGCGCCATGTCATTGCCTCGAGTGGACGCGAGTGCGCCATGGCCATATCTGCCTGGGCGAGGAACACACGGGGATGGTACGGATTGATGGAACGCGCCCGATCGGCGATCACCTGCGCTGTGTCTAGCATCCCCGCTCTCAGGTAGTTCACCACCGCGCTCGCGGCATCGCCGACGCGCGTGGAGTCGATGCGGAAGGCAGCGTCGAACGATTGGGCCGCCTCCAACCAGCGTCCGTCTTCTTGCAAGCGTCTTCCCAGATCGAAATAGACGTTGGAGAACAGCGGATATGTATAGATCGCCGCTCGCAGCAACCGCTCACCTTCCTCCCGATTGCCGCGGTCGTAGAGGATCATGCCAGCGGTCCACTGACTGCGAAACGAGCCACGAGCGTCCTGCACCAACTTCAGGTAAAAGACGTCGGCGTCCCTCCACACCTGTACTCGAGTAACGGTACGAGTCACTCCCAACGCGAGCACCACGACAAGAACGGCGGCGGTGGCCCGGCTCCAACGGGATACCGTCCGCTCCACGATCCACCCTGCTATCAAGACTACGCCGACCGACGGTAGGTACATGGAACGCTCGGCGAGCAGCACACCCGACGGTACGATGAGATTGGATACTATCAGCAGCGTTCCACCGATCCAGGCCAGAGCGAACGTGATGACCGGCGTGGAACGGCGAACCCTCCAAGCTCCGGCGATGCACGCCGCCAGCGCCGCTAATCCCAAGAGTCCCAACACGGTTGGCGAGGGAACGGCCGGCAAGTGATTGGGTGAATAGTCGGCCGAGAGATGGTACGGGAAGACGAACAGTCGCAGATATTGTAAAACAACCGGCGCCATCACCCACATGCGACCCCAAAAGTCCTGCCCATAGAGCCCCGGCCCAGGGAAGTCTCCCGCGTAGTCGCCGATGATGGTCGCTCGCAGCATCACCCATGCTACGGATAGTACGACACTTCCAAACCAAAGAACGGCGTGCCGCCTTACACCGGTGGCCATGGGCTTATGGCTGCCGGCACCATCCAGCCAATCCACCATGATCAGGATACCTGGAATCGCCAGCGCGCTCTCTTTGGAGGCCACGCCCAACACCAGCGAGGCGAGCGTTCCAAACGAAGCGACCCAGCGTCGCCAACTCACATCGCGCGCCTCGGCCAGTACACCGTCCCAGTGATACAACAGCGCGGCGCTCAACGAGAAGAGAGTCGCCAACACCTCGGCACGCCCCACCACGTTCGCTACCGCCTCCACGTGCACTGGGTGTGCCGCAAACAACAACGCCGCCGCAGTCGCACCGATGGTGCCGAGTGGAACCCGCACCACTAGGAACACCAGTATTATCGCCATCGCATGCAATGCCACATTGACGGCATGGAAATAGTGCGGGTTACCGCCGCTCACGGTCCAATCGAACGCGATGGAAAGCCTGGTAAGAGGACGATACAAGCCCTCGGGCCACCACGTGGCGGCGAGAACGTCCTTCCAGTTGGAGAGCTCGTTGAGCTCCGGCTGCTGAATGATGACGCGGACGTCATCGAACAAGAATGGATACCCGATGGAGATCGCAAAGGCAGCTACGCCGAGCAACGCCGCTCCCGCAATCCCCCAATAATCTTGTCGCTTCAGGCAGCCCGAAAACATTACGGAGACTTGTGGGACGAAGCCGCCCAGGCTACGGCCACTGAATACGCGGTTTCGAGAGGATGTTGAAGCGAATGATGTGCCAAAACGCCGCCACGCCGTCCCGCCAATTGATCTTCTTTCCCTCGGCATACGTCCGCCCGTTGTAACTGATCGGGACCTCCCAGATGCGCGCGCCCGCCTGCGACAGAAGGGCGGTCATCTCGGGCTCAATGCCAAATCGGTTCGACCGCAGCGGCAGGGCTTTCAGAAGATCGGCTCGCACCATCTTGTAGCAGGTCTCCATGTCGGACAGGTTGAGATCCGTCAACATGTTGGACAGCAGGGTGAGAAATCGGTTGCCGATCGAGTGCCAGAAGTACAAGACGCGACGCGGGCCTGACTGGAAACGCGAGCCGTATACCGCGTCGGCCCTGCCGGTACGAATGGGCTCGAGCAGAGCCGGGTATTCTTGGGCGTCGTACTCCAAGTCGGCGTCTTGGATCACGATGACGTGCCCGGTCGCGGCCTGGATACCGGCGCGAATAGCGGCGCCCTTGCCCATGTTGCGGGGCTGGTGGATCGCTTTTTGAATCAGCCCGTCCGCGCTCAGCCGCTCAATGACCTCGGCGGTGCCATCCGATGAGCCGTCGTTCACGACGATAAGCTCGATGTTCAGTGGCACCTCGCTCAAAGCCTTCACCGCCGCCTCGATTGTCGCTTCTTCGTTGTACGCCGGCATCACGGCCGAAATCACGAGGTCGTTCCAGTCCGTGGGCAGGCTCGGTGCTCGTGCCTCGGCGTCAGCAACCTTGGCCGGCCGCAGTGGCGAAACCATCACTCGGCGTCACCGTGATAGCGTGCAAGCTTGCGATACAGGGTGGAGGGATCAATTCCCAACACCTCGGCCGTGCGCGTTTTGTTTCCGCCCTCGGCCTGCAACACCCACATGATGTACGAGTGCTCGATCACGTCGAGTGTTGGGTTGTCCATGGGCCGGTCGTCCACCAGCGAATGCGACTTGCGCGCCGTAACACTCTCCGGTAGGGCCTCCGGCGTGATCTGGGTTCCCCGGCTGAGAATCGCGGCGCGCTCTAGGGCGTTCTCCAGTTCGCGCACGTTCCCGGGCCAGTCGAACACCATGATCGCATCGAGCGCGTCCTGGGACAGATGGCAGACCTCTTGTCCGCGTGCCTCCGCGATCCGCTTGAGGAACGCCTCGGCCAAGAGCGGGATATCCTCCGGACGCTCACGCAGCGGCGGAAGATGCAGCGCGATGACATTCAACCGATAGAACAGATCGGAGCGAAACCTTCCGCGCCGGATCTCTTCGTCGAGATTGCGGTTTGTTGCTGCTATGACCCGCACGTCGACCGGTATCGGCTCCGTTCCCCCAACCGGGAGCACCTCTCGCTCTTGCAGCACGCGCAGCAACTTCACTTGCGTGGCCGGCACGGTCTCGCCGATCTCGTCCAACAAGAACGTCCCGCCACGCGCTGCGGTGAACAACCCGTCTTTGTCTTTCACCGCCCCCGTGAAGGAGCCCTTTACATGACCAAACAGCTCGGATTCGAGCAGGCTTTCGGGTAAGGCGCCACAGTTGATCGAAAGGAACGGGCCCTCGCTGCGTTCGGACAGCGCGTGAATGTAGCGGGCCATTACCTCTTTGCCGGTGCCACTCTCCCCCTGCAGCAGCACGGTCGCGTCGGTCGGAGCCACTTGTTCCGCCATTTCCAGCACGTTGATGAAACAACGGGCCTTGCCGAGCGGCTTGATGGCGACCGACTTATCCCGTCGCCGAATCTCGGTCTTGAGTTCCCTGTTCTCGGCGCGGAGCTGACGGGTTTCCGATGCGCGTCGGCAAATCGCCACCATGTCGTCGTTGGAGAACGGCTTCTGTATGTAGTAAAAGGCGCCGTCGTTCACCGCTTGGATCGCCGTCTGGAGAGACGCTTGCGCCGTCATCAGGATGACCGGTGTTTCAGGGTCTTGATCGCGCGTCGCCTGAAGGATGTCGAGTCCCCCTACGTGCGGCATCCGTACATCCGTCAACACGATGTCGGGGGGCTCTGCCTTGATTGCTTCCAACCCCGCCTTTCCTCCCTGGGCCGTCCGAACCTCGAAACCCGATTTCCTGAGCAGAATCCGCAAGGTCTGCAGTATCCCCGATTCGTCATCGATAACGAGTAACGACGGCCCGTGTGTGCTCACGCCGCCACCTCCGCTCGCTTGGTCCGCGGGAGGAAGACGCGGAAGACGGTTCCCGCGCCCGACTCCGAATCCACGAACACCAATCCTCCGTGAGCTTCCACTGCCCGCTGGACCACCGAAAGGCCGAGTCCGGTCCCTCCCTCACGGCCGGTGACGAACGGGTCGAAGAGCCGGTCCATCAGCGACGCGGGAATCCCGGGCCCCGTGTCTCTCACCTCGAGCAGCACCCACGAACCCATTGACACGGGACTCGGCAAATCGCGGGCCTCCGCATTCTGTATCGTCACGCGAACCTCCACCGCGCCGTCCGCCGCCTGGAGGGCGTTGAGGACGAGGTTGAGCACGACGCGGTGCAACAGGTCCTCGTCGCCGGGAATGGGTTGGCAATGGCCGGTTACCGTCACTCGAGCCCCCGGCGGATAATCCGGATGCTCACACGCAACGGCAACCGCGGTGCGTGCGACCACCGCAAGGTCCACCGGCTCCGACGCCGCGACGCGAACCCGTGAAAACTCCAAGAACTCTGTCAGCAGCCGACTCAGTCGATCGCTCTCGCGAACCACCAACTGGGAGAGAAACCGATCGTCGGGGTCCACATGCACCGATGCGGCCAACTGCTCCACCGACGATCGGATCGACGCGAGCGGATTCTTGATTTCGTGGGCGAGCGACGCCGAAAGCTCCGCGACCGCTTCGAGACGCTCCTGGCGGCGGTTGAGTTCCTCCAGGCGGATCTGGTCGGAGATATCCGTAAAAATGGCCGTGACCGACGGAATCTCCTCACCCAATTGGTGCAGCGTCGTCGTCACCCCTATCGGCAGTTTCTCATTGGGCGTACTGATCCACCCCGAAACCCGCAGCCGCCTTCCACCTTCTCCGCGGGTGGCGTCGATCGCGATGGCAATTTCGGGCGCCACTCCGTTCAGGTACTCCATGAAAGGACGCCCGACGTATTCAGCAGCAACGAAGGCCAACAGACGCTCCGCGGCCCAGTTCGCAAACACCAGCGACCCATCCCCGGCAACGGTGATGACGCCGCTCCCGATTTGGCGCAGGATGTCGGCGGCTTCGAGCCGAAGACGCTTCACCTCTTGCTCGAGTTCGCTACCGGCCGCGCCCACTACTCTGACTCGGCTGGCCAGGTAGCCGGTGGCCACCGCGACGGCCACGAACACTCCCACCTGCAGCCACAACGCAATCGAAAGCTGGCCGGGATACATCAGCACCACGTCGGCGACATAGAGGACTGCAGCAGTGATGGTGACGAGCAGACTCGAGGCGATGGGCATCGTCACCGCGCTGACCGCAATGATCAGGATATACAGCGACGCAAAGTCGCTGTTGACGCCACCCGTCACGTGAACGACCGTGGTGACCAATCCCAAGTCGAACAGGTTCTGCGCGTACAGGAAATTGGGGCCGGGCACCACGCCCCTGATGTGGGTGTGAAAGATCGACGCACCCGTGACGATCAGGCTCAGCACCGCGGCGACGGCGACCGTGACGATCACACCCGGGGGCGTCTCGGCAAAGTAGAACGACGCCGCCACGAAGATGGTGGTAGCCACGCTGACACGACCCACGTAGACCCAACGCATCAGCGCGGTCACCGACGGCATGGCCACCCTTACCCCACCATGCGGTTTCTTGCCCTTTGCAGCGATCTCAGAATCGGCCATTGTTGGTTAGTATCGTAGTGACTCTCGCAAAACGCAACACTCGCGCGGCGTCAACTCGTGATCGAGAGGGAGGCTATCAGCTGTCAGCGATCAGCTGAGGCTGTGTCAAAACTCGTCGATCGGCGATTTCACATTCCCCTTCAGCTCCGGCCGCCGTGGGTCCCGCCGGTTTCAGGAGACCGCGGATGACACGGAAGATGCGGGTGAACACGGATCAAATACTTTGTTGGGTTCCCCGACGGCTGCCCTGACGGCGAAACGCCGGACGCTGAAAGCTGATGGCCAAGAGCGATAGCTGAGAGCTGATGACAGCTGGCTATCATTCCGTGGCGATCTGGGGTGGCGCGGAAGGGGCCCACATCATCCGTCGATGTTTTCCGCGGAAAATGCCAGAAGAGGGAAAAAAGGGCCCGACCATGGGGTCGGGCCCTCATGTCGCCGCGTTGCCAGGCTACGCAGTCGTTATCCCTGGACCGATTCGATCATGTTGAAGATCGGCAGGTACATGGCGACGATCATCCCACCGACCACCACACCGAGCACGACGATCATGACGGGTTCCAGGAGGGCCAACAGCGAGCCGACGGCCGTATCGACCTCGTCATCGTAGAAATCGGCGATTTTTGTCAGCATGGCGTCCAATCCGCCGGTCGCCTCGCCCACGGCGATCATCGAGGTCACCATCGGGGGAAACACCCCCGATTCCGTGAGCGGTGTCGCGATGGTTTCCCCGCCCGCGATCGAGCTGCGGGACTCCATGATGGCGTCGTGAATGACGCGATTGCCCGAGGTGCGTGCGGTGATTTCCAATCCTTCCAGAATCGAGACACCCGAAGAGAGGAGCGTTCCCAGTGTACGACTGAAACGCGATACGGCGGACTTGAGCAGCATGTCGCCGAGGACAGGAATCTTCAGCATGAGCGAGTCGAGGACCAACTGACCGGTGCTGGTTTTGTACCAGTTCGTGATGGCGTAGAACGCGCCGATCGCGGCCCCTCCGATTGCCCACCAGTATCCAACGAGGGTGTCGCTCAACCAGATCACGATCTTCGTGGGAAGCGGTAACTCCATATCCACTGATGCAAACATCACTTCGAAAGTGGGGATGACGAAGATCAACAGGATGACAATCGCAATGCCGGCGACCGAGAAAATCACGACCGGATAGATCATCGCTCCTTTCACTTTTCTGATGATCGCGTCGTTCTTCTCCATGAACACGGCGAGCCGGTTGAGGATGGTATCGAGAATACCGCCCGCCTCACCCGCCGCGACCATGTTGACGAAGAGATCGTTGAACACGTTGGGGTGCTTGGCCAACGAGTCGGCGAGTGTGTTACCGCTCTCCACGTCATACACAACCAACATCGTCGTTTCCGCTAGGACTTTGTTATCCGTTTGCTTGCCTAGAATGGTGAGCGACTGCACGAGTGGCAGGCCGGAGTTGATCATCGTCGCAAACTGCCGGGTGAAGATCACGACGTCCCTCATGGGCGCCTTGCCCTTCGGCTTCTTCTTTTTTGCTTCCCGCACCCGCACCACCTTCATTCGCTTGCGACGAAGGTGGGCGATGACATCATCCTTGGACGGCAGATCTATAGTCGCAGTCTGCTCTTCACCCGCTGCCGTCTCGGCTGTGTACTCGTACAGGGGCATGACTCCGTCCTCCTATCTCATTAGCGCCGGCCGGCGACCCGTTTCCCAGCCGCATCTCCGGGCACGGGCTCTCCGACCATGCGCAGAAGCTCGTTCTGATCTGGCGCCACCCGCAGCGCTTCCTCGAGAGTGATTTCTCGCCGCATGTACAAGGTATGCAGCGAGTCCGCCAAGGTTTGCATGCCGAATTTTTTGCCCGCCTGCATCTGCGACATGATCTGATGGATCTTGTCCTCCCTGATGAGCGCGCGAATCGCCGGCGTACACACCATGATTTCCGATGCCATGGCACGGCCCGATCCAGAGGCCTTCGAGAGCAGCTGCTGGGTCACGACTCCCTCCAGCACGAACGCGAGTTGAGCACGAATTTGCGCCTGCTGATGGGACGGGAAAACGTCGATCACGCGGTTGATCGTCTCGGCAGCCGAGTTCGTGTGCAGCGTCGCAAACGCCAGGTGTCCGGTTTCGGCGATCGTGATCGCGGCCGCGATGGTCTCCAGGTCCCGCATCTCGCCGATGAGCACCACATCGGGGTCTTGCCGCAGCGCGTATTTCAAGGCGTTGGAAAACGACTTCGTGTCCGTGCCGACTTCGCGCTGGTTGATGATGCACGATTGGTGCCGGTGCACGAATTCGATCGGGTCTTCGATGGTGATGATGTGTCCGTGGGTTCTGCGATTGATGCGGTCTATCATCGCCGCCAAGGTAGTCGACTTGCCCGACCCGGTCGGCCCCGTCACCAGCACGAGCCCTTTGGGGCGTTCCGTGAACTCTGCCAGTATCGGCGGCAGCCCCAAATCGTCGAAGGTCTTGATCTCGATGGGAATCTGTCGAATCACGATGGACACACAGCCCCGTTGCTTGAAGCAATTCCCACGGAACCGAGCTAGATCCTGAATGCCGAACGCGAAGTCCAGCTCGTCCTCCATCTCGAAGGTCTTTTTCTGGTTCTCGGTCAGCACCGAATAGGCGATCTGGAGCGTTTCTTTTGGAGAGAGAACCGCCTCGTATTTGGCGTTGCCAATCACCCCGTCGATACGCAGTTTGGGGCAGCAGCCGGCGGTGATGTGTAAATCGGACGCGCCTCGACTTATCATCTCGTCGAGGAGCGACCGCAGGTTCAGTTTGGTCTCCGCCGCGGGTGCCGTAGCAGCTTCAGTCATTCCATTACCCAGCCGTCTCCTTGATCACTTCCTCTGGTGTCGTGACGCCTTTTCGGAGCTTCATTATGCCGTCCATCCGGAGCGTAAGCATCCCCTCTTCGATCGCGGTTTTCTGCAGATCTGCCGTCGATGCTCCTGCGAGAATCATACGCCGCAGCTCCGGGGAGACGGTCATGACCTCGTACAGCCCGGCGCGGCCGCGGTAACCGGATCCGGCGCACGTGTCGCATCCGGCCCCCTTGTGGAACGTGATCTCATCGAGTTCTTTCGGACTCAATCCGAGAGGGGCCAGTTCGTCTTCGGAATATGAATACTCCTCTTTGCAGTCGGCGCAGATTCGCCGAATCAACCGCTGAGCCACGATGAGATTTACGGCACTCGCCACGTTGAACGCCGCGAGACCCATGTCGAGCATGCGCGTGACCGTCGACGGCGCGTCATTGGTGTGCAGCGTGGAGAGCACGAGGTGTCCGGTGAGCGCGGCCTTGATGGCGATGCTGCCCGTTTCGAGGTCGCGGATCTCCCCGACCATAATGATATTCGGATCTTGCCGTAAGAACGCCTTGAGCGCCGCCGCAAACGTCAGCCCGACATCGTTCCGTACCATGACTTGGTTGATGCCGTCAAGGTTGTACTCCACGGGATCTTCCGCGGTCATGATGTTGACGTCTTCCTTGTTGATTTGCGAGAGCGCCGAATACAACGTGGTTGTCTTGCCCGAACCGGTCGGCCCCGTCACGAGCACCATGCCGTAAGGATTCGAGATGGCGTCCATGAGATCCTTCTCGGCTTTGGGCTCGAAGCCGAACGTCTGCAAATCCAGAGTCAAGTTGCTCTTGTCCAGGATCCGCATGACGATTTTTTCGCCAAAGATGCACGGCAATGTAGACACGCGGAAATCGATCACCCGCTTTTTGACTTTGATCTTGATCCGGCCGTCTTGCGGCACCCGCCGCTCCGCGATGTTGAGGTTCGACATGATCTTGACCCGGCTCGTCAATGCCGCCTTCAACTTCAGCGGCGGCTTCATCACCACTGCCAACGCTCCGTCGACTCGGTACCGCACCCGAAGCTCGTGCTCAAACGGCTCGATGTGAATGTCACTCGCGCCACGTAGCACCGCGTCGGTCAAGAGCCCGTTGATGAGCTTCACGACCGGCGCGTCGTCCGCGATGTTGCCGACGTCTTCATCTTCATCTTTCTCTTCGACGACCTCGATATCCAGCTCCTCCATGTCCTGGAGAAGGTTCTCGAGTTGCGCGTCCGTTTGCTCGTAATACTTCTCGATTGCGGTGCGCAACGTGTATTCGCCCGCGATCACCGGGAAAATGTCGCAGCGCGTAATAAATTTGAGATCGTCCAGAATCTGAGCGTTGGCAGGCTCGACCATGGCCACCGTCAGCGTGCGCCCCTCGCGTTTCAGCGGAAGTGCGGTGTGCTTCAGCGCAACCTCTGAGGGGATCAACTTGATGATCTTCTCGTCCACGTCGAACTGCGACAGATCCACCGCCGGTACCCGATACTGGCGGGCCAGCATCTTGGTAATCTCGAGTTCCCGCACGAGACCCATTTTCACCAACACGTACCCCAGACGCATGCCCGAGCCGCGTTGCTCGGACAACGCCTGATCGAGTTGGTCTTGTGTGATCAGGCGTTCGGCGATGAGTAGATCGCCCATGCGATGAGAGCTGGCAGCGGCCGTCGCCATACCTGTCCTAGGGGAGGAAGTCGATGGGGCGCAACACCCTTAACTGCTTATGCGCCAACGTGGTAAGGTACCGGCCCCCCTTACCCTGTCAAGGGACCGTCAACGAACGATAACGAGGTCTCTTAGGCGCTCGACGGTCGCGGTTCCGATACCCGGAACCCGCACCAAATCCTCGATCGTCCGGTAGCGGCCGTGGCGACGCCGATCGTCGACGATCGCCCGCGCCTTGATCGGCCCGATCCCCGGAAGCTGCTGCAACAGGCTCTCCGGCGCTGTGTTCAGCCTCACCTTTCCACTCGCCGGGGCCGGCTCGCGACGGGCTACGCCTGAGAACGTGCTGTGCACTCGAATGGCCTCGAGCACCGCCGGCCCCACCCCGGGCACCCTGGCAACCTCCTGCAGCGATCCGAACGGTCCCTTGAGCTTGCGATCGTTGACGATCCGCGCGGCCAGAGCGGGCCCAATTCGAGGTAGCCGGGCCAGGTCGGAGGCCTCCGCCCGGTCGAGATCGATGCGTTCTCCCATGCCAAGCGGACGGGACATCCGCGCGGACGCGGCATCGACGGAGTCGCGCCCCGGTCGGCGCTCGCTTCCCGATTGGTATCCGATCGCGCCGGGAGCGTCGACGGCGAGTCCGCCGAGTCGGACCAAACCGCCGGCCAGCGCGACTACCAGGAGTAGCAGCGCGGCCCGGCGATCGTCTTTCGTAGCCATGGCCCAAAGATCGACGATCCGGGGCCCTGCCCGATAACCAAAAAAAGGCGCTGTGTATCCTGCTTGCGCGGAACGATCAGCGAACGAGTGCGACAGCGACGCTGCCGACGATGGCGAGACTGCGGGCGCTCAGTTTGTCCATCGTGTCGTCGGTGGTGTGATGGTAGGGATATGTGAAGTCGATGACGTCGATGGCGCGGATGCCCGCCTCCTGCAACACGATATGGTCGTCGCGTACCCAAGTGCCGATCTCTGAGCGGAAGACGTGTCCGAAACCGAGATCCATGGCCTTCCGCCACACTCGGTCGACCACCTCGGGGGCCCCGTTGACGGAGTAGCCTTCGCGCGGGATTCTGAGGTCCGCGTCGCCCACCATGTCGAACAACACGGCGAACAGAGGCGAGTATCCCTCGGGTAGATGGTCCGCGAAATAGCGCGACCCGATAAATACGTCCGTATCAGAAGTGAAGTCGCCGTAGTCTTCCCCATCGACGAACAACAGGTCCACGCCGAACGCCGGCGGTTCCCGCTTGAGCTCATCCGCTATACCGAGCAGGATCGCCACCCCGGACGCGCCATCGTTCGCTCCGGGCGTGGGGAGCCGGCGCTTGGCCATGTTCGATTCCTTCTCGGCCTGGGGGCGTGTATCCCAATGAGCGAGAAAGAGAATGCGTTCGGTGGCGTCCGGTCGAAATCGACCGATGAAGTTGCGCAGCCGCAGCGTATCGCCATCGGCCGTCACGTGCGTGAAGCTCTGCACCTCGACAGAATCCGCGCGAGACTCCAGCTGCTCGAGGATCCAGTCTCCCGTGAGACGGTGCCCCTCCGTATTGGGAATGCGCTCACCGAAATCCATCTGCGCTTGGGCGTAGGAAAGCGCGGCCTCGCCATCGAACTGAAAAGTTGCCTCTCCTCCACGACTACATCCAAGCAAGAGGAACACCGTCGCCGCAACGGAAAGGATCCGCATCATCGCACCTGGCTGGCCAAGAAATTGATATCCATGAATACGGTAAATACCATCTGTGAGACCTTGCTCGACGTGTGCAGCTCCTCTCGCAACAGGTAACTAAAGCTCGCTCCTCCGCGAATGCTCGGCGGAAACCCGGTATCCAGCCGAATGTCGATTTGACGGCGGCGGCTCTCCGACACGGACGAACACACGAGACTCTCCGTCCGCTGCAGACAGACGCTGGCATTGGTCGAGGTGACGCTCAGCGATGTACGGACCTCGTTCGGCAATCGTATCAAGTATCGAGGTGCCCGAAACGAGAAGCTCGTCGTGCCGCCCCACCGCGTTTCGTCGCTTACCGTGATGTTGCCCGAGGTCAACACCTCACTCTGCAATCGAGTTACCCGACCGGTCGTCACCACTCCGGCAACCCAAGTCAAGGTAACCGTCGGCGTCACGCTCGTGGAGTTGCTCTCGGTAAACACCCCCGTCGCGCTGCTCCCGTCAGGCTGTGCGCCCTGCCCCGGCACACCAAGCACGCCGGGCTGGAAGCTCGATGCCTCGGTCCGCCGGTAGCGGGTTTGGGCCGTCACACTGGAGATCACGCTCCGCACCGGAGCTGGTGGGGTGTAGACCCACGACAGAATCCCCGACGGCCACTCACGAGATCGCTGCCTGATCTCGGTTTGCGCCCCCCCCCGCCGCGCCCAAGTGCTGGAGACGGTACGCCGGAAATTTACCCGCGCCCCGAACCCAAATGGCAGCTGCGATCCACCCGAGACTGTCCACGCGTCACTTTCGACCGCGGACGTGGCAAGCTCACCCTCTTGCTCTCGAAACTCTTCGATGGCCCCGATCCCGAGCCGGTAGCGGAGATCGGCGGAGAAGGGAATGCGGTCGAAGTTGGAGCGCCGGTCTTTCTGAAACGATATGTCTGCGGGGAAAATGCCACGCGCGGCCCTGGCGAGGAAGCTCATGTCTCCCGCGACCGCTTCGGCGAGTCGGCTCAGATCGAACGTCGATCCGACGAGCCGCGTCCGGAAATTCGAGATGGCCTCTGGCGCCTTGAACGTGACCACCGAGTCGGTGTCGATTTCCACGGCTCTTCGCCCATTCGGATCGCGGTGAAAAATGAACGTGCTGGCGAGGTTGAAACGGGGACGCAGCCAGCTATTGATCACCGGCGCCGCGTTGAGACGCGTCGAAAGGCTGCGATCCCGCTCGAACCCGATGTTCTTACCCCACAGCGTCGTTCTCTGTTCGCCGACCAGTCTGCCCACTTGCGTCGAATCACCATAGTCCTGCAGGTCGCGGATGACGGCGTAGTCGACGCGAAGCCCGAGCGACGAGAACGGCCGCAGGTCGGCAGTTACGCTGTTGCGCCAAGTGTGCACAATGCTGCGGAGCGGAACGAGAAGAACGTCTTCGGGGAGCGCCACGGGAATGCGAAATGTGGATCGGTCGGTTTCGTTATCGATCAATTCGGAACCGAACCGAATCTGATAGGGGTTCCAGCGAAGGCGCGACGAGCGGAGCGCTCTGCCGAATTCGCTCTCGCGCAACCATGCGGGCATTCTCTCCACCAAGTTCACCAGGAAGCTTGGTGCACCCTGTATCGTGCGTGGGTTGGGCCGGTTGTCATAGGCGACGCGCAATTGACGATTCCGCGTGCGGGCCGTGCTCAACTCGGAGATACTTTCAGCATCTTCCCTGATACCGACCAACGATACCGGATCCAGCAGTAACCGCTCCGCGAAAGATTCGCCGCGTCGTGATCGGCGCAAAGCCAGCTGATACGAGGTCGCCGAAGCCGCCGGTTTGCGCAAATTCGTGAGCGCTTTCGCTCGAACATCTGTTCGCGGAACGAAGAATGGGTCGGTGCTCAGCCGCCGGTACTGCGCCGTAAACGGGACGCTCAGCCCCCACGATTCGGGCAGTAGCTTGTCGACGGCCACCGATGTCCCGATCTGCGTCTGCGCATCGGCCAAGTAGTCCGGCGTTTCGTCGATCTGGCGAAATCGGTCGTCGGTCTTCATGAACGAGAAGTTCACCTCCGCGAAGTCGGCCGCCGTAAGGCGCACCTCAACCATTCCCGCGAAGCCCGCATCAGCGACCACGTCGCTCAAGCGGATATCATCCACCCACATCTCTGCTTCGGGAATGAACACGGATTCCTGCGTGCGCAACATTGCCACCGAGATCTCAGATACGCGAGCCAGGTTCGGTGGGCGCACGCCGGGATCCTTGACCTGTATCAGGTACGGTCCGTCGCACCGGACGAACGCCGTAGAATCGCCGCCACACTCGGCCGATCCAGACGGACTTTCACCGAGAACCCACGCGCTTTCGACCTGCGCCCGCAACGTGAGCCAGCGGTCGAGTTCCACCACCACTTCGGGCTCCCAGCTGAGCGTGCTCGCATCGGTGCGGTACATGTAGAAATTGTCTTCGTCGCTCCCAACCTTGATGGCGAACTGTAGATCGCCGGCCTCCCAACCGGACCCACGACCCCGCACCCACGCACGCAGTGTTCGATACTGGAGGAAATTCTTGTCCGCCCCACCGGCGAATCGTAGCAGGGCCTCCGCGCGCTCGCCCACCCGCAGATCACGCGCGATCAGGCGGAGCGATCGCTCATTGATTTGTTGGGACCCAAACTCAAACGTCGCTCCCCTCCGCGCCGCCTCATCGATCACCCCGGGTGGAGACGTATACCCCAGATCGCGGTCCTCCGTCGAAATGACCGACGCGATCACCTCCCCATGGGGTTCGCCGCGCAGCCCCCCCAACCCCGCGATCGGTGTCTCGGCTCTCTTCACCCACGGTGCTCCG
>SMUY01226949.1_pt1 | contig 14908 bp, 10 predicted proteins | sample 2456441 | NCBI WGS metagenome assembly SMUY01 (sample SAMN11095931, study PRJNA526329) | marine sediment metagenome | biome: Marine sediment; feature: Surficial sediment; material: Deep marine sediment; isolation source: Hadal surficial sediment | place: Pacific Ocean | collected 2014-11 | depth...
CAAGATGTCCCCGCGGGCAGCGTAGGCAGAGGCCAGGGTTCACGCCAGCTGAGGAGCCTCGATCAACGCCGCGACTCCCTGGGCTTCGAAGCATTGCAAATTCGCTCGAACGATCAGCTCATTCGGCTCGGAGACATCGCCGAGGTGGTGCGACGTCCCCAGCGTGGACAACCCATCGTCACCAACAAAGGCCACCCTGCGATCGAAATGATTTTATGGCGCAGCACCGAAGCGGATGCCTACATTGCCGATCAGATTCTCGACACCTGGATCGCCGACGTCCGCCCAACGCTTCCTCCAGGCGTTGAACTGACGGTGCTCGGCGATGTCTGGGGTTTACTCGGTGCGCAGCTCCAGATGATCGTCAAGAACGGACTATCCGGGTTAGTCCTCGTCGTCATCATTCTATTTTTGTTCTTGAGTGGACGCGTCGGTTGGTGGGTGATGGTGGGGATTCCCGTGAGTTTCCTGCTCGGGCTCGCCTTGTTTCACCTGATTTTCGGTTATGGCATCAGCATCATTGCACTCATCGCCTTCATCATGGCGTTAGGGATAGTGGTGGACGACGCCATCGTCGTGGGGGAAGACGCGACCACCCACTTCGAGCAGGGTAAGTCTCCTATTGATGCTGCAGTCTCTGGTGCCCAACGCATGTGGGTGCCGGTGATGACTTCGTCCCTGACCACCCTCGCGGCATTTATCCCGCTGGTGATCATCGGAGGAGAGATGGGGGATGCCATCATTGCTCTTCCAACGGTTATACTCTGCGTCATTGTCGCCTCTTTGATCGAGTGTTTCCTGGTTTTGCCAGGCCATTTGCGGGTAAGCCTCGGCAAGATGCAACCACCCGCCGAAGGCTCCTGGCGCAAGCGTTTCGACAATGCCTTTTTCGGGTTCCGGGACGAGCGATTCATTCCATTCGTCAAGCGTGCGCTGAACTATCCCGGCGCAACCCTCTGCGCCGCCATTGGCGGGTTTGTCATCGCAGTGTCACTGGTAGCCTCGCAGCACGTCGGCTTTGCCATGAACACCGGTTTCAGTATCGAAACGCTGGAAGCCAACGTGGAGTTTGCAAGTTCAGCAACGGACGCCCAAAAACAGGAATTTCTGACCCATCTGGAGTCAACGCTCGACGAGGTAGATACCGAATCTGATCACAAGAACCTCTTAGGCTGGATCACCAAATACAACCTGGCCGACCTCAACAACGAACGCATGGTTGGGGAGCAGTACGCATCAGTGGACGCCAACTACGCCTACGAAGAATTTCGTAATCTCACACCGCAAAACTTCGTGAATAAGTGGCGGGAGAAAATCATCAAGCCACCCTATGTGGAACAACTCGTGCTGGACGCCGCGGGTGGCCAGAACAATGGTGCCCCGGATATCACGCTAGTTCTACGCGGTGAAAACCTCGACGCCCTGAAGCAGGGCGCGGAAGAATTAGCCACCGCACTCGCCGCGTATCCCGGTGTATCAAACGTGATAGACAACTTGCCCTATGGCAAAGAGCAGATCATCTTTCAGATCACCGCGCGCGGGCGCGCACTCGGACTGACCCCGAACGACATTGGACGACAACTACGTGCCGCCTACAGTGGCCGTCGGGTGCAAATATTCAATGAGAACGAAAGTGAGGTCGAAGTTCGCTTAATGCTCCCCGATCATGAGCGCGACGACCTCGGAAGATTGCAGCAGTTTCCCATCAAAACAAACGCAGGCGAATTCGTGCCGCTCTCTAATGTGGCAATTCTCTACAATCGCCGTGGCATCGATGTCATTCGACATACCGACAACCAGATGGCGGTTCGGGTCAGCGCCGACGTCGACCCAGAGGTGGGAAATGCGATGTCAATCACCAAAGATTTAGAAGAGACCGCGCTCGCCGACATACTCGACCGGAACGACCTGACGTTCGGTCTCGGTGGCAAATCTCAACAAGACCAGCTCATCATGAGCACCATGGCATTGGGTGCGATGCTGACTTTGGTGCTGATATACCTCATCCTCGCCTGGGTATTCGCTTCTTACCTCTGGCCTCTGGCTATCATGATGGCGATCCCGTTTGGGTTCACCGGCGCTATTTTCGGCCATTGGGTCACGGGATGGGACGTAGGCGCGATGTCCATGTTGGCATTTTTCTCGCTAACTGGAATCGTGGTCAACGACTCAATCGTACTGATCAGCTTCTTAAAACGCGACGTCGAAGCAGGTCGAGATCTCAAAGAGTCGCTCGTGCGAGCAATTCGCGCCAGATTCCGCGCAGTGATACTAACGTCGTTGACAACCATCGCTGGTTTAATGCCGTTGATGTTCGAGACCTCGTCACTCTCGTTCTACATCGCTCCTATCGCCGTCACCATCTGCTTCGGCCTCGCGTTCGCCACCGCGTTAGTACTCATTGTCATTCCCGCGCTGATCCTGTTGCTCGAAGGACTGCGCACAAAATTATCAACCACTGCCAAGCAAATCTGGTCAAACCGGATACTTAGCGATGCAACCAATGTCTACAAAGGAAGTACCTCATGAACGTCTGGCCTCCTCAACTAAACAGGTTCAAACCGAAAACGCTCAAAACCAAACGTATTGCCATGAGCGGAGGCATCCTCTTTGTCGCCGTGCTGACGAGCGCTTCGATTTTCGCTACCGGTCCTGACGCAGAGCCTGAAATAAGAACGGAAAAATCCTGGCCCGTATCTGTGCTCGCCATCGAACCGAAGAAACTCAACCCGACTTTCTCGGCGTACGGTCGCATTGAATCGAGTAACGTTGCGAAGATCCGTACCGATCTCATCGCAGAAGTGGTCGCGGTTCACGTCAAGGAAGGTGACTGGGTTGCCAAAGGTTCGGTGTTGTTGACGCTGGACGATGCAGAAGCACGTCTGCGCGTCCTGCAGCGTGAAGCGGAGTTAACACAGCACCAGGCCAAGCTGCAGTCGATCAAAACCGAATTTGAACTCAAGGAGCAAACTACCGCCCACTATGCCTCGATGCAGCACATTGCCCAGAATAAGCTCACACGCCACGAAGAGCTGTTGGCAGAGCGGCTGATCAGCCAATTGGTGCTGGATGAAGTCGTCAGCCAGTCCAATCAGGCAACTATTCAATACCAGTCCCACATTCGCCAGTTGGCAGATGCACCGAACCAGATCGCCTCGCAGAACGCTCAGATTGCCAAGGCGGAAGCGCTTCTCGCTCAAGCAGAGCTCGATCTCGACAAAACGCTGATAAGCGCGCCATTTTCCGGACCCGTTCTCGGCGTGTTCGTCGCACCCGGCGATCGCAGTAACCTGGGCACTGTGCTTGTCGAACTGGTCGACGCTTCTGCATTTGAGGTTCGAGTACCCGTTCCCGAGGTGCACAACAATCGGTTTGCCAACTACAAAATTTCACAAATCGTCGCAACCACGTCGACCGGGCAGCATATCCCACTTACTCGACTTTCCAGCCAGGTCCGGCGAGGTCAAATTGGTGTGGATGCATTCTTCAAGCTAACCGTCACAGCAGATGCGTCACTCCCAGTACTCGGTCGTTTGATCGATCTCACCATCACGATGCCCGGGGAGCCGAATGTCGTCGCACTCCCCGTACAATCGATTTACGAGAACGACCGCATCTACGAAGTACGCGAAAATCGGCTGCGCGCAATTGCCATAGAACGCGTGGGGGAGTATCAGACAGAAAGTGGTGAATACCGAATCCTGGTCCGGTCCCACGAACTCAATGCGGGGCAGAAAATCATTACTACTCAGCTGCCCAAAGCGATCAGCGGGTTGTTGGTGGCGTCTGGGTAAGACCGCTTCTAAGCACGCTTGAAATACGGCAGCTGCGTTTCCAATGAGGGTAATCGCGCTCCCGCCATGCGGAGCAGGAGGCTCTCCAGGGACAGCCAGGCATCGCCGAGTAGCTGCCCTTTACCTTGTTGATCCACGAGCGCGCATTGGGCGAGGACCCGGTCGATCGCTCTCACGGAACCGAGTCGCTTGAGGAATGTGTTGACCAGACGTTGTCGTTGCGGTGGCAGTCTTGCAGAGGTCTGTAGGCGCCTCAGTTGGCTGGTGAGCGCACCGAGTATCGCAAAAAGCGCGACACCTTCCTGCCTGAGGTTTACGACGATGCGACTCACACGGTCGGGTTCACCTGCAAAAACCGCGTCGATGAGGACGAACGTATCATAGTGGGCCGCATCTTCGAGAACCGAGGCGAGGCTCGATACATCGATTGGTTCTGCTAAAGCAGCGAGCTTGAGTTTCTCAATCTCCTGGACGGCGGCAAGTAGATTCCCTTCAACCCGTTGGCTCAAATACTGCAGCGCTTCCTTATCGAGTTTGATACCGGCATCAACCAACCGTCTGGACAGCCAACGAGGCATTTCCGCGGCGCTGACCGGCCAGATCAACACGATCACTCCGGTCTTGTCGAGTGCCTTGAACCAGGCACTGGAGCGCTGGCGCGGGTCGAGCCGTTCGCACCGAATCAGTAACAACGTATCATTTACCGGCCGCGCTGCGTACTCGCGCAGAACTTCGGACGCTTCCTTGTCAAACTTATTTCCAGACACTCGCACGTCGACAATTCGATGTTCCGAAAAAAGCGACATACTCAAAAGTTCCTGCAGTACGTCGTTCCACTTGAACCCCGAATCCAGGTAAAGCACAGCACGTTCGCCGAACCCCTGAGACCGCGCCGCCGCGACCACCGCATCACACGCCTCTTCGACCAAAAGCGTTTCGTCGCCGGAGACGAAATAGATAGAAGCCAGCTCACTGGCTAAATGGGAGCCCAGGTCGGCCGGTTTAACTTGCATCTGCGATTGTCCGCGTAACGGCAACGAGGGAGCGCAGGATCTGCTGAATCAAGTCATTCTGCATTTCCTGTTCGAGCAACGCCTGCTCCTCACTGTTGCCGACGATATTGTCCCGATCCACACGGAAGACCCGTTCACTCCGTACCCACCGCGGGGGGATGAGCTCCGTACCGTCAGCGCCGTAAACTTGATAACGCACTTCCAAGGTCGTTTCGTACTCGGCTGCACGTGCTTGACCCGTCACCGAAACGCTACGCCTGTTTCTGCGTTGATCGAGAAGTTTGACAACAATCTGGCTCTCGCCTTCGTCCGCCTCACTTACCCCGGATTGACTGAGCACGCGTCGTAATGGCGCGGCGAGCGCGTGACGCTGGCTCGCTTCCACGCGGGCACTGTCGAGACTGGTGCCGAGGTCCCAGGTACGCAAATGAAACCCACAACCGGCTAACAAGAGCAGGAGCGCCCAGGTTATAAGTTTCATGCAGCTACTTTCATCTAACTACAAGGTTGACGAGTTTACCCGCTACTACAATTACCTTGTGCACAGTTTTGTCTTCGATGAAACGGGCTACGTTTTCATTTTCGAGTGCCATTGTTCGTATGGCCCCCTCGTCCGCTTCCAGGTTCACTTCAATGCGGCCACGAACCTTTCCGTTGACCTGAACGATCAACTCGACGGTCTCCCGAACGAGTGCGTCCGTATCAACTTCAGGCCAGCTCGAATCGATGAGCAGTGTCGATTCGCCAAGTTCAGACCAGAGCGCCTGCGTGATGTGTGGGGCGATCGGTGAGAGTACAAGCACCGCTATCTTCAATGCTTCGTGTACTACGGCATGATCCTGATCGGTAGTCGCTTGGAACCTGGAGATTGCGTTAACGAGTTCATGCACTCCCGAAACCACCGTATTGAACTGCAGCCGCCGGTCGAAATCGTCATCAGCCCGTTCCAGCGTAGAGTACGTTTTGTGGCGCAGATCCTTTGCGGCCGCCGTGAGATCCGTTCTTTCCAAATCCACGACCGGCCCAAGGTCGGTGTGTTCGTGCACAAGTTTCCACAAGCGGCGAAAGAACTTAGCCTGACCGTCCACACCGGCGTCGTTCCATTCAAAGGATTGATCCGGCGGAGCTGCAAACATCATCGCAGTGCGAACGGCGTCTGCTCCGTACATTTCGAGCAGATGCTGTGGATCACCGGCATCACCGGCGGATTTCGACATCTTCTTGCCGTTCTGCAACACCATGCCGAGCATCAGAAGACGGGTAAAGGGTTCATCGGAGTCCACCATGCCGGCATCACGCAACAGCTTGTAATAAAGGCGTGCATACAGGAGGTGCAGGATCGCATGTTCGATTCCACCCACGTAGTGATTCACCGGCGCCCAGTTGTTGACCCTTTCATCAAGCATCGGCTTGTTCGAATTTGGGCTGGCAAAACGCGCGTAATACCACGACGATTCCATGAATGTATCGAAGGTATCCGTTTCGCGTCTGGCCTCCCCGCCGCAACTCGGGCAACGGGTATTGAGAAAACTATCCAAGGTGGTCAGCGGTGAACCAACACCCTCGAAGGCGACATCTTCGGGTAACACAACGGGAAGATCTTTATCGGGTACCGGGACAATTCCACACGCGTCGCAGTGGATCATGGGAATCGGACATCCCCAGTAACGTTGTCTGGAAACTCCCCAGTCGCGTAGGCGGAAGTTGATCTTGCGTTCACCTCGGCCTTTGGCTACCAACGCCGTTGCGATGGATTCGAACGCAAGCTCCGAGGTCTGTCCGTCGAATTCGCCAGAATTCACCAGTTTGCCGTAGGCAGTAAATGCTGCCTTCTCGATATCGCATGACTCATTGCCTGCGGGTTCGATCACCTGCTTGATGGGAATGCCGTATTTAGTGGCAAACTCCCAGTCGCGTTGATCGTGCCCGGGCACCGACATCACCGCGCCCGAGCCGTACTCCATGAGCACAAAATTGGCGACCCAGACCGGTAGCGCCTCACCGGTGAGTGGATGTTCCACAAGGGCAGCCGTTTCGATGCCGATCTTCTCCATGGTGGCCATTTCCGCTTCCGCGGTTTTTGTGTTCTTACACGCTTCGATAAATTCTGCTACTTCGGTGCTAAGCAGAGCCGCTCGTTCGGCAAGCGGATGTTGAGGTGCAACCGCGACGTAAGTTGCACCGAGTAAAGTATCGGGCCGCGTGGTGTAAACGGTAAGTACTTCATCGCCATCAATCACCGGAAAGATGATGTCCACCCCGGCGGACTTGCCGATCCAGTTGCGCTGCATGCTCTTGACAGATTCGGGCCAGCCCGGCAGTTCATCGAGCATGTTGAGCAACTCATCGGCATAGTCTGTGATCTTCACGAACCACTGATCCATCTCGCGCCGTTCTACCGGCACACCAGACCGCCAGCCCTTGCCGTCTACGACCTGTTCGTTAGCGAGTACGGTCTGGTCCACCGGATCCCAGTTCACGACTGCGCTTTTGCGATAGACCAGACCTTTTTCGAAGAGTTTGGTGAAGAACCACTGCTCCCAGCGGTAATAGTCCGGATCGCAGGTAGCGAGTTCACGCGACCAGTCGATGCCGAAGCCGAGCCTCTGCATCTGTCCCTTCATGTGCTGGATGTTGGAGCGCGTCCACTCTGCTGGTGGAACCTTGTTTTTTATTGCGGCGTTTTCCGCGGGCAGGCCAAAGGCATCCCAACCCATTGGCATCATGACGTTGAAACCCTTGAGTCGCTGGTAGCGGTTGATGACATCGCCGAGGGTGTAAGTGCGCACATGACCCATGTGCAATTTGCCGCTGGGGTAGGGAAACATGGCCAGGCAATAAAAATTCTCGCCGGCCGCGGATTCTGCCACTTCGAAGCTCTTCGCTTCGCGCCACAATGTTTGAGCCGCCTGCTCGACACCCTGCGGGTCGTATATTGCGCTCATCTCCTAAAACACTCGATTCAAAGGCGCGCAAGGATACCACCAAGACTGCCTATGATTAACGCGTAATCCCGGCGATTTCACACCTAGACGCTCGTTTTTCTGATCCGATGCCAAACAAAAACAACCGCGGTAAGCACGGCGAGGATTAACAGAGGTGTGTCACCAAACTGCGAATACGGAGTTCGACCAGTCATCAATCGGTAGCTGCCGCGCAGCACCCCGGGACGATACTGCGGAAGCTGATGGCGCACGCGACCCCGATGATCGACGATCGCCGTGACCCCGTTGTTTGTGCCTCGCAGCAACCACCGGCCGTTTTCCAATGCCCGCATCCGCGCCATTTCCATATGTTGTACCGGGCCAATACTCTCGCCGAACCAGGTGTCGTTGGATATCGTTAGCAGGAAATCGGCGCGACGCGCCTGCTCTCTTACCAGCTCCGGGTAGATCACCTCATAACAGATCACCATGGCAGCCTTGGCCCCGTTCACTACCAGAAGCGGCTGCCCTGAACCGCCAGGTTCGGAACTGGACATCGGCAAGTCGAAAAGCTCGATAATGCCACGCAACCAGCTTTCCATCGGCACGTACTCACCAAAGGGCACCAGGTGTTGTTTCACATACCGTCCGGACGCCTCACCTACCCCGACAGCCAGGTTCCGGAATACCACGCTGCCACCCGGCATTGGCTCAGCACCGGGTATCCCCAATATCAACCCGGTTCCCGACGTTCGCCCCCGCGCGTCGAGCGCCGCCAGTACATCCGCGGCTTGATGCTGAAAAAGCGTAAGGGCCGCTTCCGGCCAGAGCATGAGATCCACGCCCCAATGTGGCGCCGACAGTTCCATATACTTGTCGATGATGGGACCGCGGTTTTCCGGCAACCACTTCACCGCTTGATCGATATTGCCTTGCACCAGTGCGGCTTCGCGACTCTCGCCTGGTTCTACCCACTGAAACATGCTCATCATTCCCGCCAGCAACCAAGGCAGTAGCGCAAGGGTAAGTGGGAGGCGTTTGTTCTTTGAGTAGAACCCTGCGACTGCAAAACTCGCACTCGAAACTGCTGCAAGGCCGACCAGCAACACACCACCCACCGGCGCCAGACTGGCAAGCGGTGTGGCCAGGTGTGCATAACCCGCCAGCAGCCAGGGAAAACCTGTGAGAAACCAGGTCAACAACCATTCAAAGGCAACCCAGAGCACGGAGAACAGCCACGCGTTATGAAGCATGGACGAGCGCCGTAAGCGCCGGTACAGCCACGCGTTCAACATGGGGAAAAGCGCCATTCCTGAGACAAACAGCGCAACCAGAAAAACAGCCAGTGGCACCGGTGCATTGCCGTGCACGTGAATGCTCACATATATCCAGGACGCGCCGATACCGTATTTCCCAACGCCGAACAGCCAGCCCGCCAGAAGTCCTCTCGTTGAGCGTTTTTCGAGAATGTAGAACCAGCCGGCCATAGAGACGAGTCCCAGTGGCCAAAGTGAAAAAGGAGCAAAAGAAAGGGGCAACAAAGCCCCACACATTAGTGTTATGAGGTAGCGCATCAATCGCGTTTGACTTGCAGCAACCGCACCCGGCGAGAATCAGCGTTGAGAACACGGAACTGCAGCTCCCCGATCTGCGTGGTTTCATCCCGCTCGGGTAAATGACCGAAGGCTTTTAACACCAAGCCACCAATCGTATCGAATTCGCCGTCATCAAGTTCCAGGTCGAAAAACTCGTTGAAGTCTTCAATTGGCGTGGTGGCTTTCACGTTGTAGGTGTGAGCATCGAGTTCCATGAAGAAACTGTCGTCATCGACATCGTGTTCGTCCTCGATATCGCCGACGATCTGCTCCAGAACATCCTCGATGGTGACCACACCGGAGACGTGACCATATTCATCAACCACTACGGCCATGTGATTACGTGTGCTGCGGAATTCCTGTAGCAGCACATTGAGCCGTTTGCTTTCGGGCACAACGGCAGCGGGTCGGATGATGTCTTTGATATCGAATCCGCTGAAGTCCTTGTGCAACGTGAACGGCAGAAGATCCTTGGCGTGCAGAATCCCCTTGATATCGTCCAGATCTTCGCCGATCACCGGAAAGCGCGAGTGTTGCGATTCGATAATCGTTGGCAGAAGCTCAGCAGGCTTGGCGTCCGCATGCAAGAAAACGAGCTGCGTGCGAGGAATCATGATGTCCCGGGCCTGCATGTCGGAAACCTGCAAGGCGCCGAAGATGATGTTCAACGCTTCGCCGTCCATCAGTTGTCGATCGGCTGCATCGCGCAGCGATTCCATCAACTCACTGCGGTCGCTCGGTTCGTCGTGAAACAGATCCGACAACCAATCCTTGAAGGAACGGCGCGGATGTTCTCGGCTAGTAGTAGATTCCTCGCTCATATCTCACTGTAAGGATCGGCAACACCAAACCGTTCCAGAATTCGTTTTTCTTGAGTCTCCATCTGAAGCGCCAACCGCGGCGTCACATGGTCGTAGCCAAGCAGATGAAGCACCCCATGTATCACCATATGAGCAAAATGATCGTCTGAGCGTTTACCCTGATCATTCGCTTCGGCAAACACAACGGGTGCACAAATCACCACATCACCCCAGAGCGTTTCACCGGGTATTTCCACGTCAGCGGGAAAGCTGAGGACATTCGTAGGCTTGTCCATACTCCGGAAGCGATTACTCAGATTCTTCCCCTCCTCCTTGTCCACAACTCTGACGCAGAGCGATCCTTCGCCCGCTATCTGCAACGCAGCGTCCGCCCACTTCTGCAGCTGAAGTTCAGAGGGTAACTTCTCCGCGGTACATGCTAGCTGGATTTCAACCGGCATCACGGTCACTTTCTGCCTCTGAGTTTGGTTCGGTGTACTCGGCATAAGCATCGACGATTTTCTGAACCAACGGATGGCGTACCACGTCCTGGGACTTGAAATACGTGAAGCTGATGCCTTCCATGTCGCGCAATACGTTGCGAACATTGATCAGCCCCGACTTCTGCCCTCGCGGCAGATCGATCTGCGTGATGTCTCCAGTGATCACGGCCGTCGAACCAAATCCTATCCGGGTAAGGAACATCATCATCTGAGTAATCGTGGTGTTCTGACTCTCATCGAGAATGATGAAAGCATTGTTGAGTGTCCGCCCACGCATATAAGCAAGCGGAGCAACCTCGATAATGTTGCGCTCGATGTTCTTGTTTACCCGCTCCACACCCATCATCTCGTACAAGGCGTCGTATAGCGGCCGGAGATACGGATCGATCTTCTGCGAGATATCACCCGGTAGAAAACCGAGCTTTTCACCGGCCTCTACAGCCGGTCGTACCAGCAGGATGCGGTCGATCCGCTGGCTGTCCAGTGCTTCTACCGCGCACGCCACCGCCAGATAGGTTTTGCCGGTACCCGCGGGGCCGATTCCAAAACTGATGTCGTGCTTGCGAATGGCGTGCACATAACTCGTCTGATTGCCGCCCCGGGGTTTAATGGTCTTGCGGGATGTGTGTATCACCGAGCCTGGCTCCGCTGTCTGTCCGGCCAGCTCCTTCTCCCGCTGGGCAAGCAACTCGTCCACACCAGATTCCTGCAGAAATAGATGGACAAGATCCGGCTCGATGCTGTCGCGCGAGTTGGTCTCACGATACAACTGCGAAAGCAGTGCATCGGCGACTTTCACGCGCGGCGCGGGTCCTCGGATCTGAAACAGATTACCCCGGCTGCGGATCTGCAGGCCAAGACGTTTCTCGAGGTGTTTCAGATTCTGGTCGAATGGACCGCACAAGGCTGCCAAGCGGCGGGTGTCGTTGGGTTCGAGAGTGACATTGGTGGTCATCAGCGCGACCACCCGAGATTGCTCTTCGCTCAAATCGTTCCAGTTGAACTCATCGGAACCCTAGGATAGAGGAGATGAGTAGCGTGTCAATTGGAGTTTTCGGTGTGTTTTCAGGCGAGAACGCCGCGCAGGGAGTTGGGGAGGGCTTCGCTGATAATGACATGACTGAAGCCGCCGATGAGGGATGGGTCGGGGCTCGAGAAGTTGACGACACGGTTGTTTTCGGTGCGGCCCTGCAGTTGTCCCGGGTCTTTCTTAGAGTGACCGGTCACGAGCACACATTGTGTGGTATCAACCATATTGGCGGCAATCGTTTCGGCCTGTTGGCGGATCTGGTCCTGGAGGATGGCCAGGCGATGTTTTTTTGCGGGTTCCGGAGTGTCGTCGGGGAGGCTTGCGGCCGGGGTGCCAGGACGAGCGCTGTAGATGAAGCTGAAGGAGAGATCGAAGCCGATTTCTTCGATAAGTGCCATGGTGGCGGCAAAATCTTCATCAGTTTCGCCGGGGAAGCCAACGATAAAATCCGAGGAGAGGCTGATGTCAGGCCGCACTTCACGCAGCTTGCTGATTCGCTCTCGGTACTCGAGAGCGGTATGACCACGTTTCATGGCGGCAAGTATTTTGTCAGAACCGGACTGCACAGGCAGGTGCAGGTGATTGACCAACTCTGGGACCTCCGCAAAAGCCCGGATCAGTGAATCGCTGAATTCCATCGGGTGCGAAGTCGTGAAGCGAATACGATCGATACCTTCGATTTCAGCGACGTAGTAGATCAGCTCAGCCAGATCTGCGTGATCATCGTCGATGGCGCCACGATAGGCGTTCACGGTCTGGCCCAGCAGGTTGATCTCCCGTACGCCCTGGTTGGCGAGTTGCACTATTTCCTGCATGACACCAGCGACAGGTCGGCTGACTTCTTCTCCACGGGTGTAGGGGACCACGCAAAAACTGCAATATTTGCTGCAACCTTCCATCACCGATACAAACGCTGAGGGTCCTTCCGCGCGGGGTTCAGGCAGGCGATCAAACTTCTCGATCTCCGGAAAACTCACATCCACCAACGGCACTCGGCGCAAGCTGGTGCCCGCCCCCGCTGCCGCATCGACCATCTCCGGCAACCGGTGCAGGGTTTGAGGGCCGAATACGATGTCGACATACGACGCTCGGCGGTGGATGGCCGCGCCTTCCTGGCTTGCCACGCAACCACCCACGGCGATCAGTAAGTTCGGATTTTTCTCCTTGAGAGGCTTCCAGCGACCCAGTTGATGAAACACCTTTTCCTGGGCTTTCTCGCGGATGGAGCAGGTGTTGAGAAGTATCAGGTCTGCCTCTTCCGCCGTATCCACCCGCTCATAGCCATGGCTAACCTCGAGAAGATCCGCCATGCGCGAAGAATCGTACACGTTCATCTGACAGCCGTGGGTTTTGATATAAAGCTTTCGAGTCACCGGTTAGAATCTCCGTCCACGATCCCCATGGGTACGGGTGCGTTTTACCCGTCGTGTCCATTAACCGTGCTTATGCGGTTACATCCTTATATTAATACGTGCTTATACTAATATGTGAAGTACGCAAGGTCGGACGCCGCGGGGCCGGCATTATATGCGCTTGAATTTTCTACATACAGGCCTATATATGGGTCCTGAAACATCAGGTAGTTTGAGATGAGCGACAAGCAAACACATATCTACAGGCTGCTCTTTCACAATCAGGGCCACGTATATGAGGTGTATGCTCACAATATCTACTCGAGCGACCTGTTTGGCTTCATTGAAGTTGAGGATTACATCTTCGGCAAGAAGACTCAGATGGTGATCGATCCGGGCGAAGACAAGCTGCGCACCGAATTCGAAGGAGTACAGCGCAGTTTTATCCCGATGCATGCAGTGATCCGCATCGACGAGGTGGAGAAAGAAGGTATCGCCAAGGTTACCGACAGCAAAGGTGAAAACATCACCCCGTTTCCTGTTCCCATACCCCGAGACAAAGGGAAATCGTAACGCCGTCACACCCGCTGTTCATCGCCGAGCAAACGCCTGACAAACCCGCCTGGATTTTCAACGAGCACGTAACCACTTATGCGGAGCTTGCGGTTAGCCTGCTCAAGGGCACCCAACTGCTTCGCAAACTCGGCTTACGAACCGGCGACGGGATAGTAGTACTTGCCGAAAACCATCCAAACTCACTGGCACTTTATTGGGCGGCACAAACCGCCGGCCTCTACTACACCCCAATCAGCGTGCAATTCCGGGCGAGCGAAGTGGAACATATCCTCAACGACTGCGACGCCAAACTGCTGGTAACTTCGCAATCTCAAGCAGCCAAAACTACTTCGGCCCCGCAAGCATTACGGCTGTCGATAGAAAATTGGTACCAGGATATTTCATCCGAAACGGAAAACCTGATCGATGACGCCTGCGAAGGCGCTGAGATGTTGTACTCCTCCGGCACCACCGGTCATCCCAAAGGGGTGCGAGCGACACCTCCAGGCGCGGCGCTCGGCAGCGTGCCTAAGCTTTTTACCAGACGGCTGAGTTTGCATGAGATCGACAACCAGGCGGTGTATCTCTCCACAGCCCCGCTCTATCACTCAGCGCCGCTTCGTTACAACAACATGATGCACCGCTCTGGTGCCACCAGCGTGATCATGGAACGCTTCGACGCACTACAAAGCTTGTCGTTAATCGAGAAGTACCGGATCACCCACAGCCAATGGGTGCCAACCATGTTCGTTCGTTTGTTGCGGCTGCCGGAAGATGATCGGGGTGTTTACGATCTATCGAGCCATCGCTTCGCAATCCACGCCGCTGCTCCGTGCCCGGTCGAAATCAAACACCAGATGCTCGATTGGTGGGGACCGATTCTTTACGAGTACTACTCAGGCACCGAAGGTAACGGCCAGACTGCAATCTCTTCCGCGGAGTGGCTTGAACATCCGGGGTCGGTCGGCAAACCCATTCTCGGGAAGTTGCACATCACCAACGACGCTGGTGAGGAGCTTCATGCAGGGGAAACGGGCTCAGTGTATTTCTCCGATGGACCGCGGTTCGAATATTACAAAGATCCTGGAAAAACCGCCGAAGCCTACAATCACCATGGCTGGTCGACACTGGGAGACATCGGCTACGTGGATGAAGCGGGTTATCTGTACCTGACCGACCGTGCCTCGCACATGATCATTTCCGGTGGAGTGAACATATACCCGCGTGAGGTCGAGGACGTCCTCGTCACCCACCCGGCTGTACAGGACGTCGCTGTTTTTGGCATCCCCCACGACGAATTCGGTGAGGAAGTGAAGGCCGCAGTGCAACTTGTAGAAGGGCA
>SMUY01021002.1_pt1 | contig 14902 bp, 20 predicted proteins | sample 2456441 | NCBI WGS metagenome assembly SMUY01 (sample SAMN11095931, study PRJNA526329) | marine sediment metagenome | biome: Marine sediment; feature: Surficial sediment; material: Deep marine sediment; isolation source: Hadal surficial sediment | place: Pacific Ocean | collected 2014-11 | depth...
TCAGTCGTCGACACTTTCGAAGGCCATCTCCCAGAAAGCCCGCTCGTGCCGGGCCACCTGCCGGAACGCCTCGTGTTCGGCGTCGCCGCTCTGCTCCAGCACCCGGCTCGTCACGGTCTCGAGGGCGGCGACATAGGCTGCGAACGCATCGCTCGTCCAGTGCTCGACGAACTCCCGGAAGGCTTGTGCCCCCGGACTCGCTCCGCGCCACGCCTCGAGGTAGGCGCGCTCAAGCGCCCAGAGCGCCGTGATCTGCACCGAATAGGGCCGGTCACAGAGCGCATAGAGATAGTCGATGTAAACCTGCGCCGCCGGATGGAGCGCTGCGCCGAGATCGATCTGGCGCTCGGCTGCCTTGTGCTCGAACCAGTCGAGCTCCGCGACCATCGCCTGAACCCCGGAGGCGAGGAGCGCCAGATCCTCACGTGGGGCACCCGCCAGGTAGCGCGCCTCCGCTCGGGTCAGCGCTACCCCGAAGAGGTAGTCCTGCGCGAGCCAGCGGTCGAAGACCTCGGGGGGAAGTGTTCCCTCGCGCACTCCGTCGAGGAAACGGTGGTGCGTAGCCTCATGCCACAGCTCGGGCTCGCTCTGGATCAGCTCCTTCGCCGTCACGCCGATTCCCAGACCGCCTCGAAGAACGCGAGCTCGAGCTCCATCGCGCGCCGGTAGAGCTCGGCGAGGCGTGCCGGCTCTCCTCGGTAGCGGTCGAGCAGGGCCTCGAGCCGGGCGGCCAGGACCTCGAGATCGGGACTCGAATAGGTCTTCACCCACTCGGCGTACGGACTTTCGGGGTCGAGCTTCGGTGCGAGCTGCTGTCCCAGCCAGGCGTAGAGGCGCAGGCAGGGGGTCATGGCCGCCGCCGTGTGGCCGACGGGCTCGAGGGATGCCGTGCGCAGCAGGAAGTCGGTGTACGCCCGGGTTGAGGCGAGCGGCTCCGGCTCCAGACTGATGCCCCAGCGCTCCGCGTAGCTCCGGTGCAGGGCCAGCTCTTCGAAGACTCCAACCAGCAGGTCCTTGAAGACTACGATCCCAGCGCGGTCTGGGCTCTTCGCGAGTGCCAGGCCGTACGCGCGCGCGAACGCCTCCAGGAAGTAGGCATCCTGTGCCACGTAGACCTGAAAACTCGCGCGGGCGAGCTGGCCCGATGCGATGCCCTGCACGAAGGGATGATTCAGGCACGCGTCCGCGAGGTCGCGATTCCGCTGCCACAGCGCTTGTGCGGTCATGGCTCCTCGGGCGGGAAGCTCGCGACGAGCTCGCGCAGGCGCTCGCGCGCACCTTCGACGATGGCTACGCCGTCGCCGACCAGGATCGCATCGAAGTCCAGCTCGAGGAGTCGCCGCACGCTTGCGCGCAGAAGCGCTGGATCGTCCATCACGCGCTCGGAGAGAAGCGCGAGCTCCCCCGGCGGGTTTCCGATCAGCGCGTCGCCGACGATGAGAAGGCGGCGCCGGGGATCGTGAAGCGCGAGCTCGCCCGGAGACTTCCCCGGCACGCCGACGATCGAGAACGGTCCCACGCGCCCCCCGAAAGCGAGATCCTCGTCGATCGGAGCACCTTGGTCGCGAGCGTGGCCGGCATCCGCCGGGTGAATCGCGATCGTCGCGCCGGTGCGCTCCCGCACGAGCTTGGCGGCGCGCACATGGTTGCGGTTCGTCAGCAGAATTCGCCCCACCCCTGCCTGCTCGAGCCGCGCCATCGCGTCGGCACCCGGCTCCACCGGATCGATACAAAGGTTCCCGCTCGAGTCGAGTACGAGGGTGCCGTTGAAGTCGTAGCCGTGGCGTTCGGAGAACCAAGGCCAGGTGAAGATGCCCGGGAAGATCTCCTGCATGGCCCCAGCCTATACCTGCCGTCCGGCCCTTTCTAGCGGATACCTGAAGGCGGCCTCGGCCACGTCGGGTGGCCAGATCGCGCGTCGCCGTCCCTCCTGCCACTGCACCGTGAGCACCCGGTGTCCCAGCTGAAGGCCCGTCACCGGGTCCAGGCGGAAGTCCCCGTAGAGCGTGCGGCAGGCCAGGCGCCGAGCCACGGCGAGTTGCGCGGCGTCGTCCGGCGCCCGCTCGGCTGCGACGCCTGCGCCCCAGCCCTGCTCGCGGCACTCTCGTAGACAGCGGGCGACCAGCACACCGGCGGCGAACGCCTGGGCGGCCGGATACGGGGGATCGCCTCCCACGGCCGCCCGGTAACGAGCCAGGAACCACTCCACGTCGGGACCCTCGTCGGGCTCCAAGGTGGCCGTCGCGACCCATTGAGCGGGACCCAGAAGGCCCTCGCGGGCAGCGCCCAACGGGGCGAGTACTTCGTCCACGCCAGCGCCGACGAAGCTGACCGCGCGCCAGGCGCGCCCCAGGAGTGCCGCGGCGCTCTCGAGCTCGTCGTCGAAGCTCCCCACCACGAGCAGCACCTCCGCCTCAGGGAGCAGCGTGGCTGCGCGCCCGGCGCCCCCACCCCTGAAGCCCTTCGCGGTCACATCGAAGCCGAGCTCGCGGGCGGCCTCCGCCGCACCTTTCGCGACCTCGCTGGCGAAGCCGGTCGTCGCGTGCAGGATCGCGACGCGACGCGCCTCGGGATCGACGCTGCGGACCGCCTCGAGTGTCCCCCGGAAATAGGTGGATGCGGGCGCAAGCACATTCACCACCCGCGGGAAGGCGGGCCAGCGAATGCTCGCGCGGGCGCCGCCGTGGTTCCAGACCACGCGCTCTACAGCAGCGAGCGCCTGCGAAGTGGGGCCGCTTCCATAGGGCCCGAAGACCAAGTGGGGCTGCGAGGCCAAGCCGCGCTTCATTGCGGCCGCGGCATCGGGGTGAGCGTCGTGCAAGTCGAGCCGAATGCGTCGCCATGGGGGCGGGAGATCGGCGGCCTCCTCCGCCCAGAGGCGCAGCGCCGAGGCCCCCGCGCGCCCGAACCGTGCGAGCGGACCAGAGAGCGGTGTGACCAGCAGGGCCAGGAGTTCGGTCACGTCGTCAAGCGCGCCCGCTCCAGTGGCTCAGATCTCGACCTCGATAGCTTCTCCGCTCAGATGGACATTGTAGCTGGCCAGGTCGTCCATCGGGGGCGTATCCACAACGGCGCCGGTCTTGATGTTAAAGCGTCCCTGGTGCCAGGGACATTCGATCTCTTCGCCGTCGATCGTCCCCTCGCTCAGCGGTCCACCCGCATGCGTGCATTCCTCGTCGATGGCGTAGAACCTGCCAGCGAGGTTGAAGATGGCGATCCTTCGCCCTTCGACCTCGAACGATCTGCCCGCCCCGTTCGGTAGCTCCGACCGTGTGGTGACCTTGACAAAGCTCGCCATAATCTATTCCGGTTACCAGCCGATCACATGGAGCATGAAATAGACCACAACTCCAGTGACCGAGACGTACATCCACCCCGCCCACGTCCACTTGGATAGGCGGCGATGGAGTACGAGACGGTCACTCAGTCCGAGATACAACGACGTTAGAATCATCGGGAAGGTCACCATGGATAGCAGAACGTGGCTGATGAGCACCGAGAAGTAGATGGGTCGGACGATGCCGTGGCCTGCGAAGTGCGTATCCCCGTGGGAAAAATGGTAGTAGATGTAATTCACCAGAAACAGTGCTGACGACGTGAACGCAGCGAGCATCAGCTGCATGTGCAGCGTGCGCTTGCGCTGCTTGATCGCCCAGAGCCCCACTGAGATCAGCACAGCGCTCGTGCCGTTCAAGATCGCGTTGATCAGGGGCAGCGATGCCCCCCGTGAGGCGCTGCCATTCCCCTCGTGGAAGTAGACCACCCAGACGAGGAAGCTCATCGCAGTGAGCGTCACCATGGCATTGGTGACGCCAAACTGCTTCGGGGTCAGCTGCATCGCTCTGGAGGAGGACATCAATGTTTTTCGAGCGCTTGGAGCTGTAAAGCTCAGTCGGCGGATGCAGGTGTTTCGCCCCTGAGCGTCTTTTCGAGCTCGCCCGACGCAAACATCTCCTGCACGATATCGCAGCCTCCGATGAACTCTCCATCGATGTAAAGCTGGGGGATGGTGGGCCAGGAGGAGTAGGCCTTGATCCCCTCCCTGATCTCGGGATCGCCCAGGGCATCGAAGGTGGTGTAGGAAGGCAGGAAACGATCGAGGATCTGGATCACGCTGGCGGAAAAGCCGCACTGGGGCGCCTGGGGGGTGCCCTTCATAAAGAGCACAACGCGGTCGGAAGCAATGATGGAGCCAATCCTGTTCCGGATCGCATCGCTAACGTTCATCATCTTGCCCCTCTCGGAATCCTACGTGCCGAAGCTCTCGCCGCAGCCGCAGGTTGTTTTCGCATTCGGGTTGACAATCTTGAACCCACTCTCGTTCAAGCCATCGGCGTACTCCAGCGTGCTGCCGGCCAAGTGTACGGCGCTTTTTGCGTCGATGAGGACACGGACGCCGTGCTGCACCAGCTCCTTGTCCAAATCGCTGACCTGGCTCTCAAAGAGGAGTTCGTACCGCAGTCCACTGCAGCCGCCGCTTGTGACCTTAATGCGCAGGGCTTCGCCCGCGCGGCCCCTGCGTTCAAGCTGCTGTCTGAGCTTGGCGGCCGCGGGCTTGGTCAAGGTGATCAGTTCCATCGATCGACTCCACTGACTTCTGGGGAGCTGAGCCAGGTCACCATCGATGTCTCGTCTCGTTGGAGATCCGCGAGTGTGATCCCCTGGAGTACTTTCCGCAGGCTCGCCTCCACCGTACGCCAGAGCGCGCGGATGGAGCAATCCGTGACGTGAACGCAATCTGGGCGGCGGCCGGGGTGGCACTTGCAAAACTCCTGCGGGAGGAACTCGCCTCCGACCACCGAGATGACCTCCCAGATGCTGATCTCATGGGCCGGCCGGGCGAGCCGGTAGCCACCTGCTGCCCCCCGGGTGCTCGTGACCAGGCCCCCCAGGCGGAGCTTCTGCATCAGCAGCCCAACGTGCTCGGGGCCGAGCGCCTCCCGACGGGCGATCTCGGGGGTGTTCATCGGCCGCGGGCCTTCATGGAAGGCGACCTGCAGGAGGCAGCGCAGACCGTACTCGTCAGTAGCCGAAACTCGCATATGGAACGGCAGCTTATCAGAAAATCCATATTAATCAATATTGATTATTTTCCACATCCTATCTATCCTCGGGACCATGTCTGGACTCCGGAGAGACGCCAGCTGATCGAGGATTGCTTTGGAAGAGGACCGAGAAGCGGAAAGACGCCAGCGTGGGCCAGCGGAAGCCCAGTTGAAATGGACCCAAATGGAGGATGGCGAAGAGAAACGTGCTGCATTCTTCCGTGAAACGGGACTCGACCGTAAGGAGCGATTCCGGCAGAACGCGTCGATCCCCTCCCGTCATGGGCGATTCCCCTGGAAGCTCATCTCAGTTTTTCTCCTCATGGTGTTCGTCGTCTGGAGCTTCATGCACTAGCCCATCGAGCGGAACGACCACGGCTCGGGGGATGTAGCCCGCCGGAAGAAGACGGAGCAAGCGCAATGACGTGGGTGATTACGAGCCTCTGCCGGGATTGTGTCGACCAGAGCTGCGTTCAGGTCTGCCCGGTCGACTGCATCTACGAGTATACGGGGTCCGACCGCGAGACCTTCCCCAATCAGCTCTATATCGATCCCGAAGAGTGCATCGACTGCGCGGTGTGTGAGCCCGAGTGCCCGTGGGAGGCGATCTTCCAGGACGAGGCGGTCCCCGAGGTCTTTGAGGCCGATACCGCCCTCAACGCCAGGATCATCGAGCTCAAGGATGAGTTCCAGGTTCCGGAAGTGGAGGACAGACCAGCGCCCACACCAGACCAGGTCGCAAATAACAAGGAGAAGTGGGGCTACACAGGTTAGTATTCGCGCGAAGGGAGACCACGAGGTGGGACAACTAATCAAAGTCGCAGAAACGAAAGAGGTAGCGCCCGGAACGGCAAAGGCGGTCGAGGCGGGAGGGCGGAAGATTGCCCTCTTTAATAGCGGTGGCGCTTACTATGCCATTGACGACACCTGTACGCACCGAGGAGGTCCGCTCTCGGAAGGGGAAGTGGAAGGGACAGTGGTGACTTGCCCCTGGCACGGCGCCACCTACGATATCACCACGGGAAACGTACTCGGGCCACCAGCATCCGAAGGAGTCGCCCATTACAACGTTCAAATAGACGGAAACGACATCAAGGTCGAGCTGCCGTAGCACCCCACCGGCATCAAAGGGTTCGACTCAGCCGCTCCAGGTGGATGGAGGACGCGGCCGAGGAAGGAGCGGGAGAGAGGGTGAGACGGCAACGCCTCTAGGCTTCTGGAGCGACCGAGTGAGCCGCCGTCAAGTTTCTTCCACAGCCGGGCAGGCTGTGGCGTTAGAGAGGCCTACTCCATGCACGACATCGATCTGAAGCGAGCGCGCCTCGACCCGATGGCCGTGTTTCCAACTCCCGACGCGGTGCTTGAGCATCCCCGCCTCACCCGCGAGGAGAAGATCGATATCCTTCAGCGTTGGAGGTACGACGCGTGCGAGCTTGAGGTGGCGGAGGAGGAGAACATGGGAGGCGGCGAGCCCTCGACGCTGGAATGGGTCCTAAAGGCCCTTATGGCCCTGGGCGTTGAGACGGATCTCGAGCGTACACCACCGACCAAACAGGGCACCAGCTGAGCCGGTGACAGACGAGGAGGACGCCTTCTCGGCCAATGTGCGGTCTGCTGACTGTGCCGGTGGCTTTGACATTCGAATCTGTGGACGCCTCGCTGGTTACCGAGGATCTCCATGAGTTTCTCGAACGGAACCTCGAGAGCGCGGGGGTGATCGGGAGTCGGCGGCTCGGCCTCTAAGCGCTAGAATGCAGGCACGAAGGGAGTTACTCGAAATGCCCGAACTCTTCGATCGATTCAGGGTCATCGACGTGGATACCCACGTGACCGAGCCGGCCGACGTGTGGACGTCGCGGGTCTCGAGCAAGTGGGGCGACCTCGTGCCGCACGTGATCCGCATGGGGCGCAAGGACATGTGGATGATCGGTGACAAGCCGGTGCTGCCGCCGGGGATCACTGCGACTGCGGGCTTCGACGGGATCATTCCCGACTTCCCGGACACCTATGCCGACGCGGTTACCGCCTCCTATGACGCCAAGGCGCGTCTCGAGCACATGGATCGAGAAGGGATCCATGCCCAGGTCCTGTATCCGAATCTTGGCGGCTTCGGCTCGGGAAGGTTCCTGGAGCTGAAGCACCCCGAGCTCATGCTCGAGTGCGTGCGCGCCTACAACGACTGGCTGATCGACTGGTGTAGCGCCGATCCCGAGCGCCTGCTTCCTATCATGGCGACGCCCTTCTGGGATCTCGACGCCGCCGTGCAGGAGATCGAGCGCTGCGCGAAGACGGGACACAAGGGCGTGCTCTTCGGGAGTCAGCCGGAAGTCTTTGGAGAGCCCGTGCTCGTCGATCCGCACTGGGATCGCTTCTGGGCCGCGGCTCAGGACGCTGAGCTCCCCATCAGCTTCCACATCGGTTCGGGAGACAACGCCGACCTGCTCAGCGGCGGTCCAGGCCTGGGGACGCGCACCCACCTGGCGCGCGTCTGCACGCAGCTCTTCATGGAAAATTCGAACTGCATCGCCGACATGATCTTCGGAGGAATCTGCCATCGCTTTCCGAAGCTGAACTTCGTCTCGGTGGAGAGCGGCGCTTCATGGGTGGTCTTCACCATCGAGGCCTGTGACTGGCAGTGGCGCAACAACGGGGTCCATACGGAACATCCCGAGTACGATCTGCTGCCGAGCGAGTACTTCAAGCGCCAGATCTACGCGTGCTTCTGGTTCGAGGAGAGTGGACTGGAGAGGGCGATCGAGCTGTATCCCGACAACCTGCTCTTCGAGACGGACTTCCCCCACCCGACCTCTATGTCGCCCGGACCCCAGAGCATCGCGGATCCTCCGCGCGTCTACGCCGACCGCGCCCTCGGGGGGCTGCCGGACGAGCTGATCGGCAAGGTCCTGCACGACAACGCCGCGCGCGTGTACCGCCTGGACTGAGCGCGGGAGGCCGGGTCCTCTAACCGCTTCGGCCCTCTCCCCCAGATCTTGCCCAGTCCCTCGCCGGTTACAGCCAGCGCCGAACAGAGCGCTTGTAGTCCAGGTAGACTGCGCCGAACGCGCGCTCCAAGTAGGCTTCCTCACGCGCAATGATGTACCTGTCGAAGACAAACTTGCTCACCGGGATGAGCAGGATGATCCACAGGTTGTTCATCAGCAGGGCGATGCCCAGCTGCAAGAACAGGCCCGCCACATAAATGGGGTTCCGGGAAAAGCGGTAGAGCCCGCCCTGGATGAGGTTGCTCGATGGCTTGTGTGGCTGAATATTGGTCTTGGCCCGGTAAAACTGTACCCAGCAGCCAATCAGGATGCTGACGCCCGCGCCGATTAGCGCCCAGGCCGCGACGTGGCGTCCGGACCCGTTCGTCAACTCCAGCGCCCAGAGCCGCTGCAATCCATAACCGGCGAGAATCGCAACGATCAGCAGGATGGGCGGTGGCACCTTGACACCGGCATTGTCCAACGCTCGGCCGCTCTGTTGCTCATCGGTCATGACGATCCTCCGATCGAACTGCGCCTGCAACGGGCTGTATTATACTGCGGCCCCCGACTGCTGTACGCCATGAGCCATGGCACTGGCCCGGGGCTGATGCGAACAGCAATGGAGGCAGGCGAGCGTTGCTCGCTCGCTAAGGGAGGATGACGCCATGGACCCGAACCACCCCGCACTCCTGGCCGCCCGGAACTCCTGGCGCTGCGTGATGAGCAAGGACAAGGAAGGCTGGCTCGCCCTGATGGCCGACGATGTCCGAGTCGAGGACCCCATCGGGGTGGCGCCGACAAATCCAAATGGAGAGGGGATCCAGGGAAAGGCGGCGCTCGCCGACTTCTACGAGAAGAACATCGCCCCGAGCCAGATCACAATCGAAGCCGAGCAATCGTTTGCTGCGGGCAACGAGTCGGCGCACGTGCTGAATCTGACGACCGCCTTTCCCAACGGGGTGAGGATGCGCGTGCACGGGATCTTCACCTACAAGATCAACGAAGAGGGCAGGATCACGAACCTACGGGGCTTCTGGAGCCTCGAGGACTCGAAGATCGAGCAGCCAGACGCCTGACATGGTGCGCGTCTTTACTGGGTTGCGGCAATGCACACCTGAGCCAGACCGGGGGGCAGGCCTTCGAGCGCGCGTCGGATCACGGTCGCGTCGCGGACATCGCAGAGAGTGTGCGGATCGATGACCGTGCAGCGGCTGGCCGCCAGGGCTGAAAGAGGCGAGCCGAGCGGGTCCACCAGGGATGTGCGCAGAAGATCCACGTCTGCTTGCGTGATCTTCTCGTCATCGTTTACGTCTCCGCACACCGGGCGCATGCCGAACCGGCCATCGCGCCGCTCTGACGCCTGGAACAGCGGCCAATGTGCAGCGGTGGAGCTGAACGGAACCCCCAGCTCATACACGTAGAAGTCGCCTTCGGCATTGCCGATCATCAGGTCCATCTTCCCATCGCCGTCCAGGTCTCCAGCGGCAGCGGACGAGTAGACCGGCGAGGACAGCGGCTTGGGCCACACACCTGCTGCGGCCGTCCCGTCTGCGTTCCACGCGTAGATCAGCGAGTCGCTCGCAGCCACAACGATCTCCTGCAGACCGTCGCCATCCACGTCGGCCACAGAGCACCCGGCCACGCCGTCGCCTACCCGAAGCGGCCATCCCGATCGGAGCCCGCTCTCGACATCGAATAGATAGACCTGGCCGTTATCATCGCTGACACAGATCTCGGGCCGGCCATCGCCGTTTACGTCGCCCAGAGCCGCTTGCGAGAGGGCGAACGCGCTGCCCTCCCCAAAGAGGGTCGAGCGCACCGTCCCATCGCCGTTCAGGATCTGGATGGAGTATTGGCCTATGGCCACCACCTCATCCGCGCCATCGCCATCGAAGTCCGCGACGAGTGGGGAGATATGGGCTCCGGAGTAGGCAATCGGCCAGCCGGCCACGATGCTCGCGTCGTGATGAAACGCATAGATGTTCTGCCAGGCATGAACGATCACCTCAAGGTCGCCGTCCCCATCGAGGTCGCCAATCGCCGGAGTCGTCTGCACGTTCCGCTCCACCTCGATCGGCCAGTTCGGGAGCTCCGACCCGTCACTTCTCCAGGCGTGAACGGTGCCGCTCGAATCACAGCACTCGCCGCTGCCCGCCAGGATCATCTCCAACGCGCCGTCGCCATCCAGGTCGGCCAGCGCCACCGCACCGCGCACCCGGTCTGCGGCCGAACGCGGCCAGCCGGAGACCGGCACCCCGTTGTGATGCCATGCGTACACATAGCCACCTGGGCTATAGCTGGCTTGAACGATCTCCAGGTCACCGTCGCCATCGATGTCACCGATCGACGGTCCCCCGAACATGTAGGGGGCTCCCACTTGCGGCCAGCCCGAGATGGCGGTGCCATCGTGATGCCAGCCGTGGACCTGGCCCGCATTGTTGGAGACGAAGACCTCGACGTCTCCGTCTCCGTCGATGTCCGCGTAGCTCGGGGACGACACGATCGCGCCTCCGGTACTCTGGGGCCACCCCGGCATGATGGAGCGTTCCACGAAGAAGGAGATCTGGTCCACTTTGCTCTCCGAACCAAGCGACGCGGTCAAGCGAAGCTCATAGCGCCCGGGCTCGGCAGCCGTCAGGTCGAGCACGCCCAGCTGGCCGTCTACGATGGCGCTGCCGCCGGCCACGAGCGTCCAATCCAGGGCATCACTCTTCCTGTACTCCAGAGAGTACCCGTCTCCTAGCCCCGTGCCTGTGATTTGCGTCACCTGGGAGAAGCGAGTGTTGTCGAGAGGGGACCGGATCACCGCAAAGAGATCCGGGTCCGAGTCCGGGGACAGTGCGCTCAAGGCGTTCACTCGACCCGTGCCGATGAATAGATCGGTGTCGATTCCATCGACGCTGTACTCGATCCGACGGCGGACACTGGTCGGGCTCAGACTGGGGTCTTTCGAGAGGATCAAGCCCGCGAGGGCGGACACGTACGGGGCCGCAAACGAGGTGCCGTTGACGCTCGCATAGTCCGAGCCGGTGGTGGTCGTGAGAACGCTCGTGCCAGGGGCTGCCACCGTGACCCAGGAGCCATAATTGGAGAAGCCCGCACGCTCGTCTTCCGCATCGGTCGCGGCAACCGCGATCACGTTCTCCAGTGCGGCCGGATAGCGCTGGCTGCTGATGGAATTGTTGCCCGCGGTCGCGACGAGCACCACGCCATCCGCAAAGGCGCTGTTGAGCGCCGCCTCGACGACCGTGTCGAGTCCGTACTTGCCGATGGCGTAGTTGCCGAAGCTCATGTTGATAACCTGGGCGCCATTGGCCGCGGCGTAGTCAATCGCCTGGGCCACTTCCGCCGAGGTATACGCCACCCGCAGGGCCATGATCCTGCAATGCCAGGCCGCACCGGTAATACCCTCTGAGTTGTTCGCGACCGCGCCGATGATGCCGGCCACCTGGGTTTCATGTGGACTCGTGCCCGGCGAGGGATCGCCGTCATTCTCGTAGAAGTCCCATCCCCAGCGATCGTCCACAAAGCCGTTCAGGTCATCGTCGATGCCGTTGCCCTCGATCTCCGCCGGGTTCTGCCAGATATTCTGCGCCAGGTCGGGATGCGAGAGCTCGATCCCCGTCCCGATGACGGCGACCGTGATGCCCGGGTCCCCGGTCTCGATGTCCCAGCCCAGCTCCATGGCCGTGCGCTGATGTGAGTATTGCTGCGGATACAGAGGATCGTTGGGAACGGCATCGGGAGCGTAGACGTAGTTGAGCTGCGCACTGACGACGCCGGGGTGCGCCTTATACAGTGGCAGCACCTGCAGTGGATCCTGCTGGCCTTCGAATTCGATCAGGAAGAAGTGCTCACGCCAGTTGCCGCCAGGGCCAGCGCTTCGCCTTCCGCTCGACCCTCTGGCATTGAATACCGGACGGATTCGTTTCACGGGCACGGCCTGCTGCAATGCTGCCGTCGCCGGCTCGCGTGCCATGCGGCTCCGGCGCTGCTCGCCGGGAGCGAGATCCGAGATCGCTTCGCTGAGGAGTGAAGTAAAGCGAACGATGAGCTGGTTTTCTTCGAAGCTGGCCTCCATCGGAGGGACACCGATGAGATACCCCTCCGCGCTCCCCTCGATCGCCACGCTAGCGGCGTGCGCGACGGGAAGACCGGCTGCCAACACACACAAGACGGCACGTCCCGCCCTGCATCGCAGCGCAGACCGCTCCATGTCCTCTTCGCCCCCGTCTCAACAAATCATGGACTGAGGCGCGCGCGTCAAGTCCCCAAGTGCACACGACCGAGCCGTTTACCGACGCTGGGGCGAATCGGCCCTACCCCTTGGAGTTCAGCGGCCCCATCACGCGGATGGCTGCACATCCTACCCACAGCTTGTCCAAAGGCTCCCAGGGGCAACGGCAGGCGTTGGAGCCTCTTGGTTTCCTGTACTCTAGGGGCGTGAGCGCCGAGAACGACCCTCGCTTTGACCCCGAGGTGCTGATGGCCGCCGCTCGAGCGGCGACGGGGCTGGACGATTTCGGTCCGGAGGGCTTTCGCGAGCCGCTCGAGATGCTGTGCCGGACCTACGCCGAGAACCCCTTGTCGCCGGACGGCCGCGTGCGCAGTGAGCGTCGGGTGATGCAGCTGCTGAGCACGCGGCTTCGGGTGTACGAGGCGCTGCGCGTGCACCCCGAGGTGCGCGAGCGCGCACTGGAGAAGCCGATGGTGCTGACGGGGCTTCCGCGCTCGGGAACGTCGGCGCTCTTCAACCTGCTGGCGGCCGACCCGGCCGGCCGTCCTCTGCGCCTGTGGGAGGCGCAGTTCCCGGATCCCCTGGCGGGGCTGGAGCCGGGCCAGGAGGACCCGCGGCGGGCGGCCGTCGATGCCTGGATCGAGCGGGGACGCGAGAAGAACCCCGAGTTTGCGGCCATTCACTTCACCAGCGCAGACAACCCGGAAGAGTGCGTGCTGCTGCAGGCCAACACGCTGCACGGTGTGCACCTGGGGATCGAGGTGATGCTGGAGCCCTATGCGTCCTGGTATCGCGACCAGGACCTGGGCCCCATGTACGCCGAGTACGCCGACATGCTGCGGCTACTCGACTGGCAGCGGCCGGGTGTGCGTTGGCTGCTGAAGGCGCCAGCGCATATGTGGGCCATCGATCATCTGATCGAGACCCTCCCCGATGTGTCGATCATCTGGAGCCACCGCGACCCGCGTGCCTGTGTGGCCTCGATTTGCAGCATGACGCGCTCACTCATGAGCTCGCACATGAAGCCCGACCCGGCGCTGCTCGGTCCGGTGGTGATGGACTTCTACGCGACATCGCTCGAGCGCGGACTCGCGGCTCGCGATCGTGCCAACGCTGCGCGCTTCTTCGACGTCACTTACGACGAGTTCGTATCTGATCCGCTGGCGCTGGCCAGGAGCATCTACGCTCACTTCGGGATGCCCCTGAGCGACGAGGTTGGTGCGGCCTTGAAGTCCCACGTTGAGGCCAATCCCCAGGGCAAGCACGGTCGGCACCAGTACGCGTTGGCCGACTACGGGCTCAGCGAGGCCGAGGTGCTGGAGTGTTTCGCCCCCTACATCGAGCGCTTCGCGATCGTCATCAACTAGAGCTCGAGGAGACGAGAGAGTCATGGCAGAAGATCCCACCCAGAAAGTGTTGACCGGCGAGGCGTGGAGCGAGTTCTGCGATCTACTGAAGAAGGCCGGCGACGTCGTGCTGCGCGACGAGCTGGCCACCTCGGCCTTCGATCGCGCCGAAGGGCTGCGCTACCTGACGCGGCTGCTGCGCGCCGGCTTCGTCTCCTTCGCGGAGAACGTTGGGCCGAAGACGCCAGTCTTCCGGACGATGCCCGAGCTCGTGAAGATGGGGCTCGATAACCCGGACAACTACTACATGAGCGCTTCGGTGAACGCCCACTACTCGTACCGCATCCGCGGTCGGCGTGGGACCATTCACTATCTGAGCTTCGCCGCCCAGAACCAGAACTTCGCTGCTAAGGACCGCATCACGGGTGGCGCCGGTCACCTCGAGGACAGCGAGCTCGAGCTCGGTCCCGATGGCTCCTTCGAGATCACCGCCAGCCAAAAGCAGCATAAGGGCAACTGGCTGCGCATGAATCCCGACACCGCCCAGATCCTGGTGCGCCAGACCTTTCTCGACCGCACTCGGGAAACGCCGGTCTCGCTGGAGATCGAGTGCTTGGATGCCGATGCCGAGCCGCCGCGCATCGACCCCGCCCGCGTCCCGGGGCAGCTCATGGGATCGGCCCTGTACGCGATCGGCTGCGCCCAGTGGTTCGCCGACTGGGTGCTGGCCTTCGCGGACAAGGGGCCGGTCAACAGCTTTCATCTGCCCGAGCTCGAGGACCACCGCCACGTGGGCGGCGACCCCAACATCCGCATCTGGCTGGGCTTCTGGCGGCTCGCTCCCGACGAGGCCCTGGTGATCGAGGCGACGCCGCCGAAGTGCGATTACTGGAACTTCCAGCTCGGCAACATCTGGGCGGAGTCGCTCGACTACCGCTTCGAGCGGGTCCACATCAACAGCGGCCAGGCGACGCTTCGCGACGACGGCTCGTTCCAGCTGGTGGTGGCCCACGAGGACCCCGGCCACCCGAATTTCATCTCCACGGCGGGGCACGACCACGGCACCATGTGCGTGCGCTGGGTGCGGGCCCAATCACACCCCGAGCCGCGCTGCCGCGTGGTCAAGCTGGATAAACTTTCTGAAGCCGGCTAATGGCTAATTCTTCTTCGCCCTCTTCGGCATCGGTGGCGGGGTGTAGGCCTTCCACTTGCCACCAAGGATGTACGCGGACGCTTTCTTCTCGGATGAACGAGCCGCATCCCTGTACGCCTGAGTGACGTCGGGCGGCA
>SMUY01183269.1_pt1 | contig 14901 bp, 15 predicted proteins | sample 2456441 | NCBI WGS metagenome assembly SMUY01 (sample SAMN11095931, study PRJNA526329) | marine sediment metagenome | biome: Marine sediment; feature: Surficial sediment; material: Deep marine sediment; isolation source: Hadal surficial sediment | place: Pacific Ocean | collected 2014-11 | depth...
GCACACGCCTGTTGACCCAAGAATAGCGCCGACCGCACCGCTTTTCAAGTTCTCCGGTCAGGTTGCACTTGGAGGCAACCGGGCAACGCCCGGAGGCAATAGGTCAGACTCTGCTGGCGCTCAACCATGGTTGGCAACGTGCAAAGGTTCAGCCATCTGCTTGCAGGGGCACCCTGCCCAGCGGCACCGGGGTTAGGATCGGCTGGTGATTTCGATCAGGTGAAACCCGAACTGGGTTTTTACCGGGCCATGGACTTTGCCGAGCTCTTCTTTAAAAACCACCTGGTCGAATTCCGGAACCATCTGGCCCGGACGAAACTCGCCCAAATCTCCGCCGCTGGAACTCGAGGAACATTTCGAATGCTCGCGGGCCACAGCGGCGAAATCCGCGCCGCCTTCAATTTTATTTTTTAATTCGAGACATTTTTCTTCGCTATCCACCAACAAATGGCGGGCCGAGGCAGTTGGCATTTTTGGCTCCCTTGATATAATTTTAAATGTGAATTGATGATGTCGGAGGGTACCACGGGCTAACCACCGGAGCAACCGGGCAAGGCCCGGCCCTGAGTGGTCACACTCTGTCTCTCACCCAATAATTATGGGGCATGGTCGAAGCGTGTAGCCAATTTGCCTCCCCCGCAGGGGGCTTTACACTTTTCATGGAGATTGATAGTATTCAACTGAACCCTATTGGAGAAAATTTATGACTGCCCCTGCAAGTAAAAGCGTGAACATCGCCATCATGACAGTTTCGGACACCCGCACCGAGGCGGACGACAAGTCCGGCAACACGCTGGTGGATCGGGCCAAACAGGCGGGCCACAACGTGGTCGCCAAACAAATCGTGAAAGACGAAATCGAGGCGATTCAGTTCGTACTCAAAAAATGGATCGCCGATTCTGACGTGGACGTGATCATCGCCACCGGCGGCACCGGTGTGACCGGCCGCGACGTGACGCCCGAAGCGTTTGAAGCGCTCTACGAAAAATCGATACCGGGGTTCGGCGAGCTGTTCCGCATGTTGAGCTATGAAAACATCAAAACGTCGACCATGCAGTCACGCGCCACCGCCGGCGTGGCCCACGGCACCTTCCTGTTCGCCCTGCCCGGCTCCACGGGGGCCTGCAAGGATGCCTGGGACGGGATTCTGGTGCATCAGCTCAACAACAACAATCCGCCCTGCAACCTGGTGGAATTGATGCCGCGCCTGATGGAAAAATAGTATAACTCTGCCATGCAACGTTATGAATTCGATATCGATTTAACCTGCGAGAAAAAACGGCTCGACCTGTTTCTCACCGAGGTGCAGAGCGAAATCACCCGGTCCTACGTGAAAAAACTGATCGACGGCGGACATGCCGTCGTCAACGGAACCCCCGCCAAACCCAACACGCGATTGAAAACCGGCGACCACGTGGAGTGGTCGATTCCCGATCCGGAACCTTTGGAAATTGCGGCGGAGTCGATTCCTCTCGATGTGATTTTCGAAGACGCGTGCATGATCGTGGTGAACAAGCCGCCGGGCATGGTGGTCCACCCCGCGCCCGGCCACCACAGCGGCACCCTGGTGAATGCCCTGTTGGCCCATTGCCAGGACCTCAAAGGCATTGGCGGGGTGGAGCGGCCGGGCATCGTGCATCGCCTGGACAAGGACACCTCTGGCCTGGTGATGGCCGCCAAAACGGAAATGGCCTTCGCCGGGCTGGCCAAACAGTTCAAGGATCGGGACATCAAAAAAGTTTACCTGGCGCTGGTCAAAGGCCAGCTGGCCCAACGCCAGGGCACCATCGATACAACCATTGGCAGGCATCCTCATCACCGAAAAAAAATGTCGGCGGGCCATGCCAGGGGCCGCACCGCGCAAACCCGGTACGAAGTGATCGAACAGTTTGATCGATTCGCTTACCTGAGGGTTTTACCCAGGACGGGCCGGACGCATCAGATCCGGGTCCACCTGGCCTCCATCGGCCACCCGATTCTGGGGGATAAACTTTACGGCGGCACGCAGGGGTCGGGACTCCCAAAAATAGCGCGGCAGGCCCTGCACGCCCACCACCTGGAGCTGAAACACCCGGTATCCAGTCAGCTGATTTCTTTTGAGGCTCCCCTGCCGGACGATATGGCCAGCCTGCGGCTGAGCGCAAAGTAGTGAAATCTTGTCACCCTGAGTTTGCCGAAGAGTGACAGCCCGCCTCTTCTGCAAGGGGGTTGGGCGTCAAAAAATTTTAGACCGCGAGTAGCGTGCGACCCATTTTCCTCCAAGCGTCGTCTGGTGGGCCTTGACCGGTCCCCCTGGCAGGGGAGGCAGGGGAACGCACCTTGGAATCATGCCCCGCGCTTGTTGAGCGCATGCGGAGTTTGACCCATTGCTTCCAAGTGCAACTTGGCCCCTGTGAATAAAATGTGAATAAATGATATTTGCTGAACCCTCCCGCCAGCGGGCTATCAAACTCAGGCTGTGATGAAGATTTTGGAAATGGAAGATTCCTCAATGAAATAAGGAAATTAGAGCGTTCGTCTGGCCTCCGGTCAGAAAACTCCAAAAATATTCCACCGCGCTGTCAGTTTTCCACAAGGCTCAGCCTCCGATTATACAATTACATTAAATGCCGCTTATAATAAGGCGAAAAAAGCCCCCCTGTTTTTTGACAATCCAAACAATGCCTGTAAATAAGGTTCATTGGCGGATTCCACGCCAAACGATTTTGAGCCTCCCGGATGCTTAACATTTAAAGTCTATTACAGGCATCAAAATTTTGACGCCCGGCATCACCTCAAGAAAGGCTGACCCGCCGGAGGTGCAAAAAGGCAGACTGCCGTTGCCCGCTAATTACTGGGAAAATCCAGCGCAGACAACGGATTTCCCGCACCATTAATAGGGGATGTCCATGCCTGCCGCCCCAGCCCCTGATGCCATGCACCGTTGCAACTGGTTGATAATAATAATTTTATTATCCACAAAAACTGTGCATAACCTGTTGAAAACCACCTCCTATTACCTTTAAACGGGTAATAAGAAAGGCGGTAAGGGTCAACGATTAAATTCTAAGCAGGTTTTGGCGAGCGGATTGATTTATTTATTTTTCAATGAGTTACAAATCAGGTGGATTCGGCGAAGCGCCGGAACTAAATTAAAATTCCGCCCCTGTCTTAGAGGAGATGGCTCCCCCTTTTTGCAGGGAGCTTTACATACCTGAAAACTTTGAATTCACCGCAGAAGTCGCAGAGCGCGCGGAGGGAAAAAAGGAGAAGAAGCAAAGAGGTCAATGGGAAAGCGTAATTCCCCTAATTATCCCTCCCCTTTTCAAGGGGAGGCTAGGCGGGGTTAAAGATAACCATCCTTGTAGGTATCCCTCCTTAGAAAAAGGGAGGAAAGCATTTTTGGTCACACGGAACTTGTCGAAGGGTGACACAACGTTATTGAATTGTCATGCTGAGCGCCAGCGAAGAATCCAGGGTTATACCAGGGTCTCCCTGCCAAATATGAGGCGTCTTATTCGATGCGGGCGTCGGCCAGTTCCTTGGCCACCTTGGTGATATCCTCCACAAATTTTTTGAAGGCACGGTCGGTGTCTTTATGCTGGGTCTGTTTGACGACCTTTTCGCCATTGGCGTCGATGATCAAATCCAGAACGTTGAGCCCTGGGGTGACGTGATGTTTGCGGATTTCAATTTTGATGGTGTTGACTTCCATGAGGCATCTCCATAATTCTTAATTTTCGATACGTTTAAGAGTTTTAAGTAACATTATGCGGATGTTTGGGTCAAGTCCAAATTTTATTGGGTGGTCCGGAAAAACAGAAGACTTCTAAGAGAAAGTGCTGGGCGGTCAGGTGCGGATGTCGAGGAGGCGGCCGACGGTGCTTTCGTTCTGTCGGTTCTGGATATTGAGCGCCTGGATGGAAGCTTCCAGCCGGGCCAGGGCGCCTTTCAACTCGGAAATCTCGCCTGCGATATCGGTGGCCGCGATCTGGTCCAGCGCCCCGGTCAGGTTTTCGATGGTGGTGCGGGTGTTGTCGGCGGCAGTCGATAGCCGGTTGGCAACGGTCCCCACCTCCGTGCGGGTGCGCAACACGGTTTGTTGCGCGGTTTCCAATGGCGCCAGGGCCGCCTGCGCACCGGCGGATGTGGAAATGTCCAACCCCGCGAGGCCCAGCGTGGCAGTGTCCACTGCCTCGATCACGTTCAAACTGATCTGGTTGGCCGGACCCGTGCCGGCGCCCACTTGAATATTGACCTGCGTCGGGGCCGTCGGGCTGAGGTCGCCGTTCAATATCTGCTGGCCGTTGAACTCCTGGCTTTGTGACAACTGATCGATGCCGCTCAGTATCTGCTGGAACTCCACATTCAAAATTTGCCGTGCGGAATCGCTCTGCGTCCCATTGGCCGCTTGCAGGGCCAGTTCCCGGCCGCGCGTCACCAGGTCGTTGACCGCGGACAAACCGCCCTCGGCGGCGTTGATGAAATTGACCCCGGTTTCGGCGTTGTCCACCGTTTGCGCCAAGGCCGCGATTTCGGATTTCAGTTTTGCGGCAAGGGCGAGGCCCGCCGGGTCCGCGGACGCGTTGATCAACCGACTGCCGGAAGCGATCCTGGAAATGGCATCGCCCAGTCCGGACCGGTTATTGGTGATGATGCTGATCAACTGGCTCAAGGCTCCCTGATCGGATATCCCTACCATGTCTGGTTCCTCACTCAAAAATTGAAAGCTGATTTGACCTTTTCAGGATAAGGCCCCGGCTCCCCCTTGTCAAAGCGAGCTTTGCCTAAGTGGTGATTGCGGGGAAACCTAGATTCTGCGGCGCGGATCGTTCCAAAAAATGACAAGAGATTATAGAATTGTCATTCTGCATGCTTCGCCGGCACAGTCCGTTGCCACCGGCCGCCAGACACTCGTTTGAAAATGGTTTAAAATAATCCTTGAGAAAATCTGCAATTGAGGCCAAAGTTTTATAAAATTCCCGTAACGGCATTCTTTGATGGATGGCGTGTTCTTAATCAATAATCTGAAAAAAAACGATCATGGCGCACATCGACGAAAATTTTCCATTGCAGAGTCTCTTTCCTTTGCCCTTGCTGGTGGGGAACAGAAATGAACCCGCGCCCAATCGGGACGCGGTGGCGCCCACCCGCCTCGTCCTGGAACCCCGTTCGGCGGAGGACAGCGTGCGCCTTGCCGGGGAGACCCCCGCTCCGGAAGTTCCACCGGCTGAGCGCCCGGTCGAAGCTTTGCCGACTGAGGAGGGTCCGCCGACTGCAAGTCCGCCGAGCGCAAGCCCGGATCAGGAAAACCCGGATATCCTGGGCGTGCTCAATGCGGAGTCCCTCGATATCGGTGTGCCCCGGCGGTTCGTTGCGAATTTTCAAGCCGATCTGCGGGACACCCTGGCGCTGACAGTGCTGGAAGGTCCACAGGCTTTGGAACCTGAGATTGTCATCGTGCCGACGGACATCAATCCAGCCGGCCCGCCGCCGCCCGCCCCGGAAGCAGAGGTCGCGGAACGCGGACGCAACATCGATCTTCTCATTTAACGGAACCCCATGACAGACTCGACAAACTCAATTTTAAAAGTGTTGGATTGCTTGGCGGATCAAAAAAAATGTTTCTTTGAATTATCCGATCTGGCCGGGCAACAGCAGCAGGCCATCGACGATGACGACGAAGCGCAATTGTTACGCACGGTGAACGATAAAAATCCGTGGATACAATCCCTACAGAAGGCCGATGCCGAGATCATCCGGATATTGGACGCGATGACGCCGGAGGAAAAGGCAGCCCTCAGTCAGGAGGCGGGCCCGGTGAGGGCGGAAATCAACACCGCTCTGGAAACCCTGATTGAAAAAGAGGAGCGGTGTGCAGAAACTCTTAAAGATAAAAAAAATCTAATTGAAGATCAGCTGAGAGAGTTCAAACAACGCAAACAGGGATTGCAAGAATACGGCTCCGCCAAAAAAAACCGCACCCGCTTTTCCGGCAACGCCTAGCGGACGGCGTCCGCGGGCAGATGGCTGTGCTCTTCTTAATTATGCCCGACAGTTTTTGGGCGCAAGATAAAGTTTGACCCATTGCCCTCACGGCGAGTGGCCGGGCGAAGCGCCGGCGGAGACACTCCGCAGAAAGGTTTTTAATGATTTGCATTCCCATTGTCGGCCCCACCATGGCGCAGGCTCTCAAAGATTTCGATGCCTGCCAGTCGCTGGCCGATATCATTGAACTGCGGCTCGACCTCATCGCCGATCACGATCTGCCGCGTCTTTTGAAAGAAGCGGGAAAACCCTGCATCGTCACCAACCGTTGCAAAACGGAAGGCGGCCAGTTCAAAGGGTCCGAAGAAGAGCGCATTCAGGTGTTGCGGCAAGCCATCGACCACGGCGCCGCCTACATCGATATTGAAACATCCACGCCGGGGCCTCTGCTCAAATCGGTTCTGGAAAATAAAGGAAACACGCAGGCCATCCTGTCGCACCACGATTTCACCCGCACCGGCGACAAACTCGAACCGCTCTATGAGTTGATGTGTCAACTGCCGGGCGATGTGCTGAAGATCGTCACCTACGCCCAGGATCTGAACGACAATCTGACCATGTTCAAACTGTTGGCGCGGGCCCGCAAGGAGGAGAAAAAACTGATCGGCCTTTGCATGGGCGATAAGGGGGAAATCAGCCGGATTCTGACGCTGATGATGGGCGGGTTCCTCACCTTCGGTGCGCTCGCCACCGGCAAGGAAAGCGCGCCGGGTCAAATCCTGGCCGCCACTCTCAAACATGTGTACCGGGTGAACGAATTGACTGCCGCAACAAAAATTTTCGGAGTGATCGGCGATCCGGTGTCGAAGAGCCTAGGCTACCTGATTCACAACCGGGCCTTGCGCGAAACCGGCCTGCCGCATGTGTACGTTCCGTTCTGGGTGCAAAACGTCACCAAATTCTTCAATGCCTTTGAACCTTACATCAGCGGACTGAGTGTCACCATGCCGTTCAAGGAAGACATCCAAAAAGTTTTGGACGAGATCGACCCAGTGGCCCAGCGCATGGGCGCGGTGAACACCGTCGTCCGCCAAAACAACCGCTGGGTCGGCCACAATACGGATGGTCCCGGAGCCCTGCAGGCGCTGACGGCGCACGGCGATTTGCAGGGCAAACAAGTGTTGATCCTGGGGGCGGGAGGCACGGCCAAAGCCATCGGCCAAGAGGTCGTGGAACGCGGCGGACAGCTCACCATCACCTACAACCGCAACCGGGAAAAAGCCCAGGCTTTGGCGAACGAGTTGCAGTGCCAGCTGATCAGCATCCGCGCAGTGGATCAGCAGGAGGTCGAGGTATTGATCAACTGTTCGCCGGTGGGCATGACTCCCAACATCAACGAAACACCGTTCCCGGCACGCTTGCTCAAACCCAACATGGTGGTGTTTGATTCGGTTTACAATCCCACGGAAACACGGCTGTTGAAGGAAGCCGCCGAGGCGGGATGTCAAACCATTTCGGGATTGGAATTTTTCATCAACCAGGCGGCGGCGCAATTCGAATTGTGGACCGGCAAGCCCGCTCCCGTGCCGGCCATGCGGCAAGTGCTGATGGACCATTTAAACCGCACACCTTGATTGATAATTTTCTCCGGCGGAAATTCAGGATTTTCGCCAGTACACAGGGAGAGCTTTACATAAGTGGGATTTTTTGAAACACAGAGACTATAGAATTGTCATTCTGAACGCAGTGAAGAATCTGGGTTTTATGTCGCTTCATGAATGAGGCAACGGAAAACATAGATTCTTCGTCGCTGATCGCTCCTCTGAATGACAAGAAGAGCCTTAGGGTGTCATGCTGAGCTTGTCGAAGCATCTATGTTTTCCGTTTTTGCACTTATGCAAAGCTCTCTCGGAAAAGGGGGGGCACATCCGTCTCCCACTGGCACTTGAGGATTGATTTAAAGTTTTCGTGTTATGCAAAGGTCTCTTCCACCATGGCTGATCCTGAATTGTTTTGCCCGGCGAAGATTCAGGATTTTCGCCATGCCACAAAAGTTTCCCAGGCCTGGGAAAACTGTTCCAGATCGAAGGCGGCCTTTTGGTGGGGCGTGGCGGAATCCTGCGTGACGATGATTTGTTTGTCTTTGAAGTTAGTGCTCTCGATGAAAATGGCAGCGCCATCCGCCATCACCGCACCGGTTCCCCGCAGCAACTCATCTTGAACCCGTTTCGGGTTGTTCTCCACTTGCAATCCGACTTTGTTGATCATCAGTCTCCAATCTTCCACCGGCGAAGCGCCGACCAGCGTGACGCTGGACTCAAATGGGCCAAACTCTATCTTGCGCCCAACAATGATGGGGCATGATGCAGAGTTCAGCCAGCAGCCTCCCCTGCCAGCGTGCCGCTGGACTCAGAAGGCTGAACCCTGGTGGCAGGGCAAGTGATTATTGAGCGCAATCCAGCTGGGATCCATTTGCTCCGGCGCTTCGCCGGCTCCCTCGCTAGAGGGCGCTACCCTTCCGGGCGGTAGCGTCCAATAGAGGGATCGACGAGTTGCGAATAGGCATCGATCCCACCGGTCAAATTGGTGACCCGGGCCACGCCCGCCTCCAGCAGAATGATTGCCGCCCGCCGCGACCGCTCACCAAAGTGGCAATACACCACGATGTCCTCTTCAAACGCCAACTCCTGCATGCGGTCGATCAATTCTCCGAGGGGAATGTGAGTGGACCCGGCAATGGCCGCCAGGGAATGTTCCCAGTCCTCGCGCACGTCGAGCAACAGCTCCACCTCGCCTGCGTCCATCCGCGCCTTCAACTCTTGCGGACCGATTGACAGAATGTTTTTCGGGTTCACCATGCGTTGTTCAATTCCTGGCACCCTTCACCGAAATCCAAGCAGGGGCCAATACACCAAATTTAAAAACAGGTAACCGCCAATGCCCACCAGGCTCAGCAGACCTCCCATCGTCATCATTTCCCTGATCGTGATATAGCGTGACGAATAAGCCAGCGCCGACGCGGGCGTGGCGATGGGCAGGATGAACGCAAAGTTGCTGGGCAGGACCACCGTCAGGGTGGCCACCGCGGGACTGATGCCATACGCCGAACACAAACTGAGCGCCGGCGGCAGTAGAATAGCGATGACCGCCGCATTGCTCATGATCGTGGTGAAGAGTGTCGACAGCACCGCGAGAGTCACCAGAAACATCAGCGAAGACGTGATGAACCCTTCAAAAACCTGCTGAGCCAGCCACAGGGCGGCGCCGGAAGATGCCATGACCTCGCCCAGACAAATCGCTCCGCCATACATCAAAATAATCGCCCAGTTGACATGCGGCTCCACCAGTTCCCAGGTGATCAGGTTCATAATGAACAAAGCCACGATGGCCAGCAGGGCGATGTTGGCGATCCCCAGAGACTCGCCATACACAAACCAGAAAAACACGGTGATGGCCATGACCATCCCCACGCCCGCCTCCTGAAAAGACACTTTGCCGAGCCGGGCATGTTTTTGCCGCAGGGCATCGAGCGCCGGCCGAATATCTTCAATGTCGGGCCGGAACCCGATGGTAAGCACCGCCCAGCCGCCGGCCAGCAACAGCAGGACCAGAGGGATGGCCAGCTGGCTGTATTGCAAGACTCCCAGCGTACTTTGATACTGCGTGGTTTTCTCCAGTATTTCGATCGCCAGCGGAACCCGCGCGCCGCCCATCACGGTGGCGGTGCCACCGATGATGCACCCCCAGGCCATGGCGAAAAACAGAGCCTTGCCGTACACCGACCGGCCGGCCGGTAGCTTCAAGGCGTCCGCTATCTCCTTGACGATGGGAAACAACATGGCCGCCACCGCGTGTTCGGACATGAAACAGGAACAGATAGCGCCGAAAAAATAAATGGAAGTCACCAGCGATCGCGGATCGTGGCCCCACCGTTCCATCACCGCCAGAGAAAGCCGCGTACTCAGGCCCGTGGCGATCATCGCTCCCGATAAAATAAACGTTCCCAATATGAAGAAAACCGCTTTATTGCCGAAAAACGAATACGCCTCGGAGGCTTCCATGACGCCCAACAAAGGCACCATGGCAATGGCCAGCAGGCTGGTGGCGGAAAGGGGAATGACGTTGGTGGACCACAAACAGACACATAAAAGAAACAGGCACAGCACCCGATAGGCTTGCGTGGTCAAACCGGACGGCGGCTCCAGATTCAGGAAAATAAAAAACAGCGCGAAGAAGACCGCCACCAACACGCCCCCGCGCATGCGGTCCAGCGCGACGATCCACAGGGGCCGCCGGTCGATGGTTATTTTATGTTCTTCAGGGGTGTCGCTCATCATGAAAACCGTTTGCCGGAATTGACGGGTTTTTAAACCCGCAGGAATAACGAAGCCCTCATTCTAAAGGTTTCACGGTTAAAAATTAAATATTTATTCGTTCCCACCCCTTAAAATGTTAAAGTGCCTGATCATCACCTGAAGGTGATCACCCCTTAAAAATGAAACGAAATCGCTCCGTCTGGAAAATTTGCAATGGCAATGACCATCACTGATAAAATCCTGGCCCAGCACGCTGGGAAAAAATCCGTCCAACCGGGAGACAATGTCTGGGTGGATGTCGATGTATTGATGACCCACGACGTTTGCGGACCGGGCACGATCGCTATTTTCAAAAAACAGTTCGGCGCGAACGCCAAGGTCTGGGACCGGGATAAAGTCGTCATCATACCGGATCATTATATTTTCACGGCGGACAAACACGCCAACCGCAACATCGACATCCTGCGGGATTTTGTAAAAGAGCAAGATTTGCCCCACTACTATGACGTCGGCACGGACAATTACAAAGGCGTCTGTCATATAGCGCTAGCGCAGGAGGGACACAACCGCCCCGGCGAGGTGCTGTTCGGGACCGACTCCCACACCTGCACGTCCGGCGCCTTCGGCATGTTCTCCACCGGCATCGGCAACACCGACGCGGCCTTCATTCTGGGCACCGGCAAGCTCTGGGTCAAGATTCCAGAAGCCATGCGTTTCGAATTCACCGGCACTTTCCCACCCTACATCATGGCCAAGGATATTCTGTTGCAAGTGATCGGGGACATCGGCTGTGACGGCGCCACTTACCGCACCATGGAATGGGCGGGCGAAGCCGTTTACAATTGCTCCATGGAAGAACGCATGACTCTGTGCAACATGGCGATCGAAGCCGGGGGCAAAAACGCGGTGATCGAAGCCGACGCCGTGACCGCCGATTATTTAAAATCACGCACCGACAAAAGTTATCAAATCGTGCGTTCGGATGCCGACGCCAAATACTGTTTCCACAAAACTTATGACGCGGGAGCCATGGAGCCGGTGGTCGCCCGGCCGCACTCGCCGGACAACCGGGCGCTGGCCCGCGAATGCTCGGATGTGAAACTGGACCGGGCCTACATCGGATCTTGTACCGGCGGCAAGATCACGGATTTCATCGCCGCCGCGGAAATCCTCGTGGGCGAGAAGGTGAAAATCGACACCTTCATCGTGCCCGCCACCCGCGATGTGGAAAAGGACTTGCACAGCCACAAGATTGACGGCAAATCATTGATGGATATTTTTATATCCGCCGGAGCGCAGATTGGCGAGGCGTCCTGCGCGGCCTGCCTGGGTGGGCCGAAAGACACCTTCGGGCGGACCCACGGCACGGAAGTGGTGATCTCCACCACCAATCGCAATTTTCCGGGGCGCATGGGATCAAAAGAATCCGCCGTGTATCTGGCCTCGCCCTACACCGCCGCCGCGTCAGCCCTGACCGGTCACGTCACCGACCCCAGGGAATTCATGCCAGCCAAAGTTTAAACGGAATTCGACCATGAAGAAAAAAATTAAAGGACGCGCCTACGTTTTGGGCAACAACGTCGACACCGACCAGATCATTCCGGCGGAACACCTGGTTTACAGTTTGAGCGATCCGGAGGAAAAAAAGAATTACGGGCGGTTCGCGCTTTCCGGTGTGCCGGCGGAAGGTGCGGGACTGCCCGATGGCCACATTCCATTTATCGAGGAAGGCCACCAGTCGCCGTACACGATCATTATCGGCGGCAAAAATTTTGGGTGCGGCTCTTCCCGCGAACACGCTCCGGCCTGCATGGAAATCGCCGGGGTCCAGGCGGTGGTGGCTGAATCCTATGCCCGCATTTTTTACCGGAACTCCATCGACGGCGGTTTTTTCATTCCGTTCGAAACACCCAACCGACTGGTGGATGAAATCAAAACCGGCGACTCCCTCGAAATCGATGTAGTAGCCAACACCCTGACCAACCACACCCAAAATAAAAAGTTACCGTTGAACCCTTTGGGCGATGTCCTCGACATCATCGAAGCTGGCAATATTTTTGAATACGCCAAAAAAGCCGGTTTGATCAAGGACAACTCACCGCACCCCACTCCGCCGAAGGATTTTGCCCAGGCTGAGGACTGAAAAGGCTGACACAGAATGCGACTTGGGCAGAAAACCCGCCGCCGGCTGAACCATTCCCGGTGTTTTTTATGGGGCGTGGCCTGCCTCATTAATTGTGTCTTCGCTTGGTCGGCAGGGGCCGCGCCGCCTATCGTGTTGACCGCTGATCCGTCGGGCGCTGGTCCGTCGGGCGCAGGTCCGCCGGGCGAGGTCATCCAGATTCCCGCGGGAAAATTCACCATGGGGAGTGGTGAGGCGGATATTCAGTGGGCCGCCAAAAAGTTTTTCTCCGAATCGCTAGATTACTACCGGGACGAAACACCGGCCCACACGGTTTATCTGAACACCTACGGGATCGATAAAACGGAAGTCACCGTCGACCAATACCTTAAGCAATTGCAGGCGACGGGGAATCCCTCTCCGAAATTTTTGGACCATGCCAAGTTCAACCAGCCTTTGCAACCGGTGGTGGGCGTGACTTGGCAGGAGGCGGTCCGATATTGCGCAGTACTCGGCAAACGCCTGCCCACCGAGGCGGAATGGGAAAAGGCCGCACGCGGCAATGAAATCCGGTATTACCCCTGGGGCAACACGCCGGATGAAACCCGGGGCAATGTGCGCGGCAAAAAAGACGGGTTCCGTTATACCGCGCCGGTCGGCTCGTTTCCCGGCGGAACCAGTCCCTACGGGGTGCTCGATATGGCCGGCAACGTGTGGGAGTGGACCCAGGACTGGTACCAGCCGTATGCCGGTAACGAACATAATAATGATTTTTATGGAACCCAGTTCAAAGTTCTCCGGGGTGGGTCCTGGTTTTCCAATCTGGACTTGGCGCGGGTCGCGGTCCGCGGCAAGGGTCTTCCCGGCCGAGCCCAGAACTACATCGGTTTCAGATGCGCCCAATGACCGGTCACGTATTTTTTAAAAAAACCAAGTTGGCTTTGGATCTTTCACACAGGAAGGCAAACGAATGAAACGCATTGGCATCATCCTGGCTCTGGCCATGGCGCTCACCGGACTCCTGCTTCCTGGTTGCAGGAGCGGGTCATCCGACTCGATAACGGGGGCCAGCGGAAAAGCCAAGTTGGATTTGCCAGAACTTATTAAATCGCGTACCAGTGCGGACGGCACCGGGGTCAACCTCAACAACTCCAAAATCGGACTCCCAGGCATCCAGCTCATGGCGGACTCGCCGAATTTGAAAAACGTGCGGACCCTGGCCCTGAAGACCAATCAACTGGGCGATGCCGGGATGAAAGTTCTGGCGGATTCGGCAACGTTTAAAAATGTCGACAAGCTCTCGCTTTGGGACAACCAGTTGACGAAGGAGGCGGCTAAAATGATCGTGGATTCTGCCAACTTCAGTCAGCTGGTAGAGTTGAACCTGATGAAGAATAGTATTGGAGATGCCGGCGTGGCATTGCTGATGAACTCAGAAAAAATAAGCGGATTAATTTTATTGGATCTGAGCTCCAATCAAATCACCGACCAGGGCGCGCTGGCCATCGCCGGGTCGAAACATCTTGGCAACCTCAAGCGCCTGGATTTATTCCGCAACCAGATCGGCGCCAAAGGAATGGCCGCGTTGCTGAAATCGGAAAACCTGCCCAGCCTGGAGTTCCTCGACCTGACGGCCAACGTCATCGATCCCGATGCGTCCCGGCTGTTACAAGAACAGGCCACCCTGCCCAACTTGAAAACTCTGATCCTGCCTTGAACCAAGTTACACTTGGAGGCAATAGGTCAAACTCTGTTATGCGCTCAAAAATTGCGGGGCATGATTCTCAACTGTCAGCCCTCTGCCTCTCCTGCCAAGGAGTGAAAACCGGCGCCGGGATGGCAGCGGCTCGGTTTAAAACCGGATGTGAATGCCAACGGTGGCGACCGGGAAAAATTTAAAGTCGCTAAAACTGTCTTCCAACTCAGCCGCCTCTGCATCCAGTACCGCTTGAGGCACGGCAGGGCCGGCTACCTGATTCATAGTGACCCGCGGACTGCCCTGGTAAAAAACCCCAAGATCGGCTGAAAACCCGATAGCGATGGGCAAATCCATAAAGTTGTCGTCCGCGGCGTTGCCCCAACCGATGCCAAAATAAGGTGCGAATTCATTCTCCCAATCGACGGTGGATCGAAGTGATATGCCACTCCCCGGTGAAATGGGTAGGCCACCGATGTTGAAACTACCTGGCGGCGTGGCGCTCAGACTCATTTCGCTGTTGTTATAAAACACACCAGCGGTGATGCGGAAATTGCCATGCAAAGGATGCAGATCCAGCAAGAGAGGGACGGTTTCAAAATCCACGTCGCCACTGTAGTCGATCCCAGCCTCGTTGATGGATGGCCGGAACTCGAACCAGTTGTAACCCAGCCGCAGATTGATCCAATTGCTCACAATAGGAACCGTTATATCGGCGCCTATGCCGGTGGTGCCGAATTTGGCGGTCACCCCAATATCCACAACGGCGTGGGCGTTGGCAGAAAACACCAGCATCCAAA
>SMUY01185265.1_pt1 | contig 14901 bp, 9 predicted proteins | sample 2456441 | NCBI WGS metagenome assembly SMUY01 (sample SAMN11095931, study PRJNA526329) | marine sediment metagenome | biome: Marine sediment; feature: Surficial sediment; material: Deep marine sediment; isolation source: Hadal surficial sediment | place: Pacific Ocean | collected 2014-11 | depth 0-1...
AGATACTCGGCGGTGCGCCAGGCCAGCGCCTGGGCGGTCTCGGTCGGGTTGTGGGCACCGCTCGTGCCCATGACCGACCCGCCCAGCACGCCGAGGTTCGGGGCTTCGTGCGAGAAGCCCCATCGGTCGACCACGTTGGTCTCGGCGTTGTCACCCATCCGGGTGCCGCCATACGCATGGGTGGACGGGCCCATCGTGCCGACGCCCTGTCGCACGATGTCCACGGCGCCCGCCTCCTCGAACCACGCCACCATCCTGTCCTGCACGAACGCCGCTACCTTCTTCTCGTTGTCCTTGAAGTCGGCCGTAATGCGGCAGACGGGGTCGCCAAGCGGGTCGGTCACGGTCGGATGCAGATCGAGGTAGTTGTCCTCGTAGGGCAAGGTGGTCTTCTGCAGATAGGACCCGATCGAGCGGTCGGCGTTCTCCGTGATGAACCGCTTCCACGCCGCACCCCACCGCGGCGCCCGGCCGAAGGTGTTCATGCCGGCGGCGCTGATCGGCCGGCGGTCGGAGAAGACCCAGAGGTTACCGCCACCGATGTAATCGAGCCCCGCGTGGTCGAAGTTGTCGTCCGCCCAGTTGTCCACCGCCACGCCCTGGGCCGGCAGCCCGTACCAGCAGTTCAGGTCATGGGGAAACAGCGCCTGCACACCGGCGCCGGTGCTGTGACTGAAGTAGTGCCGGCCGACCTGCGCCCCGTTGTTCGACAACCCGTTCGGATAGGGCGTCGAGGTCGAGAGTAGCAGCAACCGGACGTTCTCGTAGGTATAGCTCGCCAGCAGCACGACGTCGGCCGGCTGGAAGTACTCGGTGCCGTTCCACAGATACGTGACACCCCGCACCCGTCCGTCGCGGTCCACCTCGATCCGGGTCACGTGCGCTCGGGTCACGACCTGCAGCCGGCCGGTCTCCTGCGCCTTCGGAATGGTCGAGACCGCGGTGGAGTTCTTCGCGCCGACGTGACATCCGCCGCGGTTGCAGAACCCGTGATACACGCAGGCTGAGCGGTCCTGATAGGGGACCGAGTTGATCGCCGCCGGCCCGGGGAACGGATGCCACCGCAGGCGCCGGGCCGCCGCGCCCAGCAGGTCGGTGAACTCGGTGCCACGCAGCGGTGGCATCGGGTATTCCCGCTTCCGCGGGCCCTCGAAGATGTTGCCGGCGTCGTCGATGACCCCACCGATGTTGCCCGCCTTGCCCGATATCCCGATTTCGTGCTCCACGATGTCGTAGTACGGCTCCAGTGCCTCGAGCCCGAACGGCCAGTCCTCGACGGTCGACCCGGCGGGAATCCGCGAGGCACCGTATCGGCGCGTGGTCTCGCTGACCACTTTGAAGTCCCACGGGTTCAGCCGCCAGCTTTGCGCCCAGTAGTGCACCGTCGTGCCCCCGACGGCGTTCATCATCGGGTGCACGGCGCGGCGCGGCGAATCGGGCGCCGAGGCAGTCCGCCGATGCACCGGGATCTCCCGGTTCGCCTTCTGCACGGCGTAGGGCCAGCCGCGCACGTTGTTGCGCAGCTCGTCCGGCGCGAAATCGGGCGGGTGCAGCCAGCCGCCCGCCTCGAGACCGATCACCTCGAGCCCCGCCTGTGTGAGCGGCAGCACGGCGACGCCGCCGACCGCACCGAGCCCGATGACGACGACGTCGGTCCCTTTCAGCTCAACGGCCATCGTCGTCCTCCGAACGCTCGCCGACGGCCAGCTCGTCAGGCGTCGTGAACCGCCCGAACCCGTAGGCGGACCGATGACGGGCCTGTGGCGCGTCCAGCCGCTGGTCGTCTTCGGTCACGACCAGCCGCAGACCGGGGTACCCGATGAGATCCCAGCCGACGAAGTCGGCGTTGCCGCCGTAGTACGGGTCGCAGAAGGTGCCCTGAATCGTGTGACCGCGCACCAGGTTGAAGAAGCTGCCCGAGCTGGGCTCGAAGCCGGTGGCGACGCCCTCTTCCATCTGACCGAGGATCGCGTCCTGGTCGGCCGGGGCGAGCGTGGCGAAGGCGGCCCCCTTCGACGCCCGCGCATAGGCGTCGGTGGCCGCCAGACCGGCGGCGTAGATCTCGCGAGATGCCGAGAGCGCGCCACCCAGCGCACGGTCGATGTAGTAGGCCGCCCTCGCCTCGGTGGCGCCGGGCCCGTTCTCGTCGGTCGGGATGAGCCGCGCGACGACCGCTTCGAGCGTGTCCGCTTCCGGCGCCGTGAGTGTGACGAAGCCGTCGAGCGGTGCCTGTTGGGCGGCCACCCTCACACGCAACGGGATTGTCGCCGCCGCGCCAAGCACCGCCGTCCGCTTCAACAGCTCCCGGCGAGAGAGCCTGTGCCAGCCGGTCATGACCACCTCCATGGCGTGTGCGCACATGGTAACGAGCCCTGTGCGGGCTGTCGACTCTGACGCGGGCCCTGGCGGGCCCTGACGCGGGCCGGCGGCGTCCGCGTGACCGGGTGTGACGGGACCGACACCTGGGCCGGCGTTTGGGCAAACCGACCACCGTTGCTATCATCGCGACATCCGAGTGACGATGACGATCAGACAGCGACCCGCTTCGTCGATCCTGCTCACGGCACTGGCGCTGGCTACGCTCTCGACGTCGCCACGCTTGTCCGGCCAGTCGCCTCCACAGTCTGGCGGCGACCGGACCGCCTTCGACGAGCAGGTGCGACCGTTCCTTGCCGAATATTGCGTCGGCTGCCACAACGCCGATCTGCAGACCGCGGACCTGAGCTTTGACAGGTTCCTCACGGGTGCCGATGCGACCGCGCACCCGGACCTCTGGAACAGGGTCTCGGACACGCTGCGGGCCGGTCTGATGCCGCCGGTCGGACGACCCGCGCCGTCCGACGCCGATATCGACGCGGTGATCGCCTGGATTGACGACCTCCTGGGTCGCCCCGGTGTGCACCGCCCCCCCGACCCGGGTCGGGTGACCGCACGACGACTCAACCGGGTCGAGTACGACCGCACGGTGCGGACGCTGCTCGGTGTCCACGCGCGACCGGCGGACGCCTTCCCGACCGATGACTCGGGCTACGGGTTCGACAACATCGGCGACGTGCTGTCGCTGTCGCCGCTGTTGATGGAGAAATACCTCGCGGCCGCGAAACGCCTGTCCCGACTCGCCGTTTTCGGCGAGCCGATTCCGGACACCCCGATCAAGCTGGCGCACTACATGGGGCGACGCTCACACGACGCGGACGACAGTCTCGAGCGCGCCGATATCCTGCCCTACTCGATGCGTGGGGCGCTCTACGGGTCGCATCTGTTCTCCTGGACCGCGGCGTACGAGCTGCGGTTCCGCGCCGCGAACTATCGGACGCGCCCGCCGTTGCCCCGCGGCCAGCGCCCGAGTCCGCCGGACACGCCCGCCGAGCTGGATCAGTTCATGGACGAGATGCGGCGCGCGGCGCCGCCGGTCCAGGTGGTCGGGACCCTGGACGGCGAGGTCTTCTCCGAGGTCACGATCGAGGGGGTCAACGCGTTCGGCTACGAACGCGGAGAATTCGTGACGCGCCTGGTGGTCGAGGCCGGGGTGCACGACTTTCGCGTGTCCTACCCGCACGTCGCCGACATCGTGGACCCGCGAGACAACGTGCTGCCCGACGGCCGCCGGATCCTCTATATCGACTACCTCGACATCGTGGGTCCGTTCGACCCGAGCCCGGAGCCACCGGCCAGCTACGACCGAATCTTCATCTGCCGGCATCCCCCGGGCGAGCACCAGGAGCGCTGCGCCGGCGAGATCGTGCGCACCCTCGCGCGTCGGGCCTACCGGCGCCCCGTGACCCAGGACGAGGTCAGCCGGCTGAGAGGGCTCATCGCGCAAGCCGAGCGGGAGGGTGACTCGTTCGAGGAGGGCGTGCGGCTGGTGGTGCAGGCGGTGCTGCTGTCGCCGCACTTCCTGTTCCGGATCGAGCGCGACCCGGAGCCGCACGACCCGACGGCCACGCACCCCCTCAGTGACCACGAGCTGGCGTCACGCCTGTCCTACTTCCTCTGGGCCGACATGCCGGACGACGAGCTGTTCGGGCTCGCCGACGACGGTCGGCTCGGCCACCCGGATGTGCTCGACGCCCAGGTGCGCCGGATGCTGGGGGACCCGAAGTCGTCGGCGCTCGTCGACACCTTCGCCGCGCAGTGGCTCCAGTTGCGCACCCTCGACCGCGTCAAACCGGACCCGGAACGGTTTCCCACGGTGGACGACGAGCTCCGCCACGCGATGCGGCGCGAGACCGAGCTGTTTGTCGATGCGATCATCCGCGAGAACCGGAGCGTGCTCGACTTCCTCGACGCCCCGTTCACGTTCCTGAACGGCCCGCTGGCGCACCACTACGGCATGTCCGGCGTCGCCGGCGAACGATTCCGGCGTGTGTCGCTCGACGGCGAGCAACGCGGCGGGCTGCTGACACAGGCCAGCATCCTGACCGTGTCCTCCTATCCGACCCGCACCTCCCCGGTGCTGCGTGGCAAGTGGGTGCTGGACACGCTGCTCGGCACACCGCCGCCCGACCCGCCGGAGAACGTGCCGGCGCTCGACGAGGCGGCCATCGGCTCATCCGCGTCGCTCCGGACGCAGTTGGAGCAGCATCGCGCGAACCCGTCGTGCGCCGTGTGTCACGACCAGATCGACCCGCTCGGGTTCGGGCTCGAGCGCTACGACGCCGTGGGCGCCTGGCGCACGCACGATGGCCCGTTCCTGATCGACGACTCGGGCACGTTGCCGGACGGCACCTCGTTTCGGGGCTCACGCGAGCTGAAAGCGATTCTGCGGACACAGGCTGACGCGTTCACCAGGAACCTGGCCGAGAGGCTCCTGACCTATGCCCTGGGACGCGGTCTCGAGACCTACGACACGGCAGCCGTCGAGACCATCCTGAGCCAGGCGGTCGCGGACGGCTATCGGTTCTCCAGCCTGGTGCTGGGGGTCGTCCACAGCGAGCCGTTCCGGATGCGCCGCGGGGAGGCACCGACACCATGAGCTACAGACGCTTGGCGAGACGCGCCGTACTGAGGGGCCTCGGCGCCACCGTTGCCCTGCCGTTTCTCGACGCGATGGTGCCGGCGTTCGCACGCGCCGCGCAGGTGCGGGCCGCAGCCCCTACCCGGATGGCGTTCGTCTACGTGCCGAACGGCATCATCCTCGACCAGTGGACACCCGGCGGCGGCGAGGGGAGTCTGCCACTGCCGCGGGAGCTGCCGCGTATCCTGCAGCCGGTCGCCGCGTTTCGCGACCAGTTCTCGATCCTGTCCGGACTGACCCACAACGGCGGCCGGGCCCTCGGGGACGGCCCCGGAGACCACGCGCGCGCCGGGGCGAGCTATCTGACCGGGGTGCACCCGAAGAAGACCTACGGCGCCGACATCCAGGCCGGGGTCTCCGTCGACCAGGTGGCGGCCGAGCGTATCGGCGACCGGACCCGTCTGGCGTCGCTCGAGCTCGGGTGCGAGGAGGGGCTGTTCGGCGGCAACTGCGACAGCGGCTACAGCTGCGCCTACAGCAACACGATCTCCTGGCGGACACCGTCGGCGCCGATGCCACAGGAGACGAGCCCGCGGGCGGTGTTCGAACGGCTGTTCGGTGGTGCCGATGTCGATCCTGATCCGGTGCGCCGGGCCCGCCTCGCACGGTATGACCGCAGCGTGCTCGATCTGGTCCTCGATGACGCGCGGGCCCTGCAACGGTCGTTGGGCGCCACCGACCGGCGCAAGCTGGACGAATACCTCTTTTCTGTGCGCGACATCGAGACGCGGATCATCCAGGTCGAGGACGCCGCCGAGGTGGCCGTGCCCGAGATGCCGCGGCCCCGGGCCGGCGTGCCCCAGAGCTTCGTCGAGCACACGCGGCTGATGTTCGACCTGATGGCGGTCGCCTTCCAGGCGGACCTGACGCGGGTCATCACGTTCATGATGGCGCTGGAGCTCAGCAACCGGGTGTATCCCGAGGTAGGCATCTCGGAGGCGCATCACGGCCTGACACATCACCGGGGTGACGCGGAGAAGATCGAGAAGATCACGCGGCTGAATCGGTTCCACGTCGAGCAGTTTGCGCATCTGCTCGAGCGGCTGGCCACGACCGCGGATGGCGACGGGACGCTGCTCGACCATGCGATGGTGGTCTACGGCAGTGGGATCTCCGACGGCAATCGTCACCTGCACCACGACCTGCCGACCTTGCTGGCGGGAGGCGCGATGGGAGGGATCCTCCCAGGTCGTCACATCTCGTATCCGCCGGAGACTCCGATGGCCAACCTCTTCGTCACGATGCTCGACCACATGGGTGTCGCGATCGACGCGGTTGGCGACAGCACCGGTGGCATCGAGCACCTCGCGGTCTAGCCTGAAGGTCCCGCGACGGCCGCGAGATCGAGGCGGTCGCCATGGTGAGCCAGCAGGCGTTGACCGACACAGTCTAACTAGAGGTCGCTGGCGTGCCACGCGGAGTGTGGAGCGGTGTCACGAAGACCCAGGGGCCATTGACACCTCATTGGTCTGAGCGGTACTGTTCCTGGCCATGAATGAACTCACAGGCGCCATCGCGGCCATGCAAGACCAGATCGCCCAGCTCCAGAACGACATCGAGACGCTGCAGCGCGCGACCACCCTCCTACGTGGGACCGGCACCCCTGCCAAGGCCACCTCTGGTCAGCCCAAGGCCAAACGGAAGCGGCGAAAGGTGAGTAGTGCGGCGGCCAAAGGCGCCCCTGGTCAGTCCAAGACCACGCAGATGCGGAAGCCGACGTGGAGTGCCGCCGAGCGGGAGGCCATTTCGAAGCGGATGAAGGCGTATTGGGCGAAGCGGAGGAAGGCCAGGCGATAGGGTTTTGGGCTCGCCGCCCGTGGTGGATGTCCGGGTGCTTCCGACGGGCGCTGCATCCCCCCGGCCATTGTAGGCAGCGGGGGAGCGCACGAGTGCTGGCCTGTGTTCCGGCCAGTGCGTGTGCTGCCGGTGGATGAGCCTGACCCAGACAACGGCCTCACGAAGAGGCACGCCGTGGCGTACGCTTCCCAGGACTCTCGCCCAACGCCGGCACCGAAGTCCTCCGCGCGCCGGGATTGATGCGGACTATCGTTGTCCCAGATCCAGCTTGACGATCCGTTCCCGGTCGCGGGCATACAGTGTCGTGCCCACCAGCGTCGGCACGGTCCAGGCCCTGGTGTCGAAGAGGGGTGTGGTGGCCAGCGGCTCGAGACCAGCCGGGCTCAGCCGGACGAGCGACAGGTCGCCGTCTTCCTCCATCAGGATGGCCTTGCCGTCCGCGTAGAGCATGCTGGCGCGGCTGAACCCACGCGCCCGCCAGGCGGTCTCACCCGTCTCGACGTGGGTGGCGGTCAGAATGGCCGTCGCGCTCTGACCGCTGGTGCCATAGATGAAGTCGCCGATCCGCAACGGGTTGAGGAAGGTGAACCGGAGCTGCGGGTCGTACCACAGCTCCTCGGTGTGGACGACGTCACCATCGGGAATGAGCCGGATCGCGCGGCTGCCACCGATATAGCCGGACGAGAAGAACAGGATCTTGTCGTCGTCGTTCCAGAGCGGTGTCTGAAAGTTGAAATCGTTACCGGCGTCGTGCGCATGCGCCCAGAGCACTGCGCCCGTGTCGGGGTCCATCCCGAACACCGCCTGCCCGGCGTAGACGATCAGGTGCTGCCGGCCATTCACCGAGATCAGCCCCAGCGGCGAGTGGGACACCAGAAAGCTGCCGCTCTTCCAGACGATGCTGCCGTCGCGCTGTCGCAGCGCCACGACTGACTGCCCGGGTCCGCCCACCTGCATGATGATGGTGTCTTTGTAGGCGAGCGGGCTCGCACCATACCCCGGCTTGACCATCGACCGGATCAGCAGCGGCGGCGCACCGAAGTCGGTCACGAGGTTCTTCGACCAGAGCAGGTCACCGGTCGCCGGGTCGAAGACGTGCAGCTCCTTGTTGGTGCCGATCGTGAAGAGCCGGTCACCGACGAGCAGCGGCGTGGAGTGGGGACCGGCGCCCTGCCCGAAGTCCTGGTTCTTCGAGGCGTAGGAGTACTCCCACAGCGTGTCGCCGGTGTCGGCGCTCATCGCGATGACCGTCTCGCTCGAAGACCAGGGTCGACCGCCGCCCTCACCGTGCGACACGCGATACATCGTGAACAGTCGCCCGTCGGCGACGAGAATCGCCGAGTGCCCGGCACCGAGTGGCCGGCTCCAGAGCTCGGGTGGTCCTGACGCGGGCCAACTATCGGCAAGGCCGGTGATCTCGGTCATGAAGTCACCCTGCGGCCCACCCCATCGCAGCCATTCGGTCTGCTGGGCGCCGGCAGTGACCGGCGCACCGAACAGGATCACCGTCGTGAGGACGGCGGCCGATGTCGTGTATCGCGTCATCTCAGTCTGGTGCTGTTCACAGGGAGAAGCGACCTGATCGGAAGCCGGCGAAGCCCTCCAGCTTCCTTCTGACTTCTGCCTTCTGCCTTCTGGGTGCTTCCGTCACGGCACCCGTTGGGGAAACGCCTTGCACGGCATCGCCCACGCCTCACACGGACCTACCGGTTGCCCCAGCGTGTACACCAGCCGGTTGTTGGTCTCACCCTCCGGCGTGGTGGTCCGGATCTCGATGACGAGCGTCCGCCGGTCCGAGCTGAGCGACATCACCTCGTGCATGGTCATGTCGCCCTGACTCCCCTCAGCGACGATCCGGTCGCCGTCCCAGCGTGACGTGGCGCGCATCGTGGTGTCGCGACCCACCGGAATGGTGAGCTCGCGACCCGGCGTGTAGGACCAGGCCTTGAGCCCGTTCGTCTCGGTGCCGATGATCAGGGTGCCGTTCGCCGCGTGTGTGATGAAGAGCCGGTCGATGTCGTCGCCGCCTCGACCTCCGCTGAACGCCGGCGCGGTGAACTGGCTGGCGTCTCGATCCAGTGTCCACATACCAGAGAAGTCGGGCGTCTGGGCCACCACCGGGGACACGGCGGTCGCGAGCAGCCCCACGACGAACAGGACACACCGTTTCACGGTCACCTCCGAGGGTCGGGTCACTCGACTCCTTGCACACCGTTTCTGCATGACACCGGGTCGGGACGATCTGAGGCGGAGCCTCGCGAGACTTCTTGAACGACGCTTATCGTGACGATGGAGTCACGGTGCGATCGTGTGTCTTTCGTTCTTGACCACGACGATCTCCGTGCAAGGAGTGTAGCAGCCCGTGGTGAAAGTCCAGCAGTGTGGTTTGCATTGGCCCCGGCGCGCAAGTCCCGGCGGCTCGGTGCCCCCGGCACGTCTCGCCGTATAATCGGAGATTCGATGCGCCGCGTCGACCCACGATGGGCGCCTCCGTCAGCGACGTTCCTCGAAGAACGAAGGAGTTCAGCACACGATGCTCAAACATATACTGCAGGCCTACGATCTCCAACTCAACCTCGCGACGATGCTCGTCAAGGACATCCCCGACGACCAGATGTGCATGCAACCTCATGGGCTGGTCAATCACCCTACGTGGAGCCTCGGTCATCTCGTGCTGTCGGAGCACCATACCTGCACGCTGCTCGACATCGAATCGACCCTGCCGGACGGCTGGGACGAGCTGTTCAAGGCGGGTGGGACGCCAGGTGCGGACCGCAGCGCGTACCCCGGCAAGGCGGCGCTGCTCGCCGAGCTCGGGAAGATGCACGAGCGGATGAAAGCGGCGCTTCCGGGCATTCCCGCGGAGACCCTGGACCGGGAACACCCCAGCGAGGACACACGCAAGTATTTCCCGACCATCGGCGCCATGGTGGTGTTCATCATGACCTCGCACGAAATGGACCACCTCGGCCAGATTGCCGCCTGGCGGCGGGCGGCCGGGCTTGGACCGGCAAGCTGAGGGGGCTGGCGCTCGTCGGTGTCTTGCGGCTCGCAGCCCGTGGTGAGCATCGCGCGGGCCATGCGGCGGCCTGGCACGGCGAGACGAGGGAGAGACCTTGCGGCTGCTGCGCCACATGGCAGCGGTTGCGACCTCCCGATGTCAGGGCCATCGCAGTTCGTGCACGGCTGGCGCGACACCGCGATGTTGAGGGCGTCGTCTGGGCGGCGAGCCGTTTGCAGACCGCACACCTGTGGTAACCCAGCCTGATCGGCCCCAGACCGTGGACGACTCCGTCCTGTATGACGCGCTGGCCCGTTACTGGGGCTACCGCGAGTTTCGTCCCCTGCAGCGCGCCGCGATCGAGGCCAACCTCAACGGGCGTGACAGCGTCGTCGTGCTGCCCACCGGAGGCGGCAAGTCGCTGTGCTTCCAGATGCCGGCGTTGGTGCGACCGGCCGGCGGTCTTGGGCTCGTCGTCTCGCCGCTCGTCTCGCTGATGAAAGACCAGGTGGACGGTCTGGTGGCGAGTGGTGTGGCGGCCGCGGCGCTCAACAGCTCGCTGACGCCGGACGAGCGACGCGCGGTCTACGCCGACCTCGATGCCGGACGGTGCCGCCTGCTCTACGTCACCCCGGAGCGGCTGGTTGGCGAGGGCGGCGACGCGTTTCGGGCACGACTCCACACGTGGGGTGTGCGGTTCATGGCGGTCGACGAGGCCCATTGCATCAGCCAGTGGGGACACGAGTTCCGGCCGGAGTTTCGCCGGCTGGGACGACTCCGCGACGACTTTCCCGAGCTCGCCATCCATGCGTTCACGGCCACCGCCACCCGGCAGGTGCGTGACGATATCGTCACCCAGCTGGCACTGCGCGACCCTGCGGTGTTGGTCGGGTCGTTCGACCGACCGAATCTCGTCTACCGGGTGCGGGCCCGCACCGGGCTCAAGGATCAGATCCGCCGCGTGCTGGACCAGCATCCGGGTGAGGCCGGCATCATCTACTGCATCTCCCGCCGGGAAGTCGAGAGTGTGGCGAGCTGGCTCGACGAGCTCGGTCATCGTGCCCTGCCCTACCACGCGGGGCTCCCCGACGAGATGCGGCGCCGCAATCAGGAGGCGTTTCTCGAGGAGCGGGCCGATGTCATGGTGGCCACGGTGGCGTTTGGCATGGGCATCGACCGCTCGAACATCCGCTACGTCATCCACGCCGGTGCGCCGCGCTCGCTCGAGCACTACCAGCAGGAGTCTGGGCGCGCCGGCCGGGACGGGCTGGAGGCCGAGTGCGTGTTGCTCTACTCCGGCGCCGACTTCGCGAAGTGGCGCCAGATGCTGGAGCAGAGCGGGGAACTGTCTGAGAACGCCAGACGGCTGCTGCGCGACATGGAGCGGTACGCCGCCGGCACCCGCTGCCGCCATCGCGTGCTGGTGGAGTACTTCGGCCAGACCTACGAGCGCGCCGCCTGCGCCGCCTGTGACTGGTGTCTCAAGGAGCTGCAGCGCGTCGACGACCCGCTGACGGTGGCCCAGAAAATCCTGTCGACGGTCGTCAGAATCGGCCAGAGCTGGGGCGTCGGCCACGTCATCGATGTGTTACGCGGTCGTGTCACCGACCAGATCACCACCCGGCGGCACCAGGAGCTGAGCACCTTCGGCCTGCTCGCCGACGTCCCGATCACCGAGCTGCGTGGGTATCTCGACCAGCTGACCGAGCAGCAGTTGTTGCTGCGCACCGACGGACCGTATCCGGTGCTCCAGCTGACTGACGACGGCGTGGCGGCGCTCAAGGGCCTGGCGACCATCGAGCTCTATCGACAGCCGCGTCCGGCCCCAGGAGGGCGCGCACGCCGGGTACCGGGCGACCCCGCCGCCTGGGATGGTGTGGACCGAGGGCTGTTCGAAGCCCTGCGACAGTGCCGTACCGAGGTGGCGCAGGCCCGGGGCGTGCCTCCCTATGTCGTCTTCCACGACAACACGCTGCGCGACCTGGCGCGGCGACGACCAACGACAACGGCGGAACTGCTGGACGTCTACGGGATCGGTGCGCGGAAAGCGGAGGACCTGGGCCCGATCATCCTCGAGGTGATCCGGGACTACCACGGAGAACAGGATCTCGCTGAGCCAGACGAGGCAGACGGGTAAGCGCCCAGAGGCATCGTCAGAGACGGCGGAGCCATCCGGTTCCTCCTGTCTCCTGTCTCTTTGGGAGTCCTCAGTAGCCCCTCAGTAGCACGACCTCGTCACGGGGCGACACCTGGAACAGCTCTCGCGGATAGCGTCGGTACCTGACGATCGCATCGTAGATGGTGTACGCGTCCTGCCGATCGAGCGCCAAACCGGCGAGATACTGCAACCGCAGACTCCGATCGCGGTTGATCTCGGCGTCCCGCAGCCAGGGCTCCAGGTCCGGGCCCCGCCCGGCATAGGTCTGGAGCAGCTCCACGGTCGACCCCAGACCGACCTCCTCGAGCGACTGCCACAGCGCGCTTCGGCCGTCGAGCCGTCGGGCGATCTCTTCACCGTCCACGCGCGCCGGCCCCATCTGTCCAATCAGCACGAGGTCGTAACCGACATCGAGAAAGTCGCTGTTCCACAGCGTCGCGTTCGGGAACGACTGGACGAAGGTGCCGATCTGGCTCTTGGCCGACGCCTCGTCAGTCTCGTACAGCGGCACCCACTGCGCCACCACGCCGCCCGGTCGGAGCCGCTGCCTGACCAGCTCGTGATACTCGACCGAGAAGAGACTCGCGGCCCCACGCACCCATGGGTGGATCGGGTCCGACGTGATGACATCGAACAGCTCGTCGGTGGTGGCCAGAAAGTGCCGCGCGTCGTCGTAAATGACCTCGGTCCGGGGATCGGACAGCACGGCGTGGTTCTCCGCCACGAACTGGTCCGACGCCTCGATCACACTCGGCTCGATCTCGCAGATGACGATCCGCTCGACCTCCGGATATCGAACGAAGGACCCGGCGGTCACACCCGCCCCCATGCCGACCACCAGCACGCTGCGGGGGGCTCCGTGGATGAGCGCAGGCAGATGCCCGAGCATCCGCTCGATGCGCATGTCCAGGTCCATGGTCGAGGCCACCACCTTGCCGCTGATGTGGAGCTGGCGATACCCCGACTCGCTGTCGGTAACGGCGACCGACGCGTTCACCCCCTCCTCGACGTAGAGATACCGCTCGATCGTGTCCCACCCCTCGATGTCGCGGCCGAACGCGATGAGCCCGTTCGGCGTGCCGGGCACCGCCCACACGCTGGCCAGGGTCGCGACGACGAGCAGCCCGGCGACCCACACGGGTCTGAGCCGCGAGCCACGGTCCGGCTCGGACGCGGTGCCGGACCGGTGCTCCCGGGGGTCCCGATGCTCCCCCCGGCCCCGATGATCAGTGACGCGCCGCGTCACCCTCAGGAACACCAGCATCGCGGCAGTGGCCGCCACCAGCGTCAGTGCCTGCTGCGCGCGCTGGGTGCCGATGCCCGGAATCACCAGGAGACTGAAGACAACGGTCCCGACCAACGCCCCGAGGGTGTTGACCACCGACACCCGTGCCACCAATCGGCCCGCGTCGGACTCTCCCGTGTTGGCCGCTGCCAGCGCCAGCGGGAAGCTCGCCCCCCAGCACAGCGTCGCCGGACCCATCGACACCGCGCAACGGGCGATGTCATAGACGAACAGGAGCGGCCGCGACGCGTAGACCCACGGCAGCACATGCTCGCCGACCTGCCAGAACGGGATCTGATAGCCGATCATGTAGGCGCCATATGGCAGGGCCGCCAGCAGGGCGAGCTGACACCACGCCAGCGCCAGGTCGGCGCGGCCGGTGCGCTTTGCCAGCCATGCGCCGGCCAGACTGCCGGCGCCGATTCCGGCCAGGAACACCGCCAGGATCAGCGAGAAGTTGTACACGGTGGCGCCGAACAGCAGCGACAGTTGACGCGTCCACACCACCTCGGCGCCGAGAGAGGCAACGCCGGAGAGCGCGATAGCGCCCAGGATCACCGGTCGGGCGGCCACCGGCTCCGGCTCGGACACGTCAGCTGCGGCGGCATCGGGTCGAGGTCCGCTACGGGCCGCGAGCCACAGCGCCGCCAGCGCCACCGCGACGTTCAGACCGACCGCCACCAGTGTCGTCACGACCGTGTCGTGCAGGCGCAGGAGATAGAAGCTGGCGGTGAGCACCCCGGCGACCGCGCCGATGGTGTTCGCGGCATACAGCCGCCCGGTCTGCGCCACCCCGGTGCGTGTCGCGCCGGTCCAGCGCGCCACCGCGGGCAGGGTCGCGCCCATGAGCATGGTCGGCGGCAGCAGACAGGCGATGCAGACGACGGCCCGGAGCAGCACGCCGCCCAGCCCGTAGCCGACCGCCGCGAGATAGACCGTCTGGACCCGGGGCAGGGCGACGAGCAGGATGAGCCCGACGACGCCGATCGAGAGCTCCAGGCCGGCGTAGACCCGCAGCGGGTGCCAGGACCGGGGCACGAGCCTCGGCAGCGCGACGCTCCCCAGCCCCATCCCGCCCATGAAGCTCACCAGCAGGGCGGCAATCGAGATCGACGAGGACCCGATGACGAGCTGCAAGACGTGAAACCAGACGAGCTCGTAGATCAGCGCGGCGCATCCGCTGCCGAGAAACAGGAACAGCAGGGCGCCGCTCCGAGCGCGCGAGTCGCGCGAGGGCTCCATCGCGGGCGCTACCAGGGTGGCAGACACGTTGTGGGGACGACCGGTGACGATGCTTCGCTTACCACGAGCCGTGCATGTGCGTCGCCGCCGTGTGACACGCGAGCAGGATGTCGAGAAAGGCGCTCCGGCTGCTCCACGGACGGCGAGCTTCGGCGAAGGCGACTAGGGTACGCCGCCTGATCGGATGTGAGCAAGAACATTGGTGACCGCCCTCGGAATGCCCGGGCCGAGGTCGAGACGCGGAGGCGCGCGCGGCTCGGCTGATCCCGGACCGCCATCTTCTCGCGGCCACCTATAATGAGGCCACCGACGGCGTCCCGCGCGGCGCTGTCGGTGAAAAATACGATGAACGTCTATCTCGCGGAGCTGCTGGGGACGGCCATTCTGATCCTCCTGGGCAA
>SMUY01348550.1_pt1 | contig 14893 bp, 9 predicted proteins | sample 2456441 | NCBI WGS metagenome assembly SMUY01 (sample SAMN11095931, study PRJNA526329) | marine sediment metagenome | biome: Marine sediment; feature: Surficial sediment; material: Deep marine sediment; isolation source: Hadal surficial sediment | place: Pacific Ocean | collected 2014-11 | depth 0-1...
CCGGCCCGCGGCGGGCCCTGCTCGAGCGGCTGCTGCCCGACCACCCCGACCTCTGGGCCGCCACGGTCGAGCCGCTGCGGTATAAGCCCGAGCGTCGCTTCGTTGCTCGCCTGCTCACTCCCACCGACCCCGGCGCGGTGCTGAAGCTCTACACCAAGGACGACTTCCGTATCGCCAGCAAGAACCTGGAGTCCTTCGTGAACGAGGCGCCGCTTCGGATCGCCCGGCGCCTGGGCCGCTCGCGCCGGGACCGCGCGACCGCGGTCGAGTGGCTCGATGGCCGGCCCCTGCGCCAGGCGCTGATGCACGAGGGTGCATCGGGGCAGACCTGCCGCTCGGTCGGGGCGGCGCTGGCCCGCCTGCACGCCCAGAAGCCGAAGCTCCGCCGCTCATCGACGGCCGAGAGTTACGCGTGCTCGCTCGCCGACGCCGCGGCGGCCATAGCCGAAATCGCCCCGGAGATCGCCGAGCGCGCCCGGCGGCTCGCCGAGCGGATCGGCGAGCGGCTGCTCAACCGGCACTTCCGTGCGCGGCGAGCCATCCACGGCGACTTCTGCGCCGACCAGGTGCTGCTCATGGGCGGCGACGTGGCGATCGTCGACTTCGACCGCACCGGGTACGGCGACCCGCGCATCGACCTGGGGACGTTCCAGGCGCGGTTGGTTTACGACGCGATCCGCGGGGTGCTGAGCCCCGACGCGGCCCGGACCTGCTTCGACGACGTCCTCCAAGGCTACCGCGAGACGTCTGACAAGGACGTCACCCGCAAGCTGCCACGCTTCACCGCCGCGAGCCTTCTCCTGCTCGCGGTCGAGCCCTTCCGCCACCGTCACCCCGACTGGCCGGGTGAGTCCGAGGCCGTCGTCGCGGCGGCGGAAGCGCAGTTCGCCGCGCGGGGCGACGAGGGGGGATCATGATCGAGCGGATCATGCGGATCATGCGGATCATGGATCTTTCCGTCCTCGACCCGGCCGGGGAGACCCGAGAGCGGCTCGAGCTTCGACGGGCATGGCCGCGCTCAAGGAGTCACCTGGCCCTGGAGTACGTCGACGGCCGCGGCGGGTCGGTCGCCGGTCAGTGGATGGCCGACGCCTCGCGCCTCGAGGAGGTCGCAAAGGAGACGGCCCGGCGCTGCCCGGCGGCGCGGCCGTTCGTCGTTCAATCGGCGGCGGGGCCCGTTCTCCTGCAGCCGGACGGCGCGGATCGGCGGCTGATCGGCTTGCGGGCGCTCCTGGCCCGCGCCGATTCGACCCTGGTCTCGCACCGGCCCGAGCGGCGGGCCGTGGTTCGTCTCAACGGCTCGTCCGGGCCGCGCTTCGCCAAGGTCCTGCGCCCCTCGCGCGTGCGTGACGTGGCCGAGTCGTCCCGAGCGGCGTGGAGCCTCGCCGCGCGCCCCTTCGCCGTCCCGGAGGTGCTCCACGGTGATGAGCGCCAGGGCGTGCTCATCCTCGGGGCCCTTGGCGGCACGTCGCTGCACGATCTGCTCGCCGACGGCGACAGCGTGGTGCCCGCCGCCCGCAACGCCGGCCGGGCGACCCGGTGGCTGCACGACGCGCCCCTTCGACCCGAGCGGGTGCACGACGCCGAAGCGGAGATCACCCTGATCGAGGCGCGGATCGACGCTCTGGAGACCTTCGCTCCGGACGTCCATAACCGCTTGGGCGACGCCCCGGCCCGCGTTGCGGGCGCTCTTCGAGAAGGCGCGGGTCGCTCGGGCCTCGTCCATCGCGATCTGCACGACAAGCAGATCGTCGTGCAGCGCGACGGAACGGTCGGGATGCTCGACCTCGACACCATGGCGGCCGGCGAGCCCGCCCTCGACGTGGCCAATATGCTGGTCCACTTCGAGCTGCGGGCCCTGCAGGGACGATGCGCCCAGCAACTGGCCTCACGAGCCGCGGCCGCGTTTCTCGAAGGCTACGAGCCGGGCGCCGACATGGCGACCCGCATCGACGCCTACCGCAACGCGACCCGCCTGCGCCTCGCCTGCCTCTACGCCCTCCGGCCCCCCTGGCGGCACCTCGCCCCGAAGCTCCTCGAGCGCATCAAAGACAGCGATGAGCCAGGACGGCCTCCCGCCCTTCTTTGCTGATCACTGATCACTGATCACTGATCACTGATCACTTCTTCTCTACCCGCAGGGGGTCAACCCGAAGGTCACGAGCACCTCGATCAGGTCGAGCACGTCGATGGTCCCGTCGCCGTTGACGTCCTCCCCCTCGCAACCGGGGGCGGCGGGCAAGCCGAAGCAGAGCAGGAGGTCGATGAGATCCAGGACGTTGACGGTGCCGTCGTCGTTGACGTCGGGGCTGGGGAAGACGATGACGTTCGTGTTGACGTCCTGGTCGCCGTTGCCCATGTCGACGTAGACGGGATACACCCGGTTGCCGGCCACGGCCATCCCCAGGTAGTCGCCCACGAAGGTCGATCCGTTGCTGCTCCAGGGGGCGGACGTCAGCCGGAACTCGGTCCAGGTGTCGCCGCCGTCGGCGCTGTAAGTATAATATACGTCGAATCTTCCGTTGGGGACATCGTCGTCCTGGACGGTGTGACGGGAATCGAGAAAGACGATGTGGATGCGGCCGCATTGGTCAACCTCGAGCCACGGGAAGAACTGGTCACCCGGCCGGTCGGCGTCGTTGTTGATGACCACGGGCGTCGTCCAGGTCGTCCCCTGGTTCGTCGACCTCGTGAAGTAGAGGTCGACGTTCGACTGGCCGTTGACGATGTCCGTTGTGTCGAAGTACACCGCGTAGAGGGTGCCGTCGTTGGGGTCGACGTCGAGGTAGGTGAGGGGCGGGACGCGGAACGTGCCGGGGAACCGCGTGCCCTCCTGCGCGTCCCAGACGTCCATCCGGGTGGCGATGGTGTGGGTGGTGAAGGACGCCCCGCCGTTGAGGCTCCGTTGGAGCAGCACCCCGGTGCCGACGTCCCAGTAGGCGACGTAGAGCTCGCCTTGGGGGCCGACGCGAGGAAGGAAGCCGAGGCCGAAGCCCAGCGACGCCGGCGCGGTCCAGGTGTCGCCGAGGTCGTCCGACCAGATGATGCCCGCGTTGTAGGTGATGTAGAGACGCGTGGAGTCCGGCTCACCCGGCCGCGGCCCGGCGGCCATCCACCCTTTGTCGATGAACCCGGTGTCGGCCATGACCGGCGGCTCGAAGACGGTCTGGCCGGGGTTGAGCCGCGCGACGTAGATCCCGCCGCTGATGTCGAAGCTGATCGCCGCGGCCCAGAGCGTGCCGGTCCGGTCGTCGTGGGCCACCATGGGATCGCCCTCGGTGTTGGCCTGGAAGCCGAGCGGCGGCCGCAGCAGGAAGTCGTTCCATGTCTGACCGCCGTCGACGCTGAGGCTGAACCCGGAGCGGATGAAGCCGCTGTCGCGGTAGTCGTTCCAGCCGCCGAGGATCCGGTTGGGGGCGATCTCGCTCGCCGACCCGGTGGTCTCGTTGGCCGCGGCGAGCCCCCCGCCGACGTCGATCCTGATCTGCGGGCCGACGAGGGGGTCCTGAGCGAAGGCCGTCGCCCCGAAGAGCGCGACCGCGCTCACCATCGTCAGCCGAGGACCGATCGGGACTGATCTCGAGTCGCTGTCTCTCGTCATCATGGGCGGTCTCCCTGCCCGGTGCCCGCCGGACGCCCGGGTGCCGCGCGCCGGACGAGGTCACCTGACCCATAGCATACCGTGGCTGGGGGCAGCCGCGAACCAAAAAAACCCGCCGAATGACCGCTCCGGTTGCGATTCGCCCGGGGCGAGCGGAATAGGCATCGAAACCGCGGCCGGCGGGTGTTATAGTTGGCTTGCCCTATCACCCGTCCGGTGGAGAACGCCAATGAGCACCCTCCTTCGCGCGTCGATCCTGATCTCGTGCGTCGCCGTGGCTGCCGTCACCCCGGCCCGCCAGACACCACCGGTCATGCCGGCAGCGTCCAGCGGCGAGGCGATGCCCCAGGACGTCCGGAGCCGGATCAAGGAAGCCCGTTTTCAGGCGGCGATCAAGGGGCTCGACTTCGCCGGCGACCTCGTGGTGGTGGTGGAGCCGCTCGGCGGTGATCGCGATCTCGCCCGGCAGCACCAGGCCGCGGGGCTCGAAGCCCTCCAGGGCAACCGGCTCACCGGCGCCATCACCGAGCTGGCCCAGGCGGTGAGAACGGCTCCGCAGGACGCCGCTCTGCACAACAGTCTGGGCGTCGCACTGCGGGCCAAGGGCAAGAGCCGATACGCCGCCGCGGCGTTCCGCACGGCGGTCTCGCTCGACCCGGGGCTGGTCGAAGCGCAGTACAACCTCGCCGACACGCTCTGGCGCCTCGGTCGGGCGACCGAGGCGATCGAGCAGATGCTGACGGTGCTCAAGCTCGACCCCCGTCACGCGGTGGCCCACGAGCGCCTGGCGATCTGGCACTACTACGCGGGCGACGGCGCCGCCGCCTGGGAGCATGTCCGCTTCGCCCGCGAGCTTGGCCGGCAACCCCCGCCGCAGTTTCTGACCCTGCTGGAGGAAGTGATCAGTGATCAGTGATCAGTGATCAGTGATCAGTTGGGCATGGCTCAATCGTCGACGGCGTTTCCGGGCTCAGCTCGCGGCGCATGATCTTGCCGGTGGGGTTGCGGGGCAGCTTCTCGAGCACCCGGATCTCGCGGGGCACCTTGAACTGGGCGAGGTGCTCCCGGCAGTGCGACCGCAGCGCGGTCTCGTCGAAGGTGGCTCCCTCGGCCAGCTCGACGAACGCCAACGGCACCTCGCCGCGGGAGGGGTCCGCCACGCCGATCACCGCCGAGTCACCGACCGACGGGTGGCCGTTGAGGACCTCCTCGATCTCGCGGGGAAAGACGTTCTCGCCCGCGATGATGAGCATCTCCTTGATCCGGCCGGTGATGTACAGATGGCCGTCGGTGTCGATCCGGCCCATGTCCCCGGACTTGAAGTACCCCTGCGCATCGAAGACCGCGTCCGTCAGCTCGGGCAGCTTGAAGTAGCCGGCCATGACGTTGGGGCCCTTGATGCAGACCTCGCCCTCCTCGTCGACCCCGAGGACGCGGCCGTCGGGGGCGACGATCTTCTCCCGGACCCCGGGCAGCGGCATGCCCACGGACTTGGCTCGGTGCTCGTGCGGGCGGCACCAGTTGGAGACGGGGCCGGTCTCGGTGAGGCCGTACCCCTCGTTGATGGTGACGCCGAACTTCTCCTTGAAGCCCTCGGCCACCGCCGCCGGCAGCGGCTCGCCGCCCGAAACCGCAAAGCGAAGCGAGGAGAAGTCGTCCGGCCGGGCGCTCTTGACCCCCAGCAGGGCGTTGTACATCGACGGGATGGCAATGAAGCCCGTCGGCCGATGCGCGCGAAGCAGGCTCAGGAGCTTCTTGGGCATGAACCGCGCCGTGTAGACCATCTTGCAGCCGGCGCACAACGGCAGCAGTGTCAGCACGGTGAGCCCGAAGCTGTGGAACTGCGGCAGCACCCCCAGCAGCACGTCGCGGGAGGAGAACTGCACCCATTCGCAGATCTGCTCGACGTTCGCGGCCAGGTTGGACGCCGTGAGCATCACCCCCTTGGGGTTGCCGGAGGTGCCCGACGTATAGAGCAGGATGGCCACGTGATCGTCCGGGCGGCGGGCGGGCAGGCGCAGCGGCGGCAGGCCGCCGAAGCTCATCTCGTCGAGCCGAAGCTGCCGGACATGCCCCGGCAGATCGCCGAAGTGCTCGATCATCGGCGTCACGGTGACCACAAGGTCCAGCTCGGCGTCGTCGATGACGTACTCGAGCTCCTCCCGCTTCAGCAGGTAGTTGAGCGGCACGATCGTCCGCCCGTTGATCCAGCCCCCGATCAGCGCCAGAGGAAAGAGCCCCGAGGTCGGCAGCATGACACCGACGCGCGGCCGGTCACTCGCCTTGGCCATCGCGCGGGCCAAGTGCAGCGCGCCGAAGTAGACGTGAAACGCCTTCCAGGAGCGCTGGTCGTCGACCGCCACCACCCGCGTGGGGGCCGACAGCAGCCGGCGAAGAATCGAGCTAAGGGTGCGCATCGGGCCTCCCGGCAAAGTTGGCGAAGACCCGCCGATTCGTACGATACGTCTCGGACCGGCTCCCGCCCAGCCCTCCTCACCTGCCACCCCTGTGACATTGATGGACCGCTCGATGAAACGGCCCGCTGCCCCCACCGTCTTTCGGCTTTCCGGTCTGCTGACTTTGCTCATCGCCGGCGGCTGCCAGGCGCCCGGCTCGCCCGGGAAGCTCACCGAGGCCGTCACCGACTACCACGCCGGCCGCTATCTGCTGGCAAGCCGGCGGGCGACCGAGGCCGGCCGTCAGGCGGGCTGGCGGCTGAAGGCCGAGGCGGCCTACGTGGCCGGGCTGAGCGCCTATCGCCTCGGAGACGTCGAGGAAGCTCGAGTCCAGCTCGATCTCGCCGCCGGCTCGGCCGACCCGCAGACGGCGGGCCGCGCGAAGGCCATGCTCGGCCTGCTGCTGACCGACGAGGGGCAGCCCGAGGAAGCGGCGGAGCTCTTCAAGGCCGCCGCGGGGGCGCTTCGCGACGAGGATGCCCGGCAGGCCGCCCACCACGCCGCCCTCGCCTACGAGCAGGCGGGTGATCCCGTCGCCGCCGAAACCTGGGCCGCGTTCTGGGCGGACTTCGCCCGCCGCGACCGTGCCTCCCGCCACCGAACCGGCCTCGGCGGGCCCGCCGGGGCGGGCTTCGTTCTCCAGGTTGGTGCCTTTCGCGACCGCGACCGTGCCCGGCGGGCGGCGGGGGACGCGGCGGTGCTCGCCCGGCGTCACGGTCACGGTCCGGTCCGCATCGTGCCCGGCGCCGAGGCGCGAGGCCGGCCGCTGCACCTCGTCCAGTTCGGGCGCTTCCCCACCCGCTCCTCCGCCGCCAACGCCCGCGCCCAACTCGGCCGGCTCCAGTACATCGTCGTCCGCGCCAATGGCGGGGAGTCGTGAACGGACGGGGGAAGGAGGGAGTGAAGGGACGAGGGACGAGGGACGAGGGACGAGAGCGGAGAAGAACAGATAAAGACACGCGATTGAGCGATGAAGGCAGGGCCTCTGGATCCTTGTCTTCCTCTTTCTCGTCCCTCGTCCCTCGTCCCTTCTTCGGAGAATCCCGCCTCCACCCGGGCAGGCCCTCCGTACAATGCTTCTTGAGGGCTTTATCGCCCTGGGCTTTTTCTCCCCCGCTCCTTTAGCCCCCCTCTCCTCTTATCCAGCAGGGCCATCATGTCCGACCACCGTTTGACGCACCTTGCTGTGCTCGCCGCCGGTTGCCTTGCCCTGGCCGCCGCCGGCCAGGGGCCATCCTCCACCCCCCCGGCCTCCACCCCGCCGGCCTCGGCCCCGCCAGCCTCGGCCCGCCCGGCGTCCGCGCCCCCGGCCGGAAAGGCCTGGACCCAGGATGATCCGCGCTACGGCCTGCTCACACCGATCCCGGAGCGCGGCGCCGTCCCCGCAATCGTCGAGATGCTCGACGGCCTTTCCGACCGGCAGCTTCAGTACCGCGCCCGGGTTCGAGAGTACAAGAAGCAGATTCGCCAGATCCGCCACCGCTACCTCGGCAACAAGCGCGCCAAGGAGATCCGCGCCGAGGGCATCGCGCGGCTCCGCGAGTTCACCGACGCCGCCGCCTTCAAGCCGTTGATCACCGAGCTTAAACGCGAAGACCAGGACGTCCGGCTGGCGGTGCTGGATCACTTCGCCGAGCAGGGCGAGGCGGGCCAGGCCGCGCTCGCCTGGGTGGCGATCACCGACGACGACGACGCCATGCGGCACGAAGCGACGCGCCTCATGACCCGGCCCGCTTCGCGGCCCGTGCTTGCCGTCCTCGACTCCAGCCTGCGCAGCCCCAAGCACACGGTCGCCAACAACGCCGGCGGCGTGGCCGGCGCGTTGAGCGCGCTGAAGACCATTCCGCTGCTGATCTTCGCCCAGGCGACCGCCGACTCGGCTCAAAGTGAGGGCGATCTCGCCTGGATCGCCATCCAGACCCAGCAGGCCTACGTGCAGCGGCTCGAGCCCGTCGTCGGGGACGCCGTCGGCGCCTTTCAGCCGATCATTGGCATAGTCTCCGAAGGAGTCATCCTTCGGGTGGTCGACGCCGTTGCCATCAACTATCGCACGACGATCCACCGGTCGCTGGTGGCAATGACCACCGACGACTGGGGCCAGTCCACCGAGTACCTCGGCTACGACATGCGGGCCTGGTGGGAGTGGTACAACGGCGAGTACGTCCCCTTCAAGAACGAGCAGGCGCAGCTGGCCCGCCTTGCGGCCGAGCCGGAGTAGGGACGAGGGCGAGGGACGGGGGACGAGGGACGGGAGATCAGAGAGTCTCCGTCGCGCCCCCTTCATCGCTTTGTCGCCCTCAATGCCACCCGTGGTGCCGGCGGTGGTGTCGATGGTGGCGGAATCCGTGGTGGTGCTGGCCCGAGAAACTAGGGCCGTGGAAGCGGCGGACCCAGTGGCCGCGGAGCCGGCGGAACCCGATCCCGTGGTGCCGGCGCACGCCGTATCCGTGGTGCAAAAGGTGGCCGCGGTGGAAGCGCCGATGGTGGACTCCGTGACCGAACCCGCCGTGGATGGAGATGGCCAAGCCACCGTGGGGGTGGTGACCGGGGGTCGCCTCCGCGCGAGCGGGCGCGAGCACGGCCAAGGCGATAAAAGCCGCCGCCCCCAGCGCCGAAATCCGAAGGTACCGTCGAAATGCCATGTGCTGCCACTCCTGTGGTAGAGAGGGACGAGACCGCGAGCTGAGCCTCTTCTCCACCTCATCGCGCATGCTTCTTCCCGCCCCACTAGGAGACCCGTCCGGGCGGCTTCTCGTCCGTGGTTTTTCTGATGTCGTCCCTCCGTCCCTCTTTCACCCCCCGGTCCGAGAAGAACGCTCCGGGGGCTCCATCCGCGATCGGCCCTCAAGACGGGCCCGTCGGCCGTCGATAAGGCCCACGGGGTTTCGCAGCTCAAAGCTGCAGGGCTTTCGGAGCAGGGGGATGTCACCAACCGGAGCCACCTGCGAATGGACCGCCGAAAGCACTACCGCATCATTCCCCCAGATCATCCCGACCTTCGCCTCACCGTGGCCAAGGCCGGCCGGAAGCCCGTCTCCGCCGATCTGCTCGATATCAGCGCCGGCGGCGTGATGGTGCAAATCGCCCTGCCCAACGGCCCGGATCTGGTCCTGGGCGAGGACGTCAAGCTCGGCTTCGCCTGCGATGAGCTCCGCAAGCCGCTGGACGTGCTGGCCCGCGTCGCCCACCGGATCCACAAGGACGACGACCTCCGCTACGGGCTCACGTTCATCGACACTGAACAACTGGAGCGTTGCCTGCCGGAGGCGCTCTTCTGGCTCTTCAACCGTCGCGGTCTCCCGCGGATCCACCCCGATCCCGCGACACCGATCGAGATCACCCTCGAGGCCCTGCCCGACGGGGGCCGCCGGCCGGGGAGGATGGTCGACCTCTCCGCGACGGGCGTGGGCGTGGGGATCACCGGCGAGCTGGAGCCCGACATCAGGCGCGTCCGGGTCACCTTCCCATTGCCCAACCGCCACGAACCGGTGCAGATCGAGGGGATCGTCCGCTCCTGCCGGCCCCTGTCCGGCGACGAGGTCCGGTACGGTATCGCGTTCGTCCTCGATCCCTCCAAGCCGCTCGAGGATCAGCACGCCGCGATCATCGACTTCGTGACGCAGCGCGGCCAGATCCTCACCGAGTCCTTGCGCGCGGGGTAGGAGCAGGTTCCTTCAAGGTGTAGCGGTTCCTTGCGTCCAGGCGCAGCGGCCTTTTCGATAGGCCGCGGAGCGCAAGAGAGCGAGTGTCGGCCCGGAGGGCCGTACGGAGCGCTAAAAAAGAACCCCCACCGCCCTCCGGGCCGACCTCGTTCGCCGGTCAACTGGGTCTTCCTTTGAGTCGATACATCCAGGCAGGCCCCGATCGCCCCCGGGCGAGCGGCGCCACCCCCGCGACCAGGACCCTCCAAGGACCCTGCCGCCACCGCCCGGAGGCCGCCCCACCAACCGCAAGACCCAACCCCGCCGGACCCAACGCCGCCTCGGCCGACGAATCGAAGAGTCGCAGCCCCCCAGGACCACCTCTCGCCAACGACACCGCTGCCTCAAACCCATGCCTGACTCCCAAAGCACCAAGCCGCCCGCCCCCCCCACCACCTTGGGCTACGACATCGGGGTCGCCCGAACGCGGATCACGAGGATCTTCCGCTACCTCCAGGAGCTCCACCGGGTCCGGACCCCGCCCGCGGTCCACCTCAACAGCTACGAGTGGCGTCTCCAGCTCGCCTCCCTGCCGCACTACCCGTCGATCCAGCGCGGGCCGCTGTTCTCCAACCTCAAGCTGCCGATGCAGCCCAACGACATCCTCGACGGCGACTTCATCCTGCGGATCGGGCGCCCCAAGGAGAGCGAGTGCCCACCGCCGTCGGTGGTCATCGAGCAATGGCTGCAGCCCGGCTGGAACAACGCCGCGCTCGACCCCAAGGTCTACACCAAGCGCCGGCTCAAGACCGCCGCGGGCGAAGAGTCCTTCGACAACTCCGACGGGCGGGTCGAAGCGCTCCACGAGTGGCTCGCCACCCGCCAGCAGTGGGCGAACGCCGAGAAGAAGACGCTCGATGCGCTCTCGATCTTCTCGGAGCTCTTCGAGCTCTGGGGCCGCTTCGCCCGGGAGTCGGAGAAGTACCAGCTCTTCCTCGCCGACGGGGTCCTCGTGGTCGACGGCCCCGACGGGCCGGTGAGCCACCCGCTGCTGCTCCAGCGCGTGCACCTGCACTTCAACCCGAGCGTGCCCGAGTTCACCATCCAGGACTCCCGCGAGAACCCGCACATCCACTCGGCGCTGCTGCGCCATCTCGGGGTCGACGGCAAGGACATCCACGACCTCAAGGCCCTCATTACCAAGAACCACGCTCACCCGCTCGGGGGCGAGTCGACGAGCAAGTTCTTCAAGGAGCTGGTGCAGCGGCTCTGGCAGAACGGCGAGTACTTCGACAGCGACAGCGAGATCGGCCACGCGACCGGACCGTACATCTACCGCCAGCCCCTCCTCTTCCTCGGGCGGAGCAACCAGGGGTTCTCCGAGGCGCTCGACCGGTACATCCAGGCGATCCCCGGCCTCACGGAGTTCCCCGAGTCGCTCCTGCGGATCGTCGGCATCGACCGGACGCCCCAGGCCGAGCCGGACGAGGAGCCCGCCGCCGTCGACCTGCTCCTGACCAAGAACGCCAACCCCGAGCAGGAGCTGGTCATCCGCCGCCTCGAGGAGACGGGGGCGGTGCTCGTCCAGGGACCGCCGGGGACGGGCAAGAGCCACACCATCGCCAACCTCATCGGGCACCTGCTCGCCCAGAACATGAGCATCCTGGTCACGAGCCACGCCTCGAAGGCCTTGCGCATCATCCGCGAGCAGGTCGCGCCGCCGCTGCGGTCGCTGTGCGTCAGCGTCTTTTACAGCGACGAGGACAGCAGCAAGCAGCTCGAGGAGTCGATCACCGGCATCGTCAACTACCTCTCGTCGACCAGCCGGCGCAAGCTCAATCGCGACATCGCCCAGCTCTGCGACAAGCGCGACATCCTCAAGGCCCGGCACGACGAGCTGCGCCAGACGCTGCTGACGGCGATGGCCGACGAGTATCTCGACCTCGAAGTCTGCGGCGAAACCATCGCCCCGTCGGTCGCCGCGCGGAAGCTCATCGAGTTCCGCGGGGTTCACGACTGGATTCCCGGCACGCTCGAGGAGAACACCGATCTGCCCCTCTCGCCGGATGACCTGCGCGAGCTCTACGCGCTGAATGTCCAGATCAGCGCCGGAGACGAGAAGCTCCTCACCGCCTCGCTGCCCGACCCGGAGCAGCTTCCCTCGCCGCAGGACTTCGCGGCCCTCTACGACGACATCAACCGCCTCGAGCGCAAGAACCTCAAGAGCGGCTCGGAGTTCTGGCTCCACGACAGTCAGACGCCGGAGATGCTCGCGGAGCTGCTCACGAACCTCACCACCGCGGCCGAGGCGCTGCAGGTCGGCGAGGGCTGGCTGCTCGAGTGCTTCGACGCCGGCCGGACTGCCGAAGGGGAGCGCGACTCGTGGGTCTCGCTGGTCCAGCTCATCGAGGAGTGCTGCCAGGAGATCCCGCCCAAGGAGGAGCTGATCCTTTCCCACGGCCCCAAGGTGAAGTCCGATCTCGACGACAGGGAGCTGCACCGGATCTGCACCGAGGTGCTCGGGCAATTCAAGGCGGGCAAGACCATCAGGCGGGTGTCAATGCTGCTGAAGCCCGACTGGCAGCCGTTCATCGATGCGTGCACGGTCGACGACGGCACCCCCACCACCGAAGCCCATTTCCAGGCGATCCAGAACCTCCTCGAGGTCACGGCGGCACGGGACAATCTCCGGCGCCGGTGGGACCGCCAGATGGAGTCGCTCAACGCGCCGGAGTCATCGGAGCTGGGCCGCAAGCCGGAGAAGACCGCCCGGCAGTTCGCGGAGAAGATCCTCGGGGCCCTCAACTGGCACACGGAAAGCTGGGTGCCCTGCGAGAAGCTCTTCGAGGGGGCCGGCCTCGACTGGAGGCGTCTCGTGAACAAGGTGCCCCTCCAGCAGACGACCTACGGCCAGATCCTGCGGATCCGCGACGCGGTGCTCAATCACCTCACGCCGCTCATCGAGATCCGCAAGGAGTACCTCGACCGCCAGCGCTGCTTCGAAACGCGGGATCAGTGGGACCGGTACCTCGACGGCTTCTCCAAGAAGGAGCGCTCCTTCCCGCTCATCAAGCTCTTCAGGCACGGCCTCAAGAAGGGCAACTACGACTCCTACTCCCAGGCGTGGAAGAAGCTCGGCGAGGTGATCGAGCTGCGCACGTCGTTCGAGCGGCGGCAGGAGCTGCTCGCCGAGCTCGAGCGGGCTGCGCCCGACTGGGCCCAGGCCGTCCGCGAGCGCGAGCGACCGCACAACAAGGGCACGGTCCCCGGCGACGTCGAGATGGCGTGGAAGTACCGCCACTGGGAGGTGGCGCTCACGAAGATCAGCCAGGTCGATCTGGACGCCCTCCAGCGCGACCTCAACACGGCGACCGCCCAGCTCCACGAGGTCACGGCCCTCTTCGTCGAGAAGCTGGCGTGGCTGGCGCAGACCGAGCGCACCGGCCTGAAGCAGCAGCAGGCGCTCAACGGCTGGCTCGGGCTCCACAAGAAGATGGGCCGGGGCACCGGCAAGCAGGTGGCCCGTCTCAAGGAGGAGGCCCGCAAGACCCTCGTCGAGTGCCGGCAAGCCGTCCCGGTCTGGATCATGCCGCTCTCGCGCGTGGTGGAGAGCTTCGATCTCGCCACCACCCGGTTCGACGTGGTGATCATCGACGAGGCGAGCCAGAGCGACGTCCTGGGCCTCGTGTGCTTCGCCCTCGGCAAGCAGGTCGCCGTGGTGGGCGATCATGAGCAGGTGAGCCCCTACGCGGTCGGACAACAGGCGCAGACGATCCAGGGCCTCATCGACGAGATGCTGACAGACATCCCCAACAAGCAACTCTACGACGGCAAGACCTCCGTCTACGACCTCGCCCGCCAGTCGTTCGGGGGCACGATCCGGCTCCTGGAGCACTTCCGGTGCGTTCCGGACATCATCCAGTTCAGCAACCAGCTCTGCTACGGCGGCGAGATCCGGGCCCTCCGCGAGGCCTCGGCCGCGAAGGTGGAGCCCTACCTGGTCGAGCACCGGGTGAAGGGCGGGGTCGCGGTCAACAAGGTGAACAAGGCGGAAGGCTTCGCGGTGGCGTCGCTCGTCTCGGCCATCTGCCGGCTCCCGGAGTACGAGGACTGCACGATCGGCGTCATCTGCATGGTGGGCACCGAGCAAGCCCTTTGCATTGACTCCATCCTGCGGCGTCGCCTCAGCGTCTCCGAGTACCAGAAGCGGCGCCTGCTGTGCGGCAACGCCTCGCAGTTCCAGGGAGACGAGCGCGACATCATGTTCCTGTCGATGGTCGACTCCCCTTCGAACGGGCCGCTGCCCATACGCCAGCGGGAGGACGCGGTGAAGGTGTTCAACGTGGCCGCGAGCCGGGCCCGGGACCAGCTCTGGGTGGTCCACTCGCTGAACCCCGTCCGCGACCTGAAGCACGGCGACCTGCGTCTGAAGCTCATCATGCACGCCCGCGACCCCCGCGGCCTCCGCAAGGACGAGATCGAGCAGGCGATCGGCTTCTCCTCGGAGTTCGAGGAGATGGTTCACCACGGGCTCACCGAGGCGAAGTACCGCACCACCCGGCACTGCCAGATCGGCGAGTACGTCATCGACCTCGTCGTGGAGGGGGCCAAGGAGCACCGGGTGGCGATCCAGTGCGACGGCGACCGCAACCAGCCACCGGAGGAGCTCGCCGTGGCCATGGAGCGGCAACTCACCCTCGAGCGGCTGGGCTGGAAGTTCATCCGGCTGCGGGGCAGCGAGTTCTTCCGCGATCCCGACCGGGGGCTGCAGAAGCTCTACCGGCGTCTCAAGGAGGTCGGGATCGACGCCATCGGCCCCAAGACCGCCGAGGATACCGTGCAGGCCAACTTCGGGCAGGAGCTCAAGGAGCGGGTCATCAAGCGGGCCGAGATGATCCGGAGCCGGTGGAAGGAAGCCGAGCCCGCCGCCGAGAAGCCGCAGCAGCAGAAGACGGCGGCGTGAGAAGAGAAGAAACGAGTGAGCGATGAGGGCGGAGGCAGGCTTTCAGCTTCCCGCTCTTTCCGGCCTCGTCCCTCGTCCCCCGTCCCCCGTCCCTTCCCTTGACGCCATCTTCTAGCCCGAGCGGGGAAGTAAGTACATCGCTCCCGCGCATGCGCCGGCAATGAGCCACATCACCAGGAGCGAGTGCACGAAAATCGGATAGACCATCAGGGCCAGGCCGACGCCCAGCGAC
>SMUY01120182.1_pt1 | contig 14892 bp, 11 predicted proteins | sample 2456441 | NCBI WGS metagenome assembly SMUY01 (sample SAMN11095931, study PRJNA526329) | marine sediment metagenome | biome: Marine sediment; feature: Surficial sediment; material: Deep marine sediment; isolation source: Hadal surficial sediment | place: Pacific Ocean | collected 2014-11 | depth...
CCAACCACACCACACCCGGCCGTGCCTTCAATGAGGCTGGGGCAAGTTGGGAACTCACCTTCCGCGGGGACGATGCCATCGTATTCCAGCAGCCGCTCCCGAGCGGCACACTTGGCATCGAAGGCACCTGGGTATTCCGCAGGACAAACCGCGAGCGCTCGTTCAACGTCACGACCATGACCCCGCTGGCCTACGACGCAACGTGTACCGACGCCCGGCCGTTCCTCCGTTTCACCGAAGGCGAAATCCACAAGACCCTGGTTAAGAACGGCACACCGGTCGCCGTCATCAAAGTGACCTGGACCGGCTGCGGCCAGGAGCCGACCCGCGAAGTCACCCGGCTCGCCGACACGACCTGAGCGGCTGGAGGTGCCTGGTGAGCCCAGCGCGCGGCAGAGAATCTCTGCTGCCCGCTGGGCTCACTGCGGTCGGGCGGTAAGGCGGTACAGGGCTTCCGGCAAATCCCTTGGGCTGCCCTCGCTGCCCTCGCTTCCGTCCTGGAGTCCCATGAATAATTCTCCACACGATGCCCTGCTATCCTGGTTTCTCGGCCCGCAGGCCGAGAACGCCGACCTGTTCGAGCGATTGATCACCGAGGCGCTCCGGGACCATGTGTTCTGGCGGCGCAATTACCACCCGGAAGACGGCATCACCATCCGCGAGCTCGACAAGCGGAGCGCCGGGTACGAGGAAGCGGTAGCCACCCTGACGCAGGAGTTGATGGGTCTGCTGGCCGAATTGAAGCGGGACGTTCCATTCTTCAGCGGCCGGTACTTGGGGCACATGGCGTATCAGCAGACGATCGCCTCGCAGGTCGGGTATTTCGCCGCCATGCTCTACAATCCCAACAACGTGTCGCCCGAAGCTGCGCCGGTGACGACTCGTTTGGAACAGGAGGTGGCGCAGCAGATGGCCGAAATGGTCGGGTACCGCCGCGACGAGGCGTGGGGCCACCTGACCTCGGGCGGGACCGTGGCCAACTTCGAAGCTCTGTGGATCGCTCGGAACGTGTTGTACCTCCCCGTCGCCGTGGTGGGAGCGGCCCAGTCGCTGGGGCTCGATCTCGAAGTGCGGCTCCCGGACGGCTCCAACGCAGACATTGGGCAACTCGACCTGAGCCAGCTGCTGAACATCGCCAACCGCGATGTGCTGGATCTGTGGGAGCGGTCGTGGCAGGTGGCTCCGCGGGAGGACATGGCCCGTGCCCTGGCACAGCACTCATTGGCGACCGCAGGTTACCAGGACTACGGCCGGCGTCTGGCGGCCGAGTACGGCGACGCGCTGCCGGATAGCGTAGTCCTGGTCGCGGCCACGGCGCACTACTCCTGGGAAAAGATCGTCCGGGCGTTGGGCATTGGATCGAACCAACTGATATACGTACCGGTGGATGGCAACTACCGGATGGACCCGGAAGCCTTGTGGGATCGGTTGAAGGCTCTTCATGCACGACGGACACCGGTACTGGCCTGCATCAGTGTGTGCGGCACCACCGAGGAAAGCGCCGTGGATCGTCTCGATCTGGTGCTCGAGGTGCGAGCCCGCGCCGGGCAGGAGCTGGGCATGACGTTCCACCTGCATTCGGACGCGTGTTATGGCGGGTACGCAGCTTCGGTCATCCGCGGGCCGGATGGAGTCCGGCGGACCGGCCAGGAGATTCGGGACGCACTGGGTGAGGATTGGCCCAGTGACGAATGGGTGCGGTCGATGGTGGCGCTGGCGGATGCTGACTCGATTAGCATCGATCCGCACAAGTTGGGGTATATCCCGTATCCGGCCGGCGCCATTCTGCTCAAGGACCGCCGGGCTCGCGAGTTGGTCGCCGTCGATCCGCCCTATTTGGCGCCCGCCGGACAGGCCGAGGGTACGGAGCAGGAATACCTCGGTCGGTTCATCTTCGAGGGCTCCAAGCCCGGCGCCGCCGCTGCGGCAGTCTGGCTCAGTCACAAGGTCCTGCCGCTGGACGAGTCGGGGTACGGTTACCTGATCGGTCGCACGGTGGTCGGAGCTCGACAGCTGTACCGGGCGTTGGCCCGGCACGATTTTGCTCCCTTCAGGATCATCCTGTTGCCGGAGCCGGACATCAACATCGTGTGTTACCTGTTGCACCACCCGCTGCTCGAGAGTCTGGAAGCGGTGAACGCCCTGAACGAGGGCGTGTATCAGGTGATGTCGGTCAGCGCCAAGGCCGATCCGGAGTACATCATTACCCGAACCCGGTTTCAGACGCCCATGTACGATCGGGCGGTCGACCCGCTGTTGGAGCAACTGGGGGTTGCCACGCCGGCAGAATGGACCGCGGCCGGAAAGGAAGGCCTGGTGGTGCTGCGATCTACCGTCATGGATCCGTTCCTCGCCGACCCACCGCCGGGCCCCGACCACATCTCGGGCTTCCTGGACGCCCTGGCGGACGCCGGGGCAGTATCACTCGCCAGGCTGATCGGCTCATCGCCGGTGTGAACTCCGGGGCACTCTCAGTCGGATTCATTAGACGTTCATCGGGTCGTGGCGTATACTTAAGGTGTGGTTCGCTTGATGGAGGTACCCAGTCATGAGCCATACACCAGTGACCTACGGACGCCAGGAAGTCGCCGCCATCCTGGCCCAGTTGCGCCAAAAGGTCAATCCCACGTGCCCCCGGTGTGACGTCGAGTTGGTCGAGCAGGATCCGTCGCCCACGAAGGACATGAGGGTGTTCGAGGCCTACTGTCCCAAGTGTCGGCATTGCCTGTTTCTGCGCCTCGATCTGGCCGACCACGATGATGGGTGACCCGGTGTCAGTTTCGAGCATGTCTGTCCTCAGACGGTACCTCTCCGCCGCGCTCCTGGTGGCCGCGACAACAATCCCCTGGGGAGTTGTGGCGGCGGCGGCACAGGCCATCGAACCCGATACGTCCCGCATCGCAGCGCGCCGGTTGCTGGCGAGAGCTCCGCTCCTCAACGACAACATGACGGTGGTCGCCGAGACGGAGTACATGGAAGAGGTGCTCGCCTTCTTCAGCGCCATCGCCGCGCGGGATTCGGCCGTGCGCATACGTTCCGGGCTGGATGCTGTCCGGGCGCTGGAGGAATTGCTGGCGCCGGATAGCGTGAACATCGTGCTCCAGTCGGATCCCCCGGGATTCCCGGTGCGGTTCCATCGGATTTCCGATGGTCCCGAATCGTTCCGGGAGGTGACGACCGATTCGATCCTGAAGCTTCCCGCGGGCCTCTATCGATTCGGTTTCTTCAATAGTGCTACGGGAGAGGTCCGGCAGCAGGGCCGGGTGTGCTTGGACGACTGCCGCATCCGCTGGCGGTTCTAGGCACAGGCCCACTACCTGCGCCGATCGGGGCCGGCCAACCCCTACTGGGCGAGTGCCCTCAGCATGATCTCCGGGTCGGTGAACTTGACTCTCGGCCGGGCAGCCCGCTCACCCCGTTCCACCTCGATGGCGTCGAGCCGTTGCCAGTCGGAGTAGCTGATGACGTGCGGTTGCCGCTCCCGAACCAGGGACGCCGCGGACTCCGGCTCGGTGGCCGTGGGCATGAAGGCGCGCCCCGCACGGGCGTCTTCGACCATGGCGTCCGCCGTTTCTTTCCCGTCCGGCTTGTTGGTCCCGATCACACCGCTGGGCCCACGCTTGATCCATCCGCTGACGTACAGGCCATGAATGAACTGCCCGCCGTCGCCAACGACACGGCCACCGTCATTGGGGATGATGCCACCCCGGTCGTCGAACGGGAGGCCAGGGAGCGGAACACCCCGGTAGCCGACCGAACGAAACACCATGTCGACCGGGAGGTCTCGCTGAATGTCTGTCCCGACGGCCCTGAGCCGGTCACCGTCCCGGTCGAGCCGGTTTCTGACGATACGCATGCCGCCCACTCCACCCGCGCCGTCGTCGAGGAGGGCTACCGGTGAGACGAGAAACCTGAGTATCAACCGCCGGGGCTTCCCTCGGGGTGGGGTCGCGGCCATGCCGTTGAGAATCTCCAGTTTCCGCGTCAGGGCACGGTCCGGGGTGCCGTCCACCACTCGTTGGCTGAGGGGATCGAGCGCCACTTCGTTGGCCAGGGCCACCGCGTCGGCACCCTCCAGTTGGCCCAACTCCCTCACCTCGGGGTTGGTGAACGCCGCCTGTGCCGGCCCCCGTCGCCCGAGCATGATTACCTCCCGCACCTTGCTCTGGCGCAGGGCCTCCAGGGCGTAGTCGGCGATGTCGGTTCGGGCCAACTCGTCGGGCGTGCGGCAGAGAATGCGGGCCACATCCACCGCCACGTTGCCGACCCCGACGACCGCCACTCGTTCGCCGGAAAGGTCGAACCGGCAGTGACGGAAATCAGGGTGCCCGTTATACCAGGCAACGAATTCCGTGGCGGAATGGCTCCGCTCCAGACCGTCCCCCGGGATACCCAACTCTCGATCAGTCTGGGCGCCGGTGGCAAAGCATACCTGGTGATAGTGGCGACGGAGGTCCTCCAGCCCAACGTGCTTGCCATACTCGACATTGCCGAAGAACCGGAAGGTGTCGTGCCGGGCCACCCGGTCGAACACGCGGGTGACCTGCTTGATCTTCTGGTGGTCGGGGGCAACACCGTAGCGGACCAAACCGAACGGGGCCGGGAGGCGCTCGAACATGTCGATCGACACCCCGGTCTCCAGGACCTTGAGCAGTCGCTCGGCCACATAAAATGCGGCCGGACCCGATCCGATGATCGCCACTCTCAGGGGATTGGGGGGAGTGCCCGGTGGTGACAAGGTGGTGCTCCATTGGGAGAGATGGACAGGAACATAAAGTGGAAATTGGGAATTGGAAATTGGCAACTGGAAAGAGTGAACCTTGCGCTCGTGCGTTTCCCTGATTCACTTCGTGCGTGAACGAGCGAACGGATATGGACACATCCCACATCGAAGTGGTTCTGGAAGCGGTCATCGTCGCCGTTACCGACAACGAGCCACGCATCCTCACGCTGCGGTCGTCGAATCAAGACGGCGCGCTTCCCGGCCTGCCGTCCGGCGCACTCGATGTCACTCACGACCGCACACTCGACCGTGGCCTCAGGCGATGGATCCGGGAACAGGCCGGAATCGACGTGGGATACGTGGAGCAACTCTACACCTTCGGCGACCGCTACCGGCACCCCGCCGAACGCGGCGGCGGGCCGCGGGTCCTGTCCATCGCCTACCTGGCACTGGTCCGGGAGGAGCAACCGTCCGCTGGCGCCGCCTGGTGGCCCTGGTACCAGTTCCTCCCCTGGGAAGACAACCGGGAAGGCGAAGCCGGAGTGATCGCCGAGGTGATCGCGCCGGCGTTGAGGTCGTGGCTCGACCAGGCAGAGTCGGAGGCGGATCACCGCCTGCGAGCCGAGCGTGCCGGCGTGGCGTTCGGACTCGACGAGACCCCCTGGGATCCGGTCCGGGTACTCGAGCGCTATGAACTCCTTTACCAACTCGGTTTGATCAACGAGGCTCGCCGGGGAGACGGTGAAACGGTCTCTGCCGTGCTCTCCGGCGACCCGATGGTCCTCGACCACCGGCGCATCGCGGCCACGGCCCTGGCACGGCTGCGGGGGAAGTTGTCATACCGGCCGGTCGTCTTCGAACTCCTGCCGGAGACGTTCACCCTGCTCACTCTGCAGAAACTGGTCGAGGCGCTGATCGGCGTCCGCCTCCACAAACAAAACTTCCGGCGACTGGTCGAGCGCGGCGGTCTGGTCGAGGGTACCGGACACCGGTCCCGCAGTGGCGGCCGCCCCGCCGAGTTGTACCGCTTCCGGCGCGAGGTGCTGCTGGAACGTCCCCGGCCCGGATTCGGCCTCCCGGCCAGGGGCTGACCCTCTCCCTACCGGCTCCCTTGCGAATCGCCTACCAGCGATTATACTCCATATGAGTATTCTTATACTCATTGTGAGTATATCTACTTGGAGGGACCGTCTGTGCCCATCGATCCTGCCATCATCGCCAAGCTGAGCGGTGTCGTTCCCGATATCGAGTTCGAGATTGTGGGAGAGCTGATCGCCGACATCACCCGGCTCAAGGCCGAGCGGAACGCCATCGTTCTGGGGCACAACTACATGACCCCGGACATCTTCCACGGTGTTTCAGATCTGACCGGCGATTCTCTCCAATTGGCCCGCATGGCCGCCGATACCGACGCGGACGTGATCGTGATGGCGGGAGTCCACTTCATGGCCGAGACCGCCAAGATCGTGAGTCCCGGCAAGACGGTGTTGATTCCGACGCTGGGAGCGGGATGTTCACTGGCCGAGTCGATCACCGGTGCCGACGTGCGCCGCCTGCGGGCGGAGTACCCAGGTGTGCCGGTGGTGACGTACGTGAACACCTCGGCCGAAGTGAAAGCGGAATCTGACGTGTGCTGCACTTCGTCCAACGCGGTACGGGTCGTGGAATCCCTCGGTGTCGACCGGGTAATCTTTCTCCCCGACAAGTTCCTGGGCCAGTACGTCGCGTCGCAAACCGATGTCGAGATCATCCTGTGGCACGGCACCTGTATCGTGCACGAGCGGTTCACGGCGGAGGAGTTGCGAGAGTATCGGAGCAACACGCCCGATCTCGACATCATCGCCCACCCCGAGTGTCCTCCCGAGGTCCTGGCGGAGGCTGATTACGTGGGCTCCACGTCCGGGATGATCGCCTGGGTCGGCGAACACCATCCGCGCCGGGTCATGATGGTGACGGAGTGTTCTATGAGTGACAACGTCGCCGTGGAGTATCCCGACGTCGAGTTCATCCGACCATGCAATCTCTGTCCCTACATGAAGACGATCACGCTGGAAAATATCCGTGCGTCGCTCGAGATGATGCGGTATCCGGTGGAGGTGGACCCCGCGGTAGCGGTCAGGGCTCGCCGGGCGGTGGACCGGATGATGGCGATTGGGGCCGCCGGTGAACCGGCGACGGCGTGCGCGTGAGTGGGTTCGAGCTGGACCGGATCGAGTACTGTCCCCCGATCGTAGTCGGTGGCGGGGTCGCCGGGATGACGACCGCCTTGGGGCTCCAGGAGGCGGTGTTGTTGACGGAGGGCACATTTGCCCACGACGGATCGACGGTGCTGGCCCAAGGGGGCATCGCCGCGGCACTGGATCCCGGGGATTCGCCTGAGCTGCACGCCGCGGACAGCAGGGAGGTGGCCGGCGGTCTGGCGGTTGCCGGTCCGGTGCGCGTGCTGACCGAAGCGGCTCCCGAACGCATCGAGTGGCTGGAGCACCTGGGTATGCGGTTCGATCGCACGCCTGAGGGGACGCTGGCGCTCGGGCGCGAGGCCGGCCACCGGAAGCGCCGCATCGTTCATGCGCGCGGTGACGCTACCGGCGCTGAGTTGGCTCGCGCCATGGGCGAGGCGGTCCGGGCGCGGGGAAGCATCGAGGTGCTCGAGGGTGTCACGGCACTCGATCTCGTGCGCTCCCGGGGGAGAGTCGTCGGTGTGCTCGTCAGGCAACAGGACGAATCCTTGACATTGATGGTGGCGCCGGCGGTTGTCCTGGCCACCGGTGGCATCGGCCGGTTGTATGCCCGTACCACGAATCCAGCCAGTGCTTACGGCGGTGGCGTGGCCATGGCGGCGCGTGCCGGCGCCCGCCTGCTCGATCTGGAGTTCGTCCAGTTTCATCCCACCGCGTTGGCAGGGGACATCGATCCGGCACCGTTGTTCACCGAAGCCCTCCGGGGTGAAGGGGCGCTACTGATCGACGAGCGGGGAGAACGGTTCATGCCGGCGGAGCACCGGGATGCGGAACTGGCGCCACGGGACGTGCTCGCCCGGGCCATCTATCAGCGCATTCAGGAAACCGGTGGGGTGTACCTCGACGCCACCGGGCTGGACGCGGACGTGCTGTCGCAGTTTGCCACTCTGGCAGAGCATGCTTCGGCCGTCGGGCTCGATCCCCGGGTCGACCCGCTACCCGTCTCGCCGGCGGCGCATTACTTCATGGGCGGGATTGCGGTGACCATCGACGGACGGTCGTCGATTCCGGGGTTGTGGGCGGTCGGCGAGGTCGCTTCTACCGGGGTGCACGGTGCCAATCGGCTTGCCAGTAACTCACTGCTGGAGGGTTTGGTGTTCGGCGATCGGACCGCGCGGGACATCGTCGACTCGACCGGAAGGTGGTCGCGGCCGATCCACGTGCAACTCCCGCTCGGCAGCGCATCGGTTGCCGGCGCCGCCGCCGACCTCGAACGGCGCCTCCGGGGTCTGATGTGGTCCAACGTCGGTGTGGTGAGAGACGAGACCGGTCTTCATCGGGCGATCTCGCAACTCCGGTGTTGGATGGCGGATCCCGATCCCATTTCCGCCCGGATACGGGACATGCTGGTGGTCGCCCGGCTCGTGGCCGAGGCGGCGCTGGCACGCCGGGAGAGCAGGGGAGCCCACTACCGGAGCGACTTCCGGCACAGCAACCCCATACTGGCGCAGCGACGTGCCATCGCGCCTGCGCCGGCCCCCGCTGAGACTCTCACTCTGGCCGCCGTGGGGTCTCGAGAGTTCGTATCGGCATGATCCTCACGCCGCCGCCGGCGCCGGTCATCGACTCGATTCTTCGCTCGGCACTGGCTGAAGACGTCGGCCAGCGGGGCGACATCACCACCGACGCCATCGTCCCCGCCGAGGCTCGAGCACGCGGAGCGATCGTCGCCCGCGCACCAGGCCGGATCGCCGGACTGTCGATGGCCCTACAAACATTCGAGTTGATCGACCGGACCATGTCGTTCGAGATGCTGGCCGCGGATGGCGATGAGGTCACGGCAGGACAGACCCTCGCGGGCATCGACGGCGCCGCGCGGGCCATTCTCACCGGGGAGCGTGTGGCCCTCAACCTCCTGGGCCGGCTGAGCGGGATTGCCAGCGCCACCGCCGCGTTCGTCCACGCGGTCCGGGGCACGGAAGCCCGCATCCTGTGCACTCGCAAGACCACACCGGGGCTGAGAGCGTTGGAGAAATACGCGGTTCGAGCCGGTGGTGGGTGCAATCACCGGTTCGGGTTGTACGACGCCGTGCTGATCAAGGACAACCACATCGCCATCGCCGGCGGGGTAGCTGAGGCGATCGAGCGGGTTCGGCTAAGGAGCCGCACGTCGGTGCCGTGCCGGATCGAAGTCGAGGTCGACAGCTTGGCACAGCTTGAGGAGGCACTGGTGGCCGGGGTCGATGCCGTCTTGCTCGACAACATGGGCGTTCCTTTGCTGACACGCGCTGTGGCGGTGGTGGATGGGCGGGCGACGACCGAGGCCTCGGGCGGAATCACCCTCGATACCGCGGCGGCGATTGCCGAGACAGGAGTGGATTACCTGTCGATCGGGTGGCTGACCCACAGCGCCCCGGCGCTGGATGTCGGTCTGGATATCACCGTGTAATCGGTGACGCAAGGCGTGGACGGAGCCATGCCTACCGGACTCCCCTAGCGCCATCCGCCAGGGAGATCCACTTTAGAGGATGCTTTCCCCCGCTGGTGGTTTGGGTACCGAACCGGTGACGGCCTGACCCCATGGCCATCTCCCAGTTTTCCCGTCTCCGCAAACAACTGGCACTGTTCGACGTCTATGTGATCTCGCTCGGCGCCATGATCAGCTCGGGGTTCTTCCTGCTCCCCGGCCTGGCCGCGTCCTACACGGGGTCGAGCGTAGTGCTCGCCTATTTCCTCTCCGGCCTGCTGATCCTGCCGGCCATGTTGAGTAATGCGGAACTGGCGACCGCGATGCCCCGGGCCGGGGGGACGTACTACTACCTCGACCGGACACTGGGACCGCTGGTGGGCACGATCGGCGGATTCGGTACCTGGCTGGCGCTGGTGCTGAAGAGCGGCTTCGCCCTGATCGGGATGGGCGCCTACCTCGCTCTGGTCGTCGACATCCCCCTGGTGCCGACAGCCATCGGGTTCAGTGTCCTCTTCGGGGTTCTCAACATCTTGGGTGCCAAGCAAACGAGCAAGATGCTGCGGGTGTTCGTGTTGGCCCTGCTGGTGATGTTGGGGTACTTCCTGATCCACGGCCTGGCGGAGGTGGTAGGGCCGGTCGAGGGCGGTCGCATGAGCCGGCTGCAACCGGTGTTGATTAATGGTGTCGACGGTCTCCTCGGCGCCGTCGGTCTGGTGTTCGTGTCGTATGTGGGACTGACCAAAGTGGCCAGCCTGGCGGAGGAGGTCGAGAACCCAGATCGCAACATCCCCTTGGGGATGATGCTGGCGCTGGTGACCGCTACGGGCGTCTACGTGATCGGGACCTACATCATGGTGTCGGTGTTGGGGGTCGAACGGTTGAGTGCAAGTATTACGCCGGTGGCCGATACGGCCAGCGCGTTCACCAAGTGGATCCCATCGACGATCAGCATGTGGCTCATGGTCGGGGCCGCCGTGGTGGCCTTTGCCGCCATGGCGAACGCCGGTATCATGGCGGCGTCCCGCTACCCGCTCGCCATGGCGCGGGACCACATCCTGCCGAGAGCGTTTGCCAACACGGGGCGGCAGGGAACACCGGTGCTGTCGATCGTGCTGACCGTGGCGCTGCTGATCTTGGTATTGCTGGTGCTGGATGTTGTGGCAGTGGCAAAGGCTGCCAGCGCGATCCAGTTGCTGATTTTCGGGCTGATCAATCTGGCAGTGATCGTCATGCGCGAGAGTGGTCTCGACTCGTACGACCCGGGGTTTCGCTCGCCGCTATACCCGTGGCCTCAATTGGTGGGCGTGTTCGTGCCCCTTGTGCTGATAGCGGAGATGGGGTGGCTCCCGGTACTGTTCACGCTCGGTGTGACCGCCTTGTCGTTTGCCTGGTACAATTACTACGCCAAGGCCAAGATCGCCCGTGACGGCGCCATCTACCACGTGTTCGAGCGACTGGGCCGCCGGCGTTACGCGGGGCTGGATCGGGAACTCCGCGACATCATGAAAGAGAAGGGGCTCCGTGCCGAAGATCCGTTCGACCACCTGGTGGCGCAGGCCACAGTCATCGACCATGACGACTCGTTCGATCTCGACGACCTGATCCACACCGCGTCTATCCATCTGGCGGCGCGGGTGCCGGCCACCACCGAAGAGTTGGAGCATAGTATCGCCATGGGGTTGGAAGGCGGTGGAGCACCGATCGCCCACGGTGCGGCGCTGCTGCACGCCCGCCTTCCGGTGCTCGACGAATCCGCCCTGGTGCTGGTCCGCTGCCGCAACGGCGTGGCCGTGGCGGACCGGATGGGAGAAATCGCCCGGCAGACGAAGAAACAACCCGTACGTGCCGTGTTCGTCCTGGTCAGCGGAGAGAACGACCCGGGACGGCACCTGCGCATTCTGGCGCAGCTGGCGGGGCGTGTCGAAGACGAAGCGTTCATCGACGACTGGCTCCGGAGCGCAGACGAGCAGGAGCTGAAGGAAACGCTGCTGCGCGATGATCGCTTCCTGTCCGTCCAGCTGGGTAGCGGCGACCCCGTGGAGCACTGGATTGGTCGGTCTCTCCAGCAACTCGACCTTCCCGAAGGCGTGCTGGTGGCATTGATCAGGCGTCACGGCCGATCGATTGTTCCCCAGTGGCGTACCACCCTGCAGGAGGGTGACCGCATCACCATCATCGGCGAACCCGCCCAGCTGGCGCAACTGGCTTCGACCCTTGGTGTGGAGCGGCATCCACCCTCCATCCACCCACCCACTAGGCGCGGGCCTCCCCTGACATCCTCCTGACGTACCCGGCACCTCCTCCTGGCCTGGGGACGCGAGGCACTCGGCATATTGACGGTAACTTTAGCACGTGCCTCAACGTACGGAGACCCAATGTTTGCCACCACAAGAATGATTCCTGTCCTCACTGCCGCGGCGGCTATGGTTGTGCTGGCCAGCGCGCTGCCACGCCCGGCCAGTGCGCAATGGCCTCCCGAACGCCTCGAGAACCTGAAGGTGCTGCCAGAGGATATCTCCGTCAGGGAGCTCATTGGGGTCATGCGCGGATTTGCCGGGGGCCTGGGTGTCCGGTGCACCTATTGCCACGTGGGAGAAGAAGGCCAACCGCTCTCGACCTACGACTTTCCGGCCGACGACAAGGAGACGAAAGAAAAAGCCCGGGTCATGCTCAGGATGGTGGGGCACATCAACGGCGAGCACCTGGCGGACCTCCCGGGGGACCCGGTCGACCGACTGACCGTCCGATGCGCCACCTGCCACAGGGGTCAACCCCGCCCGCTCACCTTGGCGGAGGCTTTGACCGAAGTGCTGGACGAGCAGGGTACCGACTCCGCCGTGGCCCGGTACCACACCTTGCGGGACCGGTTCTACGGCAGGGCCACGTACGATTTCGGGGAGTTCAGCCTGAACGGGTTGGGCTATCAACTGTTGGGAAGCGGCCGCACCGAGGAGGCAGTGGCGATCTTCCAACTCAACATCGAGGTATTCCCCGAGTCGGCCAATGTCTACGATTCTCTGGGTGACGGACTCAAGGCCGCCGGCAAGCCGCAGGCCGCGCTCAGAGCCTACCTGGCCGCGTTCGAGTTGAATCCCGCCATGCGGGGACTACAGGCGCGGATAGACTCTCTGGAGTGAGCTGGGAGAGTGCGCACTATTTTAGCACCTCTTCGATGTCGTGCTGCGCTCGCCGGAGAATGTCGACGATCTTATCGGTACGGCCATCCCCCGGCCGCTCCCGCCAGGCCTGCTTGTAGGCCAAGCCCGCCATGCGGGCGAAGGTGTCGTTCAGGTTGCCGAGTGTTCCGCCGGCGAGTCCCTCGACGGCTTCGCGCACCCGCTCGAGGATATCGTCGAGGACGTCTCGGTGTTCGGCGAGGAAGGCCTCTCCCTCGGGTGTGATGTGGTACACCTTCTTGCCCCCGGTCTCGACGATCCGGACATGGCCTTGGTCTTCGAGGAGTTGTAGAGTGGGGTACACGGTGCCGGCGGAGGCGGTGTACCAGCCGCCGGTTTCCTGCTCGAGCGCCTTGATGATTTCGTAGCCGTGGCGCGGCTTTTCCCGGATTAGCCGCAAGATTACGTACTTGACCTCCCCCGATTCGAAGAACTGGCGCCTGCGCCGGCCACCGCGCGGGCCCTGGCGGCGGCGGGCGCCGCCGCGACCGGCGAATGGGCCGCACCAGTCATCCCACGCCAGGGGCCCGAATCCGGCGGCAAATCCCTGGAACCCCCACTCGTCATTGGACATAGCTCCTCCAGCGGGCAGTGTGATATTACGATATGGCGTACGATACAACGTACGATATATCGTGTAACAATTCAAGGGGTTTGGCCGTGTGGGACATCCGCCGGCCGTCGTCCCCTTCCACGATGCCGCCCGAGGCTCCATACTCCATGGAGGGTCCGACGGGCCCCGCGACGGAGGCGGTACGGCGGCAGGACGGGACAGGTCGAGTTGTGAGCTTTCCTCTTTACCGCCATCAATTCTTTCTGGCACGGACTACCGCCGTTACCGCTTCCCCGCTCTCATGAACACGATCCCCGAGGTTCATCTGGCCCAGTGGTTTCCTGCCGTGCGACGCGCGGCGGCGGTACTCGTGTGGGCCGGAGCGTTGAGCGCCGGGCTCCATGGTTCGCTCCAGGGGCAGGGGCAGGGGCAGGATGGTCTTCCGCGGACGCTGGATCGCGATTTCTATCGCCGTCCCTACGCGCAACTGGTCAAGCGGGTGCTCCGGCCTGCTCTCCGAACCCTGACGTTCGAGACGGAACCCAACGACGACTTCATGGCCGCCAACCCCATCGTCCTGGGGGACACGGTCGGTGGTGACATAGACCCGGTCGGAGACGTTGACTATTTCGCCATCGATCTCATCGCCGGGGAGCGGGTGGACTTCGACATCGACGCGTTCGGCATCGGGTCGTCGGCGGATCCGGTGCTGAAGCTATACGAGCCGGACGGCGTGACCCTGATCGATATTAGCGACAACCTGGTGGGTCTCGATCCCCGGATCGTATACGAACCGATCACTTCTGGGCGCTTTTTCGTGGAGGTGTCGGACGCCGCCGGCGGTGGCGGCCCGGCGAATTTTTTCTACGTCCTCAAGGCGACCATCGTCCCTACCGGTCCAGGCGATCCCACGACATTTTTTGCCCTGGCGCTCGGCAACCCCATGGGCGCGGCGGCGTTGACGGGGGGAGCGTTCAACGTGGTAGACGCGCTCACCACGCGCGTGCTCCACGTGGATGCCGGTGGTGCCTCCTCCGTTCTCGCCGATCTGGTGACCACCGGGGCGGGGCCGCAGACGGATGTGGCGCGCGACGTGGTGGTGGACGGTTTTGGCAATCTCCTCGTTGCCGGCCGGAAGGACATCGTACGGTCGGTCCTGTGGCGGGTCACGCCCGCGGGTGACACCACGTCATATCTCGTCAGCAACGATGTCAACTCGTTCTTCTCGGCCGTGACGGTGGACCGCAACGGGGATATCTGGGTGGCCGACCAGGGCACCAGCCAGGTGCTGATCGTGCACTTCGATCCGTTGGGACAGCCGGTGGAGGCCATCGACGTATCGGCTGCGGGCACCGATATGTTCGACCTGGCCTTTTCGCCGGGCGGCGAATTGCACTTCACCAATTTGTTCGGGGACGTTTACAAGATCGTCAACGGCGCCCCGGTACGTGTCATTCAGCGGAGCGGGTTCTCCGAGGGCTTGGCGTTTGACGTCGACGGGTACTTGTACCTGGCCGACGGGTCGGTCGGTAAGATCCTCCTCTACGACCCGGTGTACAATCTGGTAAATGATCCGTTCGCCGGAACCAACCTCGCCGGGCCGCTGAATTTGGTGTTCGGGCGGGATGCCGTCGGTGGCACCACCAGCCAGCTCTACGCGCTGAACTTTGGATTGGGACTCCCGGCACCGTTTGCCGGGGCCATGATGGCAGTGGCAGCCGGGTCGACTCGGGCGCCGGGCTACCCGGTGTCCGATTTCCTGGTGGTGACCACCGATTCCCTGCGAAGCG